>Ga0308165_1001191_pt1 | contig 38089 bp, 38 predicted proteins | sample PhyWR2_FD_201032 | JGI IMG/M metagenome (GOLD analysis project Ga0308165, IMG submission 201032) | Phyllosphere microbial communities from UC Gill Tract Community Farm, Albany, California, United States - DLSLW.R2 | ecosystem: Host-associated > Plants > Phyllosphere > Unclassified | place: USA...
CCCAGGCCTTGGTAGCTTTGGCCCGAAAGCTCTGCCGAGTGGCATTCGCCCTGATGAAAAATCAGAGCGAATACCTGTCAGCTTGAGAATTCAAGCTTGTCGGGCAACATAGAATCTCCCACGCTGGATCGTGATCGACACAAATCCTCTGTGGGAGCGAGCCTGCTCGCGATGGCGATGCATCAGATCACCGCTGAACCACCTGCAGGCCGCTCTTCTCTTTCGGCAGAACCCGCTTGGCAACAACGTAGTGCTGCTCCCAATACGGCTTCTTCAGCGTATCGATGGTCACAGACTTGCCACGACGCGGTGCGTGGATGAAGCGGTCGTTGCCCAGGTAGATGGCAACGTGATTGACTCGACGGCTCTTGATGTTGAAGAAAATCAAGTCGCCCGGTTTCAGGTCCTTGCGATCGACTTTCTCGCCATGACCGCTGGCCATGGCGTTCGAGGTGCGTGGCAGGTCGAACGTGGCATCGTTGAATGCGTATTTCACCAGGCCGCTGCAATCGAAGCCTTTACTTGGGCTGCTGCCGCCCCAACGGTAAGGCGTACCCAGGACGTTTACGGCACGGCTCAGCACGTTGCTGCTTTCCTTGGTACCCATCGGTGGGACCAGGCCGCTTTTGCTGCTGAGCTGTGGAGCTGCTTTGACCGATTTCTTGCTTTTGCTCGCGGGAGCAGAAGCATGGGATTTTGGGGTGTAACCATTAACGTTCGGAAGACGTTGCTCACGATTGGTGGCGTGGGCGGCCAGTGGCAATAATAGGCAAATGGTTAGCCATGTCTTGAAAAATGGACGCATTAGGCAAGGCTCGTATGGATTAGCGCGAAACTTTATAACAGCTTTTTTTGGCTTCCCGAGGCCGTTGGTCGATTCCGCCAGGTTCTAAGGGAACCAAATGAGCGGCAAAAAGACGCAATTGTCCGACAGAAGTCCGCTGCTATAAGGGTTTGAAGCCATACAAGTCTGCACCTGCCATCCGTCGGGGACTCGTAAAAAAGTCACAAAGATTTAAAGAATATTTATCTATCGTGTGAATTGAGGTCATCCATGAACACCTATCAACAGCCCGTTTCGCATCACGACACCCATAGCAAGGTGGTCGGCTACCTGCTGTGGATTTTCGGTTTTACCGGCGCGCACCGCTTTTATTACGGCAAGCCGGTGACCGGGACGATCTGGTTTTTCACGTTCGGACTGCTGGGGATTGGCTGGCTGATCGACGTGTTCCTGATCCCGGCCATGGATCGTGAAGCGGACCTGCGTTTTACCTCGGGGCCCATCGAATACAACGTCGCGTGGATTTTGCTGACATTCCTCGGGGTGTTCGGCGTGCACCGGATGTACCAGGGGAGGTGGATCAGCGGCTTGGTGTACCTGGTAACGGGTGGGTTGTTCTTCCTGGGGGTGCTGTATGACTTCTGGACGCTTAATGATCAGGTATCGGTGCGTAACGCGCAGAACAGGGGCACCTTCCAATAACCCTTGCTGATACAGGGCGCCAAACCCTGTAACAGCCGGATGGGGGCAGATCAACGTTTTCAGTCCGGGGTCTCGCCGTACAGGCTGATGCGATGCTCGCCCGTTATTTCAATTTCATAGGTGTGTCCGTCAAACATTCTGCCAGCGGTGGTCAGGATCTCCAGTACAGGGGCCCTGTTGCCGGCGATGGAATCGAATTTTTTCGGGAGGGCGCTCACAACCGCAGTGAGTTCCCAACTGGCATCTGCATGACGGATAAAACTCCCTTCGGCTTTCAAGGTGATCTTGCCCAGATAGGTACCGGTTACCCGACTGCTGTCGAACGTGTCGTAGACGAACGCTTGTTCACTAAAACGGTAGCTGCCAGCCTCAGCGTTGTTGGCGATGGCGTCCGTCAGTGACGGGATATCCACAGCCTTGAGATTCAGTTCAATGTTGTTGATGTTGACGCTAAGGCTTTCGCCATTACCCCACAAGTAATGAGCGAATGCCTTGACCGGGCTGAACGTGCCCCCTGAGAGTTCGCCGGTGATTTTCTCGTAGCGGGTGCTGTAACCGCTTGCCGAAGCCTGCGCCAGGGCCTCCTCCGGGCTCATGTATTTCTGCGCTGCGAAGGCATCGGCCAGGCTGAAGTTGACCAGCTTATGTTTGAAATAGGCGTGGGTCACGGTCGGGCAACTATTGAGCAGGTAGTCATCGCATTCAGTGATTTCCCACAGTTCCTGTATGGCGCCGATGGCGTCACCGTACTTGATTGCCCTGTTTGCCCTGTTTGCCCTGTTTGCCAGTTTCAATTCATAACTGAAAGCGTCGAGGGTGCTTTTCATTTCCAGCCACACCAGAAACCTGTCCATGTCGCCGGAGGAAATGACCGGACCCTTGGCCAGCGGGAGCGAATAGCTGAAACCGTCAGTGGTGATCGTGGCCGTTGAAGGATCATCCCACTGCGCGGTGGCGGGTTTCTCCCACTTGAAGTTTTCATCCAGGGTGAGTCCACCGAATTCACCGCGGGTGTCGATTGGGGGTAATGTCAGCTCATATTTCATTGTTACTCCTTTGCCCTGTGGTGCAGAGCTCAATCGGGTTTCTTGGCCTGATTGATAGTAAAAGAGTAACTGACTGTCGGATCCAATATCTCTGTAGGCTAATTCCGATAAGCGTGAAAGATTGTTCAGCTCGCGGGGCAGTATATTTCCTGATTTAAAAGATATGCACTGTGGGTTTCGGCGATGTTTCCGGTATGTTTATGTCGCTTTCAAAATTATATGGGTTTTTAATGTGGGCGGATTTTAAGATTAACCATCTGGTGGGCGATTAAAAAAATTGCATTCAAGCTGTAAAAAAATGAAATGGCCATATGGTTTGGTGTGAGCCAATAGATAGCGCTGACAACAGTCAGGATGAAAGATGCTGCAGGGGTGAAAGTTAATAAGGCTATTTGAAAAGCTTTTCCAGTTTTCGAAGTCGGAGATATTTTATTAAGGAGTCGTTGGGTGAAGTGGGTGCCGATGAGTATGAAAAATACAATAAATACTGAGGCTATCGGAATGATGGCGGAGTCTTGACTAGTGTTATATGTAGAGTCTGCATGGTTTTTTATTATCATGGCGATCGCGACCGCAGCGGTTGCGAAGGTGACTAATGGATACGTCCAGTTCATCGATTTTCCTCCATTGACGTTTCTCCATGCTTTTTGAATTTTAATTGATAAACAGGCTGACAGAGTCCTGTAGTTCTGTAGGTTGGATCGGATAAGGAGGAAGGGAGTATCAAACTAGGAGCGATTACAGAATGTTTCGTACGCAAAGCTTTATAAAAGCTTATAGGCTTGGCAGAAATTTCTGACGAGGAATGTGCGTGTCGTATCTGATTTAAACGCGCGTCAATTCGGGTGGAGGGTAAGTGCCTGGTGTCTTTGAAGTGAGTTATGTTCGTGGATGTTTACCGCATGAGGGGGCAATCTGGTGCCCCCTATGCAGTATATTACGCTTGGTGACTGATCCGCCCATCCACCAGGGTGTAACGCACCACGCCCGGCAAGCTGTGTCCGATGAACGGGCAGTTCTCGCCCTTGGACAACCAGCGCTCACCGGCCACGGTCGAAGCCGTCGGGTCGAATAGCACGATGTCGGCGGCGCCACCCACTGTCAGTTTGCCGGCCGGCAGGCGCAATGCTTCGGCAGGGCCGGCACTCAGGCGCGCCAGCAGCGTCGGCAGGTCCAGCAGACCATCGTCCACCAGTGTCATCGCCAGCGGCAGCAGCAGTTCGACGCTGCTGATGCCTGGTTCGGTCGCGCCGAAAGGTGCGAGTTTGGCGTCGCGCTCGTGGGGTTGGTGATGACTGGAGATCGCCGAAACCACCCCCGACTTCACCGCCTCGCGCAGGCCGTCGCGGTCGGCGCGGGTGCGCAGCGGCGGCTGGACGTGATAGAGGCTGCTGAAGTCGATCAGAGCCTCGTCGGTCAGGATCAACTGATACAGGGCGACATCGGCGGTCACCGGCAGGCCGCGGGCCTGGGCCTGGGCAATCAGGGCCACACCGCGGGCGCTGGTCAGTTGGCTGAAGTGCGCGCGCACGCCGCTTTGCTCGACCAGCAGCAGGTCGCGGGCCAGGGCGACGGTTTCGGCGGTTTCCGGGATGCCCGGCAAGCCGAGGAAGCTGGCCGTCGGACCTTCATGGGCCAGACCACCTTCGGCCAGGTCATGGTCATGTGAGTTGAAAATCACGGTCAGGTCGAAAGTCGCCGCGTATTCCAGCGCCCGGCACAGGGTGCGGGTATTGCGGAAACTCTCCAGGCCGTTGCCAAATGCCACGCAACCGGCATCGCGCAATGCCACGAGCTCGGCGAGCTGTTCGCCGTCCAGGCCCTTGCTCAAGGCGCCAATCGGGAAGACCTTGGTGTTGCCGGCCTCGCGGGCGCGGTCGAGGATCAATTCGGCCACGGCGGAGGTGTCCAGCACCGGTTTTGTCTTCGGCGGGCAGCACAGGCTGGTCACGCCGCCGGCAGCGGCTGCGCGCGTTTCGCTGACAATCGAGCCTTTGCGGCTGTAGCCCGGTTCACGCAGGGCGACGTTCAGGTCGACCAGCCCAGGGGCGGCCACCAGGCCCTTGGCATCGATGGACTCGACGGCCACGAAACCGGCGGGTGCGGCGCCGAGGGCGACGATCTTGCAGGCTTCGATATGGATATCGGTAACTTGATCCAGGCCGCTGGCTGGATCGATGACGCGGGCGCCGAGAATGCTGAGCTTCACTGGGCGTTCTCCTGTTCGAATTGGCGCTGCGCAGTCTGCCCGCTCATGGCCATGGACAGCACTGCCATGCGAATGGCGATGCCGTAGGTCACCTGGTTGAGAATCACCGAGTGCGGTCCATCGGCTACCGCCGACTCGATTTCCACCCCGCGGTTGATCGGGCCCGGATGCATCACGATGCAGTCCGGCTTGGCGCCGGCCAGGCGTGCGGTGGTCAGGCCGAACAGGCGGTAGAACTCGCCTTCGCTCGGCAGCAGGCCACCGGCCATGCGTTCGCGTTGCAGGCGCAGCATGATGACCACATCGACGTCTTTGAGGCCTTCGGCCATGTCGGTATAGACCTTCACGCCGTACTGTTCGATGCCGATCGGCAGCAGGGTTTTCGGTGCGATCACGCGGATGTCGGGGCAACCGAGGGTTTTGAGCGCCAGCATGTTCGAGCGCGCCACCCGCGAGTGCAGGATGTCGCCAACGATGGCTACCGACAGGTTTTCGAAACTGCCCTTGTGCCGGCGGATCGTCAGCATGTCGAGCATGCCCTGGGTCGGGTGCGCATGCCGGCCGTCGCCGCCATTGATGATCGCCACCTGTGGGCACACATGCTCGGCGATGAAGTGCGCGGCACCGGAATCACCGTGGCGCACGACGAACATGTCGGCGGCCATGGCTTCAAGGTTGCGCAGCGTATCGAGCAGCGTTTCGCCCTTGCTTGCCGACGAAGTGGACACGTTCAGGGTGATCACGTCGGCGGAGAGGCGTTGGGCGGCCAGTTCGAAGGTGGTGCGGGTGCGGGTGGAGTTCTCGAAGAACACGTTGCACACGGTCTTGCCGCGTAGCAGCGGGACTTTCTTGACCGCCCGGGCACCGACTTCGAGGAACGAGTCGGCAGTGTCGAGGATTTCCGTCAGCAGCTCGCGGCGCAAGCCGTCGAGTGAGAGGAAGTGGCGCAGCTGGCCCTGATCATTGAGCTGCAGCGGGCGCTTGGTGTCTAGAGGCGTCATCGCGAGGGGGACTCTCAATAGGGCGGATTAAAGGGCGAGGTCTTGCAGCTCGAGCTGAAGTTCCGGCCCGGACAGTTTCACCCTCTCATGGGCGGCAAGCGTCAGGGTGGCGCCGAGCACGTTCGGGCGGATAGGCAGCTCGCCAGCGTCCAGGTCCAGCAGGCAGACCAGTGTCACGCTGGCCGGGCGACCGTAGTCGAACAGTTCGTTCATCGCCGCGCGGATGGTGCGGCCACTCATCAGCACATCGTCGATCAACACCAGGTCCTGGCCTTCGATTTCGAAGGGCAGCGCCGAAGGACGCACTTGCGGGTGCAGGCCGTTCTGGCTGAAGTCGTCGCGGTAGAAGGAAACGTCGAGCGTGCCGAGCGGTTCTTCACTGCCCAGCTCTTTGAGCAGGGCCTGGGCCACCCACACGCCGCCGGTACGGATACCGATGTAGCGCGGTTCGCTGATGCCCCGGTGTTCCAGGTGTGCCTTGAGACGGATCGCCATCTGGCTGATCAGTTCGGCGGGATTTGGCAGGCTCATGGTTGCTCCTTCTTGGGCCCGAGACCGCTGAAGCTTGATGGGTTCGGGTTATCACTAAAAGAGCCGCTAGGCGGCTCTTCCGGGTTGAATGCATCAGGTGTCGAACAGCTCGCCGTTTTCGTCGAGCCAACCCTGCAACAGCAGGGCGGCGGCAATGGCGTCAACGGGGTTGTCACGGTAACTGCCTTTTTGCCCACCACGCGCCAGGCGTTCGCCCTTGGCCTCGAACGTGGTCAGGCGTTCGTCATGGGTATAGAAGGGCAGGTTGAAACGGCCATTGAGTCGCCGGGCGAATTTTTCTGCGCGGGCGCACATGTCGCTCGGCGTGCCATCCATGTTCAGCGGCAGGCCGACCACCACGGCGTCGGGCTTCCACTCTTTGATGAGGGCTTCGACTTGGTTCCAGTCGGGAATGCCATTTTGTGCCTTCAACGTGCACAGCTCGCGGGCTTGGCCGGTCACGACCTGGCCGACTGCCACGCCGATCTGTTTGGTGCCGTAGTCGAAACCCAGGATCAGGCGCAAAGCCATCAGGCGTGCCCCGCCTGGCTGGTGAGCAGGCTGAGGTTGATGCCCAGATGTTTGGCCGCGGCGTCCAGGCGCAGTTCGCTGCTGGTGTTGAACAGGATGTCGGCGTCGTACGGGCAGGTCAGCCAGGCGTTTTGCGCAAGCTCCGATTCCAGTTGCCCTGCTTCCCAACCGGCGTAGCCCAGGGTGATCAGGCTCCTGGCGGGACCGACGCCGTCAGCGATGGCAAACAGCACGTCCTGGGAGGTGGACAGCGAGAGCTCGCCTTCCAGATCGACGGTCGCCTGGTATTTCTGCCCCGAGGGGTGCAGGACAAAACCGCGATCGGTCTGCACCGGGCCACCGATGAAAATCGGTACATGCTGGCACAGCGCCGGCGGTTCGATGTCTGGGCGAAGTTGTTCGAGAATGTCGGCCAGGTTCAGCTCTTGCGGGCGGTTGACCACCAGCCCCATGGCACCGTTGGCCGTGTGCTCGACGATATAGGTCAAGGTGTGCGCAAAGTTCGGGTCGGCCATATGTGGCATGGCGATCAGGAAGTGATGTTTGAGGTAGCTGGGGCTGACATTTTTCATGAGCGCTAGTGTGGCGTTCGGGGGGCGAACTGACAAGCTGGGGATGCACCGTAAAACGAATTCACCCTCAACTGTAGGAGGCAGGGGAGCAGCGATCAGTTGCTGGACAGGCGATCCCCACGGGCGAATTTCCAGGTGCGGATGATTTCCAGGCGGTCGATGTCCGACAGGTCGCCGGTGAACGGTGCGAACGGTGCGGCCAGCCTGACAATGCGCTGGGCGGCCTGGTCCAGCAGCGGTTGCCCGGAGGATTCGAGCACCAGCACTTCATACAGCGAGCCGTCGCGGTTGATCGAGACCATCAGTCGCAGGTTGCCGTAGATCTGTTTGCGCCGGGCTTCGTCGGGATAATTGAGGTTGCCGATACGCTCGACCTTCTTGCGCCATTCATCCTTGTACCAGGCGCCCTTGTCGCGCATGGTCGAGGCGGCGCTCAGGCGGTGGATGCGCGGGCGCTTGGCGTAGAGCTGTTGTTCCTGGGCCAGCTCCGCTTCCAGGCTGGCGATGTCGCTGGACAGTTGTTCACTGTCAAATGTCGGTGCGGCCACTGCAGGCTTGGTGACGGGTTTGGGTTCTTCGGTCTTGGCTGCTGCTTTTTTCGGCTTCGGCGCGACGGTGGTGACGGCGGCCTTGGGCGCAGTTTCCTGGACTTGTGGCTTGGCTGCCGGCGGCGGGGTGACCTTCTGCACCTTGTTGTCCTGGAACGGTGCGACCTCGGTGGTCTTGGGGATCGCCTTTTTGTCCAGGGTGCCGCTGCCTTCCTGGTTTTCCTGAGCGAGAAAATCGGCCTTTTGCGGCTTCTTTTCACTCTTGAAGGTGGCGAGGGTGATTTCCAGGGTCTTGCTGATCTGCTGGGGCTCGACCATGGTGAAGCCGACGCCCAGTAACAACGCCAGGTGAATCAACGCCGCCAGAAACAGGGTAAATCCGAGGCGATCGGCCGGGCGCACGCCACGATGGGCGAGTTCAGCGGGGAGATCGGACGGAAGTGTCATGGCAAAAAAAACCACCATAGCGTTTTCATGGGGCGGGCATGATAACGCAATGGTGGTTTTTAGCTGCAAGCTTCAAGGTGCAAGCGACAAGCTGTCGCTGCTCTTTACGCTTGCGGCTCGCAGCTTGCAGCTTGCAGCTTGCAGCTTCTTCTCAATGGCCTCCATCAGCATGCCGCCGATGTCGGTGCCGAAGGCATTATCGATCTCACGAATGCAGGTCGGACTGGTGACGTTGATCTCGGTCAGGTGCTCGCCGATCACGTCCAGGCCCACGAACAGCAAACCTTTGGCGCGCAGGGTCGGGCCGACTTGCGCGGCAATCCAGCGATCTTTCTCGCTGAGCGGACGGGCTTCGCCACGACCACCGGCCGCCAGGTTCCCACGGGTTTCGCCAGCGGCCGGGATCCGCGCCAGGCAGTAGTCCACAGGCTCGCCGTCGATCATCAGGATGCGTTTGTCGCCGTCCTTGATCGCCGGCAGGTACGCCTGGCCCATGATCTGCTGGTTGCCCAGGGAGGTCAGGGTCTCCAGGATCACCGACAGGTTCGGATCGCCTGCGCGGTGACGGAAGATCGAGGTGCCACCCATGCCGTCCAGCGGCTTGAGAATCACATCGCCATGTTTGGCGGCGAATTCACGCAATACGTCGGCGCGGCGGCTCACCACGGTCGGCGGCGTGCACTGCGGGAACAGCGTGGCGAACAGCTTTTCATTGCAGTCACGCAGGCTTTGCGGCTTGTTGACCACCAGCACGCCGGCGCTCTCGGCCTGTTCCAGCAAGTAGGTGCAATAGACGAATTCCATGTCGAACGGCGGATCCTTGCGCATCAGGATCACGTCGAGGTCGCTGAGCAGGGCGTCTTGCTCGGACTCCAGTTCGAACCATTTTTCCGGGTTGGCAAACACTTTCAGTGGACGCATGCGCGCCCGCGCCTGGCCCTCGAGCTGATAGAGGTCGCGCTGTTCCATATAGAACAGTTCCCAGCCGCGTTTCTGCGCGGCCAACAGCATGGCCAGCGAGCTATCCTTCTTATAGGAGATGCTGGCGATAGGGTCCATGACAATCCCGACGCGAACGCTCATGGGTCATTCCTCAAAAAATGGGGGCTGTTGATGACCTGTAGGAGCGAGCATGCTCGCGATGGACTGGAAAACACCGCGGGGTGTCAGGCTGCCAGCGTTATCGTTGGCGACCATCGCGAGCATGCTCGCTCCTACAGAAGATCAGAAGATCGGCGTAAAAAGTGGCGTCAGATTGGCGCCGAGTGTGTCCCCGGTCAAGGAAAAACCATCGAGCAGGCTGGCCGATAGATTGCGTTTGGAGACTGTGCTAAAAAGGCTGCCATGTCGTACGGACCCTTGCTTATCAAGGGTTTCGAGCCACCGAAGGTCCGAAAACGGACAAAATGATTCGCAAAGGCGACGGTAGAGCATTTATGGATCAGCATTCCAGCGCCTTGAAGGTCATGGTGATCGACGATTCGAAGACGATTCGCCGCACCGCCGAAACGCTGCTCAAGAACGTGGGGTGTGAGGTCATTACGGCCATCGACGGTTTTGATGCCCTGGCCAAGATTGCCGACAATCATCCAGGCATCATCTTTGTGGACATCATGATGCCGCGTCTGGATGGCTATCAGACCTGCGCCCTGATCAAGAACAATCACGCGTTCAAGTCCACACCTGTGATCATGCTGTCCTCCAAGGACGGGCTTTTCGACAAAGCCAAGGGGCGCATTGTCGGTTCTGATCAGTTTTTGACCAAGCCATTCAGCAAGGACGAATTGCTGAGCGCGATCCAGGCCCATGTTCCGGGCTTCGCCGCCGTATTGCCGCAACAGGACATGCAGTGACGCTTGGCCAGCGGGCCCGGCGTCGACAAGAAAAATGGGGAAAACCATGGCACGTATTCTGATCGTCGATGATTCGCCGACTGAAATGTACAAATTGACCGGCATGCTGGAAAAACACGGTCACGAAGTGTTGAAAGCCGAGAACGGCGCCGACGGCGTAGCGCTTGCCCGCCAGGAAAAGCCCGACGCGGTGCTGATGGACATCGTCATGCCTGGCCTGAACGGTTTCCAGGCAACCCGCCAGTTGACCAAGGACCCGGAAACCGGGCACATCCCGGTGATCATCATCACCACCAAGGACCAGGAAACCGACAAGGTCTGGGGCACGCGCCAGGGCGCCAGGGATTACCTGACCAAACCGGTCGATGAAGACACCCTGATCAAGACGCTGAACAACGTGCTGGCCGGTTGATCGTCCGGCCATGACCGAGTCGCTGACCGCCTTCGAACTGTTGTTGCAGATCGACCAGCGCTGCCGCCTGCTGGCGGCGGACCTGCCGTCGCAACCAACTCGACAGGACGGCTGGAGTGGCATCGGCTTTCGCTTGGGGGAGCACTGGTACGTCGCGCCGATGGGCGAAGTCAGCGAAATACTCCACGAGCCAAGGTTCACCCCGCTGCCAGGGGTCAAGCCCTGGGTCAAGGGCGTGGCCAACCTGCGTGGGCGCCTCCTGCCGATGATGGATCTGTGTGGATTCTTCGGTCATGAACTCTCACCCGTACGCAAGCAGCGACGGGTGCTGGTGGTGGAGCATGCGGACGTATTTGCCGGGTTGTTGGTCGATGAGGTGTGCGGTTTGCAGCACTTCGAGCAGGACAGTTTCGAGCCGCTGCCGGTGGGGGAGCGACAGGGCGCCAAGGCTGAGTTCGTCAGCGGGCATTTCAAGCGTGAATATGACTGGCGGGTGTTCAGTCTGTTTGCGCTGGCGCGGTCTGCAAGTTTCATGAATGTAGCGGTGTAGTTGCAGCAACAGAGAACCCATTGTGGGAGCGGGCTTGCTCGCGAAAGCGGTGTGCCAGTCGAAACTTGTGTTGCCTGACACACCGCTTTCGCGAGCAAGCCCGCTCCCACAGGGGAGTCTTGAGCTAGGTCAAAAAGGCGAGGTTCAAATGGGCGAGGACCGATGACAAAAGCAAAACCAGGCAGGCCGGAAGGATCGCGCAGCCGATCGCAGATCATCGTGCTGTTCATCGCGCTGATCATCTTCATCATGCTGCTGTTTGCCAACTTCGCTTACCTCAATACGCAGGCCACGTACGACAAACAGTACATCGGCCACGCCGGCGAGCTGCGCGTGCTGTCCCAGCGCATCGCCAAGAACGCGACCGAGGCGGCCGCCGGCAAGGCGGCCGCCTTCAAATTGCTGAGTGATGCGCGCAACGATTTCGCCCAGCGCTGGGGCTACCTGAAGAAAGGCGACCCGGCCACCGGCCTGCCGCCGGCGCCGTCGAGCGTGCGTCCGGAAATGCGCGCGGTACAGATGGACTGGGAGCGCCTGCTGAAAAACACCGATGCGATCCTGTCCAGTGAACAGACCGTGCTGTCCCTGCATCAGGTGGCCGCGACCCTGGCCGAAACCGTTCCGCAGTTGCAGATCGAGTACGAAAAGGTTGTCGAAATCCTCCTGCAGCGGGGCGCCCCGGCTGCACAGGTGGCGATGGCTCAGCGCCAGTCGCTGCTGGCTGAGCGGATCCTCGGCGCGGTGAACACCGTGCTGTCCGGCGACGAGAATTCTCAACAGGCTGCCGACGCGTTTGGCCGCGATGCCACCCGTTTCGGCCAGGTGCTCACCGGCATGTTGCAGGGTAATCCGGCACTGAAGATCAGCCAGGTCGAGGACCACGATGCCCGCGCCCGGTTGCTCGAGATTTCCGAGCTGTTCGAGTTCGTCTCGGGGTCGGTGGATGAGATCCTCGAAACCTCGCCGGAACTGTTCAAGGTTCGTGAGTCGGCGACCAATATTTTCAGCCTGTCACAAACCCTGCTGGACGAAGCCTCGCAATTGGCCGTGCGCCTGGAGAACCTGGCCGGTGGGCGCGACACCGACACCATCGGCGGCTACGTGCTGGGTTTGCTGGCCCTGGCCTCGATCATCCTCATCGGCCTGGTGATGGTGCGTGAGACCAATCGCCAGCTGCGCGAGACCGCCGAGAAGAATGAACGCAACCAGAACGCGATCATGCGTCTGCTCGACGAAATCGAAGACCTGGCCGACGGCGACCTCACCGTGACCGCCTCGGTCACCGAAGACTTCACCGGGACCATCGCCGACTCGATCAACTATTCCGTGGACCAATTGCGCGATCTGGTGGCCACGATCAACCTCACCGCTGGCCAGGTTGCGGCTGCGGTGCAGGAAACCCAGGCCACCGCGATGCATCTGGCGCAGGCTTCGGAACATCAGGCCCAGCAGATCAGCGAAGCCTCCACCGCGATCAACGACATGGCGCAATCGATCGATCAGGTGTCGGCCAATGCTGCCGAATCCTCGGCGGTGGCCGAGCGCTCGGTGGAAATCGCCAACAAGGGAAACGAGGTGGTGCACAACACCATCCACGGCATGGACAACATTCGCGAGCAGATCCAGGACACCGCCAAGCGCATCAAGCGCCTGGGCGAGTCGTCACAGGAAATCGGCGACATTGTCAGCCTGATCGATGACATTGCCGATCAGACCAACATCCTCGCCCTGAACGCGGCTATCCAGGCGTCCATGGCCGGCGACGCCGGACGTGGTTTTGCGGTGGTCGCCGATGAAGTCCAGCGGCTGGCCGAGCGCTCATCCGCCGCGACCCGGCAGATCGAAACCCTGGTGCGGGCGATCCAGACCGACACCAACGAAGCGGTCATCTCCATGGAGCAGACCACCACCGAGGTGGTACGCGGCGCGCGCCTGGCGCAGGATGCCGGAGTGGCACTGGAAGAAATCGAAGGGGTCTCCAAGACCCTGGCGGCGCTGATCCAGAGTATCTCCAACGCCGCGCAGCAACAGACCTCGTCGGCCGGCCAGATTTCCCTGACGATGAACGTGATCCAGCAAATCACTACGCAGACCTCGTCCGGTTCCACCGCCACGGCTGACAGCATCGGCAACCTGGCGAAAATGGCCAGTCAGTTGCGCCGCTCGGTGTCGGGTTTCACCTTGCCGGCCGCCAAGGCGCAGACTGTGGATAAAGTGTGACGCGCGCTTGTATGGACAGTGATCGGAGTCGTTATGGCTGATCGGCACGACTATGTGGCCCTCGAGTGGGTCAAGGGCGAGATTGCCGAAACGTTGAAAGTGGCTCATCAGGCGATGGAAACGTTGCTCGATGACCCACAGGCGACGCACGCCCTGGATGAATGCCTGGCGTGCATCCATCAGGTTCACGGCAGCCTGCAGATGGTCGAGTTCTACGGTGCGGCCCTGCTCGCCGAGGAAATGGAACAGTTGGCCAGCGCTGTGCGGCAGAAACGCGTCAGCCATCGGGACGAGGCGATCCATCTGCTGATGCAGGCCCTCGGTCAATTACCGGTCTACCTGGACCGAGTGCAGGGCGCCCGTCGCGACCTGCCGTTGGCGGTATTGCCACTGATCAACGATCTGCGCAGCCTGCGCGGCGAGAGCCTGCTTTCGGAAACCAGCTTGTTCGCTCCGCAATGGCAAGACCTGCCGCCCCTCGATGAAGAGGCGCTGACGTTGCTGGAACCGACGGACTTGCCGAATGTGTTGCGCAAATGGCGTCAGATGATGCAAATGGCCCTGGTCGGGTTGCTGCGCGAACAGGATGACGAGACGCACCTGGCTTACTTGGCCAAGGTGTTTTCCCGTCTTGAAGGGCTGTGCGGCGATGCGCCTCTTGGCCCGTTGTGGCAAGTGGCGTCAGCGCTGGTCGAAGGCATGCGCGACGGTGTGATTGCCAACAGCCCGGCCTTGCGCAGCCTGTTGAAGGACGCCGACAAGGAACTCAAGCGCATGCTCGAACAGGGCATGTCCGCGATCAACCAGCCGGCGCCGCAGGAGCTGTTCAAGAGCCTGCTGTTCTACATCGCCAAGGCGGAACACCCTACCGGGCAAATGCAGACCATGAAAGATCGCTATGCACTGGACGACGCGCTGCCAGGCAGCGCAATGGCCGACGAAGAGCACGTGCGGTTGGCCGGTCCCGACCGCGATGCGATGCGTTCGGTCCTGGCCGCGCTGTGCGAAGAGTTGGTTCGGGTCAAGGAACGCCTCGACCTGTTCGTGCGCAGCGACCGCCAGCACACCGCTGACCTCGACAGCCTGCTCGCGCCGTTACGACAGATCGCCGACACCCTGGCGGTGCTCGGTTTCGGCCAGCCACGCAAGGTCATTATCGATCAGCTGGCGATGGTACTGAGCCTGGTCCAGGGCCAGCGCGAACCCGACGATGCGGTTCTCATGGATGTCGCCGGGGCCTTGCTCTACGTCGAGGCGACCCTGGCGGGCATGGTGGGCACCGTCGAGCCCCAAAGCCAGGAAGACACCCTGCCGACTATCGACCTGACGCAGATCCACCAGATCGTGATCAAGGAAGCGCGTATCTGTCTGCAACAGGCCAAGGACATGATCGTCGACTACATCGATGCAGACTGGGATCGCCAGACCCTGCAACCGCTGCCTGCGTTGCTCACCCAGGTGCGCGGCGCGCTGGCTTTGATCGCGCTGGGCAGGGCGGCGAGCCTGGTCGAAACCGCCAATCACTTTATCCGCGAGCATTTGCTGGTAGAGCCGGGGCAACCTGACTGGGAGGAACTGGACAGCCTGGCCGACGTCATCACCAGCATCGAGTATTACCTGGAGCGTCTGAGCGACGACCCCGAGGCGGCCAGCGAACAGTTGCTTGACGTCGCCGAAACCAGCCTGGCGTCGCTCGGCTTTTTCCCTCGCGAAAACGATGTGCCCGTACTCGAAGATGTCCTGAGCCCCAGCGAAGCGCAGGTCATGCAGGATTTGCAGGAGCTGGACGATCCCGACGTCGTCCAGACCCTCGCCGATGTACTGACCAGCCCTTCGACGGCGGTCAACCCGCCAGCGCTCAGCTCCCCAGGCAGCCTCCTGCCACCTCCCCCCGGCGAAGCGCCGGTGGACGAGGAATTGCGTGAAGTGTTCCTTGAGGAAACAGACGAGGTCCTCGACATCCTGCGTGAATATTTGCCGCGTTGGCGGGCCGATCCTGCCGATGACACGAGCCTGGTTGAATTGCGCAGGGCCTTTCACACCCTCAAGGGCAGTGGACGGATGGTCCGCGCTCTGGTGCTGGGAGAGCTGGCCTGGACCGTGGAAAACCTGCTCAACCGTGTGCTGGAGCACAGCGTTCAGCCCGGCCCGGAGGTCCAAAAGCTGCTTGGGGATGTGTTGGAGTTGTTGCCGGGCCTGATCGAGGAGTACGCCGCTCATGCCCAGCGACAGCGCGCCGACGTCGACCAGTTGGCCGCCCGCGCTCACGCCCTCGCCAAAGGCGACGAGCCGCAGGCCGATGAAGACGTTCAGGACGTTGCAGCGCTGGACCCGTTGTTGCTGGAGATCTTCCGCAAGGAAGCCGAGACCCACCTGGCCAGCCTTGATCGTTACCTCGACCAGGCCGCCGAGCACGTGCCGTTGCCCGCCAGTGACGAGCTGCAACGCGCGTTGCACACGCTCAAGGGCAGCGCGTCGATGGCTGGCGTGCAGCCTATCTACGAGCTGGCGGTGCCACTGGACATGTTGGCCCGTGAGTACAAGGCGCACCTGATCGCCCTGGACCTGGACGAGGTCGAATTGCTGCTGGAGGCCGAGGGCCTGTTCCGGGTTGGCTTGCGGCAGTTGAAGGTCGATCCACTGGCACCGATTCCCGGTGCCGCCTCACTGGTCCAGCGAGCCCGAGCAATATTGGCCGAGCGGCTGGAAACCGCGTTGACCACTCCTAGCGCGGCGCAGCGAACCAGGCGCGACCCGCAGTTGATCAACAACTTTCTGGCCCAGGGCATGGATATCCTGCTGGACGCCGAGAGCCTGTTGCAGCGCTGGCAGCAGCATCCCGGCGAACGCCAGGAACTCAGTGCGTTGCTCGATGAACTCACCACCCTTGGAGAAGGTGCGCACCTGGCCGACCTGCACCCGGTGGACGAACTCTGCGAAGCCTTGCTCGACCTGTATGGCGCGGTGGAAGAAAGCAGTCTGGCCGTCAGCGAACGGTTTTTCCACGAGGCACAAGGCGCCCATGAAGCGCTGATCAACATGCTCGACGAACTGGCCGCTGGCCAGGAAGTCAGCCCGGCGCCTGCACGGATCCGGGCCTTGCGCGAATTGCTCGACGAAGGCCTCGACCCCTCCGCCATGGGCCTGATTCGCAGCGATGGCAGCCGAAGTCTGAGCATCCGCGAGTTGAGTGATGCCACGGCGCAACTCGAGCAAAGCGAACCGCCAGCCGGGGTGGACGAGGAGATCGTCACGATCTTTCTCGAAGAGGCGGTGGACATCCTTGAAAGCGCTGGCCAGGCCTTGCAGCGGTGGCTGGACGATCCGGAAAACGCCGCACCGCTGCTCTCATTGCAGCGCGATCTGCACACGCTCAAGGGCGGTGCGCGGATGGCCGAGGTCGAGCCGGTTGGCGATCTCGCCCATGAATTGGAAAGCCTCTATGAAGGGCTGGTAGATCGTCGCTATAACCACGCCGAGGCACTGGCGCTGCTGCTTCAACAAAGCCATGACCGGCTCGCGCAACTGCTTGAGCAGTTACAGACCCGAAAACCGTTGAGCGATCCGGCAGAGCTGATCGAAGCCATCCGCGAATTTCGCCAGGGCAAGGCCGGCGCGCCCGAAGTCGCCGAGCCGACACGGGTTGAGGAGTCGTCGGCGCATGATCCGGAATTGCTCGAAATCTTCCTCGAGGAAGGCTTCGACATCATCGAGAATTCCGGTGCAGCGTTAGTGCGCTGGCAGGCCGAACCTTCGAACCGCCAGGAAGTGGAAACCCTGCTGCGCGATCTGCACACGCTCAAAGGTGGCGCGCGGATGGTGGAAATCGCGCCCATCGGCGATCTGGCCCATGAGCTGGAATTCCTCTATGAAGGCTTGTCGGCCGGCGTGTTGAAACCCACCGACGCATTGTTCGGCCTGTTGCAGGGCAGCCATGACCGGTTGGCACAAATGCTCGACGCCACCCGCGCCGGGCAACCGCTGCCGCCGGCAGATCGGTTGATCGATGCGATCCGCAACTTCAGTCATCCGCAGGAAGCGGTGGCCACTGTACCGGTGGCTCCCAAGGTCGAGACGCCCGTGCCACAGGCCGATGCCGGCGCCGACATGGTCAAGGTTTCGGCGGAACTGCTCGACGATCTGGTCAACCTCGCCGGGGAAACCTCAATTTTCCATGGCCGCATCGAACAGCAGGCCAATGATGCGCACGTGACGCTCAACGAGATGGAAACCACTATTGAGCGCATGCGCGATCAACTGCGCCGGCTCGACACGGAAACCCAGGGGCGGATTCTCAGCCGCCAGCAAGTGGATGCCGAGCGTTCGGGCTACGAAGAGTTCGACCCCCTGGAAATGGATCGTCACTCGCAATTGCAGCAACTGTCGCGGGCGCTGTTCGAGTCCGCTTCGGATTTGCTCGATCTCAAGGAAACCCTCGACCGGCGCAATCAGGATGCACAGAACCTGCTGCAACAGCAGGGCCGCATCAACAGCGAATTGCAGGAAGGCCTGATGCGCACGCGCATGGTGCCCTTCGAGCGCATGCTGCCACGCCTGAAACGCATCGTCCGCCAGGTCGCCAGTGAGTTGGGCAAGGACGTGGCCTTCGTCGTGGGCAATGCCGAGGGCGAGATGGACCGCAACATGCTGGAGCGCATGGCGGCGCCGCTGGAACACATGCTGCGCAACGCCGTCGATCATGGCCTTGAGTCGGCCGAGGCGCGCGTGGCAGCGGGCAAGCCGGCGCAGGGACGGATTACCCTTGACCTGTCTCGGGAAGGCGGCGACATGATTTTCGACATTCGCGACGACGGCGCCGGCGTGCCGCTGGACGCGGTGCGGCGCAAGGCGATCAAGCGCGGCTTGCTGTCCCCGGACAGCGACCTCAGCGATCGCGACGTGCTGCAATTCATCCTGCAGCCAGGGTTTTCCACTGCCGAGAAAATCACCCAGATATCCGGGCGTGGCGTGGGCATGGACGTGGTCCATGAAGAGGTCCGGCAACTGGGCGGCAACATGAGCATCGAGTCCGTGCCGGGGCAGGGCGTTCATTTTCGCATTCGCCTGCCGTTCACCGTGTCAGTCAACCGCGCGCTGATGGTGCACTGTGGCGAGGATCAATATGCGATCCCGCTCAACACCATCGACGGCATCGTGCGTGTGCTGCCCGTTGAGCTCGAAGAGCATTACCGACTCGATCCGCCGACTTACCAGTACGCCGGGCAGCGCTATGAGTTGTGCTACCTGGGCGAACTGCTGAACACCGGCTCTCGCCCGAAACTGCTCGGCCAGAGCCAGCCGTTGCCGGTGTTGCTGGTGCAATGCAATGAACGTCACGTCGCCGTGCAGGTCGACGCCATGGCCGGCACCCGGGAAATCGTGGTGAAAAGTCTTGGCCCCCAATTTGCGGCGGTCCAGGGGTTATCGGGTGCGACGATCCTTGGCGACGGCCGGGTGGTGCTGATTCTCGACCTGCTGGCCCCCATTCGCGCCATGCAGGCGCGGGTGGCGCAACGCGCGCCAGGACAGGTCAGCGAGGCCGAGGCGCACAAGCCGTTGCTGGTGCTGGTGGTGGATGATTCGGTCACGGTACGCAAGGTGACCAGCCGCTTGCTCGAACGACACGGCATGAGCGTGCTGACGGCCAAAGACGGTGTCGATGCCATGCTGTTGCTCGAAGATCACATGCCCGACCTGATGCTGCTGGATATCGAGATGCCGCGCATGGACGGTTTTGAAGTCGCCACCCAGGTGCGCGCCGACGAACGGTTGCGGCATCTGCCGATCATCATGATTACTTCGCGTACCGGACAGAAACACCGGGATCGCGCCATGGCGATTGGCGTCAACGACTACCTTGGCAAGCCCTACCAGGAATCGGTGTTGCTCGACAGCATCGCGTTGTGGAGCAAAACCCATGCTTGAACACCGCACCAGCAACCTGACCGGGCTTTTGTTGCCCCTGGCCGACCGCACGCTGATCCTGCCGAACGTGGCGATCGCCGAGTTGATCGACTACCAGGCCGGCGCGTTCGATCTCGACACGCCACCGTGGTACCTGGGTCGTGTCACCTGGCGTAACCGGCAGATACCGCTGATCAGTTTCGAGTCGGCCTGTGGCAACAAGATCGTGATCGGCGAACGCGCCCGTATCGTCGTCCTCAACGCCTTGGGCGGCCGCCCGGAACTGAAATTCATCGCCATGCTGGTCCAGGGCATCCCGCGCTCCTACAAGCTCGACAGCCAGTTGAGCTATGTCGATGTGCCGTTGTGCCCACTGGAAAAGGCGGCGGTGCAGGTGGTTGACCAAGTGGCGAAGGTGCCGGATTTGTTGGGGGTGGAAGAGATGTTGGTGGCGGCGGGGTTGGGCTGAGTCTTGAAGATTCCCAAAAAGGGACCTATCGTTCCTTTTTTGGGACCGATAGGTGGTTGCCGTGAATACGCTTTCCCTGAGTAATGCTCTGTTTACGGCTACCCAGCAAAAGGTGCTGGGGCTGATATTCGGGAAACCTGAGCGCAGTTTCTACACCAATGAGATCGCTCGATGGGCACAGATGGGAAAAGGTAGCCTCGTACGAGAACTTGACAGATTGCAGCGAGCGGGTGTGCTGACCATGTTCCGGCAGGGTAATCAGATCCACTATCAGGCCAATCCCGACTGTCCAATTTATGCCGAGTTGCTGGGCATCACCCGCAAGACATTTGGCATTGCCGATCCTGTTCGTGATGCACTGCAGCCGTTCTCCAGTCAGCTCATCTGGGCATTCATCTATGGGTCCGTTGCCAAGGACGAGGCAAACGCATCCAGTGACATTGATCTCATGTTGATCGGTCAGGGCCTGAACTACAGTGACGTGATGGAGCGGCTTTTACCTCTGGAAGAACAACTGGGCCGCCCCCTGAACCCGACGCTGTACACCCCTGACGACTGGATGACAAAACTGTCCGCCGAAAATAGCTTCGTCGTGCGTGTAGCGCAGCAGGACAAAATCAACTTGATGGGCGCGAGCCTGTTGGAGTCCACGGATGGGCGGCAACGAGAATCTGGAGAATCTGTTACGTAGTGGTGGATTAAAAGCCGAACCACCAGATCGCAGGGAGTGCGAAGGGTTAATGCGCTCGGCAGCAGATCGTCTCAAGGATGCACAAACGGCGTCATTATCGTTCGCCGGTCGCTTCGACCTGGCCTATAACGCTGCTCATGCCATTGCATTGACTGCATTGCGCCTGAGCGGATATCGGTCCGATAAACGTTATCTGGTTTTTCAGTGTCTGGTGCATACCGCCGATGTGAACAGGGTCGAGGCACGGCTGTTAGCACTGTGCCATGAACGACGCAATTTGGCGGAATATGAGGGGTACATGGATGACGACGAGCCGTTACTGGCGCAGTTGCTGCAAATTGCCGAACAGCTGTCGAAGCAAGTGCGGGCACAGCTAACTTGCCTCTGATATGCATGATCATTTGAAGTACCCATCGCGAGCAGGCTCGCCCCCACAGTAAGTTTATGGTGTTCACGAGACCTGTGGGAGCGGGCTTGCCCGCGATGGCGTCAGCACAGCCAACCATTACCCTGACCGTAACGATCCGCCGCTGCGCTTGATTGATGCCCCCTACCCAACGCTCCTAAGGTGACCTCCACGACAGCGAACCCGTGGAGTGGTCATGACAACAACAATATCCCCCGACTCGCGATGGACGCGGCGGCGCAGTGAAAAGCAGCGGCGTCTTGAGTTGGTCAAGGGACTGGCTGACGGTGTGGTGCTGCCCACCGAAAACATCGTCGCGGCGCTCGAGGCGCTGATTCTTCCGGGCGACCGGGTGGTGCTGGAAGGTAACAACCAGAAGCAGGCGGATTTTCTTTCGCGCTCCCTGGCCAAGGCCGATCCGGGCAAGCTTCACGATCTTCACATGATCATGCCCAGCGTGGGTCGTGCCGAGCACCTGGACCTGTTCGAACGCGGCATCGCCCGCAAGCTCGACTTTTCTTTCGCCGGCACCCAGAGCCTGCGCATCAGCCAGTTACTGGAAGACGGACTGTTGGAAGTCGGCGCGATCCACACCTACATCGAGCTCTACGCCCGCCTGGTGGTCGACCTGATTCCCAACGTTGTGCTCTCGGCCGGTTTCATGGCCGACCGCGCCGGCAACATCTACACCGGCCCCAGCACCGAAGACACGCCGGCGCTGATCGAACCGGCGGCCTTCAGCGATGGCATCGTCATCGTCCAGGTCAACCAACTGGTCGACGACGTCAGCGACCTGCCTCGGGTCGACATCCCGGCGTCCTGGGTCGATTTTGTGGTGGTGGCAGACAAGCCGTTCTACATCGAGCCGTTGTTCACCCGTGACCCTCGACACATCAAGCCGGTGCACGTGTTGATGGCGATGATGGCGATCCGTGGCATCTACGAAAAACACAATGTGCAGTCGTTGAACCATGGCATCGGGTTCAACACCGCCGCCATTGAACTGATCCTGCCTACTTATGGCGAATCCTTGGGCCTGAAAGGCAAGATCTGCCGCAACTGGACGCTGAACCCGCACCCGACCCTGATCCCTGCCATCGAAAGTGGCTGGGTCGAAAGTGTGCATTGCTTCGGCACCGAACTGGGCATGGAGCAGTACATCGCCGCACGGCCCGACGTGTTCTTCACCGGGCGCGATGGCTCGCTGCGTTCCAACCGGATGTTTAGCCAGTTGGCCGGGCAATACGCGGTGGATTTGTTCATCGGCGCCACCCTGCAAGTCGATGGCGACGGTCATTCCTCCACTGTGACCCGGGGTCGCCTGGCCGGTTTCGGTGGCGCCCCGAACATGGGCCACGACCCACGCGGACGTCGTCACGGCACGCCGGCCTGGCTCGACATGCGTCATGGCGATAGCGACCAGCCGATGCTCGAACGCGGCAAAAAACTCGTGGTGCAAATGGTCGAGACTTTCCAGGAGGGTGGCAAACCGACCTTCGTCGAAACCCTCGATGCCGTCGAAGTGGCGAAGAAAAGCGGCATGCCGCTGGCACCGATCATGATCTACGGCGACGACGTTACCCACCTGCTCACCGAGGAAGGCATCGCCTACCTGTACAAGGCACGATCTCTTGAAGAGCGTCAGGCCATGATCGCCGCCGTCGCCGGGGTCACCACCATCGGCTTGCGGCACGACCCGAAAGACACCGCACGCATGCGCCGTGAAGGCTTGATCGCCTTGCCCGAAGACCTCGGCATTCGCCGTACTGACGCCACCCGCGAATTGCTGGCGGCAAAAAGCGTGGCCGATCTGGTCGAGTGGTCGGGTGGTCTCTACAACCCGCCCGCCAAATTCAGGAGCTGGTAAATGCACGCCTTCAATCTGCAACCCAAACCTCTGTCCCTGGCCGAGCGGCTGGCGGACCTGGCGGTGGACGCGTTGATCGACGAAGCCGACCTGTCGCCAAAACCGGCGCTGGTGGACCGTCGCGGCAATGGCGCCCACACCGATTTGCACCTGGGCCTCATGCACGCTTCAGCGCTGTCGCTGTGGCCGACGTTCAAGGAGATGGCCGAAGCCGCCTTGGCGCTTGGCGAAACGGGTTTGCCGTTGCGCGAAGCCATCGGCCGGATTGGCCGGGAGGGCGAGCAAGCGATGCTCGCTACCACCGATGGGGTGAACACCCATCGCGGCGCCATCTGGGCCTTGGGCTTGCTGGTCACGGCGGCAGCGCTGGAACCTGAAGCCTGTTCAGCCGGCTCACTGACTTTGCGCGCCGCACGCCTGGCCTTGCTCGACGATCGCTACGCGCCACGCCCTTTCAGCCACGGCGCGCAAGTTGCCCAGCGTTACGGTGCCCACGGGGCCCGGGAAGAAGCCCAATTGGCTTTCCCCGCCGTGACGCAGCGTGCCTTGCCGCAGCTGCAACGCAGCCGCGCCGCCGGCCATGGCGAACAGAACGCTCGGCTCGACGCCTTGTTGGCGATCATGACGGGGCTGGCCGACACCTGCGTGCTTTACCGGGCTGGTGAAGTGGGCCTGAACACCATGCAACAGGGCGCCCAGGCGGTGCTGGAGGCGGGCGGCAGCGCCAGCCTCGCCGGACGCCGCCGATTACATGAACTGGACGAACAACTGATCGCCTTGAATGCCTCGCCCGGCGGTGCTGCGGACCTGCTCGCGGCCTGCCTGTTCATCGACCGCGTCGGTTCGACTGACGGCATTCACCCGGGAGCGTATTGATGGAAACCTTATCCTTTGAATTTCCCGCCGGCCAACCGCCACGCGGACGCACCCTGGTCGGCTGTGTCGGCTCGGGCGACCTGGAAGTGCTGATCGAACCCGGTCAACCGGGAAAGCTGAGCATCACCGTGCAGACGTCGGTCAACGGCAGCGAGCAGCGCTGGCAGCATCTGTTCGCCCGGATGTTCGACGGCCAGACACCACCGGCCATGAGCATCGACATCCACGATTTCGGCGCCACGCCGGGGGTGGTGCGCTTGCGGCTGGAGCAGGGCTTTGAGGAGATCGGCCATGACTGATAACGCCGCACTCCTGCAAAAACGCAGTTTTGTTGAATTGGGTGCGCGGCAGCGGGCGAAAGCCTTGCTCGATGCCGGGACCTTCCGCGAATTGCTCGACCCGTTCCAGCGCGTCATGTCGCCATGGCTGTCGCGACAGGGCGTGGTGCCACAAGCCGATGACGGCGTGGTGATTGCCAAGGGCAGCATCGGCGGCTTGCCGGTGGTGCTGGCGGCTATCGAGGGCGCGTTCCAGGGCGGCAGTCTCGGTGAAGTCGGTGGGGCGAAGATTGCCGGCGCACTGGAGCTGGCGGCCGAAGACAACCGCAACGGCCTACCGACCCGCGCCGTGTTGCTGCTGGAAACCGGCGGCGTACGCCTGCAGGAAGCCAACCTCGGGCTGGCGGCGATTGCCGATATTCATGCAGCGATCGTCGATCTGCGCCAGTACCAACCGGTGGTTGGCGTGGTCGCCGGTAGCGTCGGCTGCTTTGGCGGCATGTCGATTGCCGCCGGGTTGTGCAGCTATCTGCTGGTGACCCAGGAAGCGCGGCTGGGGCTCAACGGTCCGCAGGTGATCGAGCAGGAAGCCGGGCTCGCGGAATACGACTCCCGTGACCGTCCGTTCATTTGGAGCCTCACCGGCGGCGAGCAGCGGTTTGCCAGTGGACTGGTGGATCGTTTTGTCGCCGACGACGTGGCACAGATCCAGCAGCAAGTCAGTGAGCTGCTGCAACAGGGACTTCCTGAACAACAACGCAGCCGTCAGGCCGAACTGTTCCTGCAACGGCTGGCCCGCCTGGACGCCGAGCCGCAAATCGAGCCGTCGACGGTTCGCGCGCTGTACCAAGGAGAACGCTCATGAGTTCGTATTCCCTGAGAGGGCTGCACTGGTTCAACGCCCTGAGTGCCGGCGCGCAAGCGGTCGATGGCTTGCCGGCGTCGCTGAAAGCCGCCGATGGCGTGTTGGGCCAACAAGCCGTGCGGTTCATCGCTGTCGTGGCGGACCCGGAGAACCGTTTTGTTCGGGCGCGCAGCGGCGAGGTCGGTCTGCTCGAAGGCTGGGGCCTGGCCAAGGCCGTGGATGACGTCATTGCTGCCGATGCGGATAAAACACACAAGCGTGCCCTGGTCGCCATCGTCGACGTACCCAGCCAGGCCTATGGCCGACGCGAGGAAGCACTCGGCATTCACCAGGCCCTGGCCGGTGCGGCGGACAGTTATGCCCGTGCTCGATTAGCCGGCCACGCGGTAATCGGGCTGCTGGTGGGCAAGGCCATGTCCGGCGCGTTTCTGGCCCACGGTTACCAGGCCAATCGCCTGATCGCGCTGCGCGATCCGGGGGTGATGGTGCATGCCATGGGCAAGGCGTCGGCAGCGCGGGTGACATTGCGCAGCGTTGAAGAACTCGAAGCGCTCGCCGCCAGCGTACCGCCGATGGCCTATGACATCGACAGCTATGCCGGCCTGGGCTTGCTGTGGGAAACCCTGTCGGTGGAACAGATTGAGCAACCGAGCGCCGCTGATCTGACCCGGGTGACCGAGTGCCTGGCTCAGGCGATCAGCGATGTCGCCGCCAATGGCCGCGACCTCAGCAGTCGCTTGGGTGCAAGCAATCGCGCGGCATCGAGCAAGGTGCGCCAATTGCTGAGAGCGCAGTGGTGAACACCTTTGAGGCCCACGACCTGCTCTGGGGAATGCCCCCTGAGCGGTTGCCCGCAAACGCGCCGGACTGGGTGCTTGACGCGCTCGCTGCCGGTCAGCCGGTGGTGGTGCGGCGCGCGCTGAGTGGGCAGGGCCTGGTTGCGGTGGGTGTACGCGGTCGTCTGCGTGAACAGCGGTACGCAACGTTCATGGCGGTTGATGCGGTCCAGCGCTGCGTGAAGCCAGAGGCGCTGTGTCAGGTCCCGGTTGACCGTGATCTGCCGGCCTTGCGCGCTCTGGATCACCTGCGTCCGCTGCTCGATGACTGCGGCTGGGTCTGGGGTGTCAGCGGTAGCGCCGGGTTCGAGTTGGCCTGTGGTGTGCAGGCCTTGCACGAGGGCAGCGATCTCGACCTGATCATGCGCACACCGCAATCACTGGATCGTCGGCAGGCGCAAGCCTGGGTGAAGATTCTGGACTCGGCGATGTGCCCGGTCGATATGCAACTGCAAACCCCCTTCGGTGCGGTCGCCCTGCGTGAATGGGCGGGTTCGCAACGCCGAGTGTTGCTGAAAAATGCCAGCGGAGCCTGCCTGGTCGCTGATCCGTGGCAGCCACTGGAGCACGTCGCATGAGCAGCTTGCTGGTGTTCCCCGGCCAGGGTGCGCAGCAGCCGGGCATGCTCCATCATTTGCCTAGGGAAACGGTCATCGAGGCAAACGACGTATTGGGCGAAGACGTCTTGTTACTGGACACCGCCGACGCGCTGAAATCAACACGGGCTGTCCAGCTATGCCTGTTGATCGCCGGGGTGGCCGCTTCGCGTCAGTTGGCGATGGCGCCGGACTACGTCGCCGGGTTGTCCATCGGTGCTTACCCGGCGGCGGTGGTGGCCGGCGCCTTGAATTTTAGCGATGCGTTGCACCTGGTCAGCCTGCGCGGTGAGCTGATGCAACGGGCCTATCCGCAAGGCTACGGCATGACCGCGATCATCGGCCTCGACCTGGCCACGGTGGAGGTGTTGCTGGCGCAGGTTCACAGCGCCGATTCACCGGTTTACCTGGCCAACATCAACGCCGATAACCAGATGGTGATTGCCGGCAGTGACGCCGCCATGAGAGCCGTGGCAGCGCTGGCCAAGGAACGCCTGGGTGCCTGCACCTGCGTGGTCAAGCGCCTGGCAGTCAGCGTACCTTCGCACTGCCCATTGCTGGATGAACCTGCGCAAGCCCTGGCCGAAGCCTTCGCCAGGGTGCCATTGAAAATTCCGACCTCGGGCTACCTGAGTGGAAGCCGCGCGAGGCCCGTCGTCAACACTGATGCCTTGCGTGACGACCTGGCGTTCAACATGTGCCGTGTGGTGGATTGGCGCGGTACGGTACAAAGCGCCTACGAGCGCGGTGTACGACTACAGATCGAACTGCCGCCCGGTGCGGTGTTGACCGGGCTGGCGCGCCGGGTGTTCGAGCAGGGCACCGTCATGGCCTTCGACGGGGCACGGCTCGATACCTTGCAGGCGCTGATGCGTGAGGAGGGAAGCCGCCAGAACTAGACATCCGACTCAGGCCTTCGAACAACAAAAACAACATTCGACGATGCACTTTGAGGACAACAACAATGATTATTTACGGTGTGGCGCTGTTGGCGATCTGTACGCTGGCAGGTGTGATCATGGGCGACATGCTTGGCGTGTTGCTGGGTGTGAAATCAAACGTGGGTGGAGTCGGCATCGCGATGATCCTGCTGATCTGCGCCCGGTTATGGATGCACAAGCGCGGAGGCATGACCAAGGAATGCGAGATGGGTGTCGGCTTCTGGGGTGCCATGTACATTCCCGTGGTTGTCGCGATGGCAGCGCAACAGAACGTGGTGACCGCCTTGCACGGCGGCCCGGTAGCGGTGCTGGCGGCCATTGGTTCAGTGGTGCTGTGCGGTTGCACCATCGCCCTGATCAGCCGGACCCACAAGGGTGAACCCTTGCCCGACGAACCGGAGCAGGTCTCTCCGGTCGGCACACCGGTAGGAGGTCGCTGATATGTGGGATCTCATCGAGAAAGGCCTGGAACACAATGGTTTGATCACGGCATTTGCCTTCGTGGGCGTGATCATGTGGGTGTCGGTCGTCCTGTCGAAGCGCCTGACGTTCGGACGTATTCACGGTTCGGCCATTGCCATCGTCATCGGATTGGTACTGGCCTGGGTCGGCGGCACGATGACCGGCGGGCAGAAAGGCCTCGCGGACCTGACGCTGTTTTCCGGCATCGGCCTGATGGGTGGCGCGATGCTGCGCGACTTTGCCATCGTCGCCACGGCGTTCGAGGTGCAGGCGACCGAAGCGAAAAAGGCCGGGCTGATTGGCGTGATTGCCTTGCTGCTGGGCACGGTGCTGCCGTTCATTGTCGGCGCCTGCATGGCCTGGGCGTTTGGTTACCGCGATGCGGTGAGCATGACCACCATCGGCGCCGGTGCGGTGACATACATTGTCGGTCCGGTGACGGGCGCAGCCATTGGTGCGAGCTCGGATGTCATGGCGCTGTCGATTGCGACCGGATTGATCAAGGCGATCCTGGTGATGGTTGGCACACCGATGGCAGCGCGCTGGATGGGCCTTGATAACCCGCGCTCGGCCATGGTGTTCGGCGGCCTGGCCGGGACGGTCAGCGGCGTGACCGCCGGGCTGGCGGCGACCGACCGACGCCTGGTGCCTTATGGCGCGCTGACGGCGACGTTTCACACCGGGCTTGGTTGCCTGATGGGGCCTTCGGTGTTGTACTTCATTGTTCGGGGGATTGTGGGTTAGGACCCTGGATCGCCATCGCGGGCAAGCCCGCTCCTACAGGTTCTCATTGTGTGTAGGAGCGGGCTTGCCCGCGATGCAGGCGACTCGGTCTCAACCTTGCCGATTGGCATACATCCGACATTCCGCCAGCAACGCCAGCAAGTTCGGATCGCGCTCCTTGGCCTTGAGAAACACCACGCCAATGTGCTGCTGCAACCGGTACTTTTCCTGTAACGGGATCAGCTTCACCCGGTTCTCGTACACCGCCGCAATCCTCCCCGGCAGCAAGGCATAACCCACGCCCGAGCTGACCATGCTCAGCAGGGTGAAGATGTCGTTGACCTGCATCGCCACCTTCGGCTCGAACCCGGCCTGGCTGAACACGCGATTGCCGTCCTGGTGCGTGGCGAAGCCTTGGGTCAGGGTGATAAAGGTTTCGTCACGCACCTCGGCCAGGTCGACCTCGGTGCGCTGGGCGAACCTGGAATCGGCGGGCGTTGCCAGGTAGATATCATCGGAAAACAGGGCAATGTGCTCGCAATCCGGGTCGTTCACGCTGTCGTCCAGCGACACCAGGATCGCATCGACTTCCATGTTCTTGAGCTTGTATAAGAGGTCGAAATTGGAGCCCAGGATCAGGTCGATATTCAGTTCGCTGCGGCGGATTTTCAGGCCCATGATCAATTGCGGCACGGTCTTTACCGTCAGCGAATACAGCGACCCCAGTTTGAAACGCTCGGCGGAGAAACCGGCGGCCTCGCGGGTCAGACGCACGCTTTCGACGACGTCCTGTATCAGCTTCTGCGCCCGTTCTTCCAGCACGTAGGCGCTCTCCAGCGGCGTCAGGTTGCGGCCTTCATGCTTGAACAACGGGCAGCGCAGGGCGTTTTCCAGGGAGTGAATGGCGCGATGCACGCTGACGTTGCTGGTCTGCAACTCGGCGGCGGCCCGTGCCAGGTTGCCGGTGCGCATGAAGGCCAGGAACACCTCGAGTTTTTTCAGGGTCAACTCTTCGTCGATCAGCATGGGCCGTACTCTCTTGTAGTGCGCTGATTGTGCCCAATTATTGCTGTCGATGTCGTTTGGAAATATTGCGCTTTTAGGCTCAAGGCTTGAGCCTTGCGCAGTGCTTTTGGTTTTGGAGGTGAGACACCCATGTACCACGGGGAAAAATTTAACGCCTGGACGCATCTGCTTGGGGCGGTGGCCGCGACGGTCGGCGCCTTATGGCTGCTGGTGATTGCCGGGATGGACGGCAGTCCGTGGAAGATCGTCAGCGTGGCGATTTACGGGTTCACGCTGATTGCGCTCTACAGCGCATCGACCGTTTACCACAGCGTGCGCGGCCGCAAAAAAGCGATCATGCAGAAGGTCGATCACTTTTCGATCTATTTGCTGATTGCCGGCAGCTACACGCCGTTCTGTCTGGTGACCTTGCGGGGGGCTTGGGGGTGGACGCTGTTTGGGATTGTCTGGGGGCTGGCGCTGATAGGCATCCTGCAGGAAATCAAGCCACGCTCGGACGCGCGGATCCTGTCGATCGTGATCTACGCGGTGATGGGCTGGATTGTGCTGATCGCGGTCAACCCGCTGCTCACGGCCCTGGGTACGGCGGGCTTTGCCTGGCTGGCATCAGGAGGCGTTCTGTACACCGTGGGCATTATCTTTTTTGCCCTCAGTGATCGAATGCGGCATGCCCACGGGATCTGGCATCTGTTCGTGATCGCCGGGAGTTTGCTGCATTTCGTGGCGATCTGGTTCTATGTGTTGTGAACCCAAAATCTGTGGGAGCGCTGTCAAGTCGGTGCCGGAACCAACCGATCCAACTGCTCCTGCGCTCGACGACCGAAGATCTGCAACAAATCGTTCAATGTATGCGGCAACGGTTCCGTCGTGCGGGTCACGGCATACAGGGTGATGGGCAGCGGCGGGGCCAGCGGCCGGATGGTTGTCGTGAGAGCAGAGGCACCCAGGGCTGTGAACGGGTCGATCACCGCCAGCCCCGCACCGGATTCCACCATTGCCCGGGCCAATGAGTAGGTTTGCACGGCGACGCGCACTCGAGGTGGTGGCTCGACCGCTTCGAGGTAACTGTCGAGTCGCGCCGCCAAAGGGTCGGCGCTGGACAAGCCAATCAACGGTGCCCCCGCCAACGCCATCAACGGCAGCGGCTGGCCAAGTTCTTCGTCGGGCCAGTGGCCTTTCGGCGCCAGTGCGACCAGAACGCCGCTGGCCAGCGCTTCGGCCTTCAATCCCGGATGATCAGGGCGCTGCAACGTCAGCGCTACATCCACTTCGCGCATCAGCAGGTTTTGCACCAATTCCCGGCTATGGGCACTGGACAGTTCGCAGGCGATGTCCGGATAGCGTCCGGTCCACTCGTGGATGGCCGGCGGCAGCAAGGAAAGGGCCAGGGCCGGGGTGGCGCCGACCCGCAGGCTGTGGCCGGGCTCGCGACGCAGGCTCTGGGCCAGGCGCCGCACGCCTTGCAGACTTTCGCTGACCTTGTCGACTTCGCGCTCCAGCTCCAGCGCCTCGGGTGTGACCTGCAACTTGCCGCGCACCCGCAGGAACAGCGGGAAGCCCAGTTGCTGCTCGGCATGTTGCAGGACCTTGGTCACCGCCGGTTGCGAGACGTGCAGCAATTGTGCGGCGGCGCTGATCGAGCCGGTCTGGCGGATGGCCTGGAAAATCTCGATGTGACGAAGGCGCATGGCGAGTCCATAACCTTTGTTTATGGGATGGGCATCTTTATTCATTATTCATCGTCTGTCACCTGGCTCTAACCTCGCTCTGGTCTTCACAACGGTTTTAAGGACAGACATGGCTCAGCGTGTGTGCATCATCGGCGGCGGTGTGATTGGCCTGGCAACGGCCTACGCGCTGGTGCGCGACGGCTACGACGTGACGGTGGTCGAGGCTCGGGATGCGTTGGGCAGCCAGACCAGTTTCGCCAATGGCGGCCAGCTCTCGTACCGATACGTCGCGCCGCTGGCCGATGCTGGCGTGCCTTTGCAGGCCATTGGATGGATGCTGCGCGGTGACTCCCCGCTGAAGTTGCGCCCACGGTTCGACGCGGCGCAGTGGCGCTGGATGGCTTCGTTCCTCGGGGCGTGCCGCAGCTCGGTCAACCGGGAAAACGCCGCGCACCTGTTGCGCCTGGCGCTGTTGAGCCAAAGCACCCTCAAGCACTGGCGCGAGGACGACGGGCTGGCCGGTTTCGAGTGGCGGCGCAACGGCAAACTGGTGACGTTCCGCAATTCGGGCAGTTTCGACCACGCGCGCAAGGGCCTGGCCGATCCGCAACAGCAGCAGGTATTGTCGGCCAGCGAGTGCTCGCAGCTGGAACCGGCGCTGGCGAACGGCCCATTCGTAGGGGCGATCTACACCCCGGACGAAGAAGTCGGCGATTGCCATGCGTTTTGCCAGTTGCTGGCCGAGCGGCTGACCGCCTCCGGGCGTTGCGAGTGGCGATTGGGACAGGCCGTGACCGGCATCCGCCACGCCAACGGGAGCGTCAACGCCATCGAGTTGGGTGAGCAGGTGCTGCCGGTGGATCAACTGGTGATCGCGGCGGGCCACCGCAGCCCGTTGCTGCACCTGCCCGGCCTGCGATTCCCGCTGTACCCACTCAAGGGCTACAGCCTGACCGTACCGATAGGCGCCAACCACCAGGCGCCGGACGTGAGCATCACCGACTATGACCGCAAGATCGTCTACGCCCGTATCGGCGCGCAATTGCGAGTGGCGGCAATGGTCGACATCGTCGGCTTCGACCCGTCCATAGACCCCAAACGCCTGGCACTGATCAAGCGCCAGTCCCGCGACACTTTCCCGGATGCCGGCGACTACGACCGCGCCGTGGAATGGGCTGGCATGCGCCCGGCCACACCCAGTGGCGTGCCGTTGCTGGGCGCCACGGCGTATCGCAACCTCTGGCTCAACCTTGGCCATGGCGCGCTGGGCTTCACCCTGGCGTGTGGCAGTGGGCGCTTGCTCAGTGAGCTGATCGGCCAGCGCCAACCCTCCATCGACCTGCACGGTTTCACGCCTCGTGCGGCTTGAAATATCCATCTGACAAGAGGACTGCTTCATGACCATCGAACGTCTGCACAGCATCCCGCGCCTGTCCGGCGCCGTGACCTTCGGCGACCTGGTGTTTCTCTCCGGCCAAGTGCCGGGCGAGGCGCTGGATGCCGGCGGCCAGACCCGCGAAGTCCTGGCCAAAATTGACGCGCTGCTGGCCGAAGCCGGCAGTGACAAGGATCATCTGCTCAGCGCGACGATTTACCTGAAAAACATCGACGAGGATTTTGCTGCGATGAACGAGGTGTGGTCAGACTGGCTGTCGCCGGGCCAGGCACCCACCCGCACCACCGTGCAGGCCGAACTGGCCCGGCCGCAGGTACTGGTGGAAATAACCGTCATCGCCGCTCGCTCGTAAAACACACCCACAACGGAGAATAACAATGCAAAAAATCACGTTGCTCGGCTGCACCCTCGGGCTGTTGCTCGCCAACCAGGTTCAGGCCAACGAAGCGCCTTTGGCTGGCACCCTGGGCAAGATCGCCAGCAGCCAAAGCATCACCCTGGGCTATCGCGATGCGTCGGTGCCGTTCTCGTATGTGGGTGATCACACCGGCAAGCCCATGGGCTACTCGGTGGACCTGGCGAACAAGATCGTCGAGCGTATCCAGCAACAGCTGGCGCTGCCGGATCTGAAAGTAAAATACAACCTGGTGACTTCGCAGACCCGCATCCCGCTGGTGCAGAACGGCACCGTTGACCTGGAGTGCGGTTCCACCGGCGTCACCGCCGAGCGTCAGAAGCAAGTGGCGTTTTCCTACGGCTTTATTTACGTCAAAGGGCAGTTGCTGACCGCCAGGGACAGCGGCATCAAGGGCTTCGACGACCTGCGCGGCAAGAACGTGGTGACCACCGCCGGCACGACCAACGAGCGGTTCCTGAAAAGCTACAACGTCGACCACAAGATCGACATGTTCGTCATCAGCGCCAAGGATCACGGCGAAGCATTCCAGATGCTGCAATCGGGGCGTGCTGCGGCGTTCTACATGGACGACGCGCTGCTCTACGGTGAACGCGCCAAGGCCCACGACCCGCATAAGTGGGTGGTGGTCGGACAGGAACAATCGCGGGAGATCTACAGCTGCATGGTGCGCAAGGACGATCCGCAGTTCCTCGCGCTGGTCAACGGTGTGCTGGGCGAGCTCTACAGTTCGGGGGAGATCAACGGTATTTATCAGCGCTGGTTCGAGCAGCCGATTCCGCCGAAGGGTTTGAACCTTGAGTTTCCGATGACCAGTGAACTGAAGGCGATCATTGCCAAGCCGGTGAGTGATCCGGTGCAGTAGTTTTGGGTACCGCCGCAGACCGCGGCGCGGCCATCGCGGGCAAGCCCGCTCCTACAGGGGGGTTGTTTTTGTAGGTGCGGGCTTGCCCGCGATGGGGCCCTAGAAATCACCCCAAAGCTGCTGGGCCACCGACAAAGCCACCACCGGCGCCGTCTCAGTGCGCAACACCCTCGGCCCCAGGCGCGCCGCATGAAAACCAGCGCCCTTGGCCTGATCGACCTCCGCATCCGACAACCCGCCCTCAGGCCCGATCAGAAATGCCAGGCTCGACGGTTTGGTATGGCTGGTCAACGGCTCGGCCACCGGATGCAGCACCAGCTTCAAATCTGCCTCGGTCTGCTTCAGCCAGTCGGCCAGCAACACCGGCGGATGAATCACTGGCACCCGTGACCGGCCACATTGTTCGCAGGCGCTGATTGCCACCTGCCGCCAATGCAGCAGGCGCTTGTCGGCGCGCTCATCCTTGAGGCGCACTTCGCAGCGTTCGCTGAAGATCGGGGTGATTTCGTTCACGCCCAGTTCAGTGGCTTTTTGAATCGCCCAGTCCATCCGCTCACCCCGGGACAAACCCTGGCCAAGATGGATCTGCAACGGCGATTCGACCTGGCCGGCGAAGCTTTCATCGATCTGCACGACCACGCGTTTTTTGCCGACTTCGCTCAGCGTGGCGCGAAATTCCTGGCCCGAGCCATCGAACAACTGCAACGCATCGCCCTCGGCCATGCGCAGTACACGGCTGATGTAGTGAGCCTGTGCTTCAGGCAACTCGTGCTCGCCGGTGCTCATGGGGGTGTCGATAAAGAAGCGGGACAGTCTCATATCTTGTCTCTGCAAAGGTGTGAATCAGAGGTGGATCGGTGGTGCGGTCAGCCCGGATCGCGGAACCCCGGGTGAAAATCTTTCGGCACTGCCACGCTGACGCTGTCGCGGGTCGCGATGTCGATCCCTTCGCTGGCCACTTCAGCCAGGAAGTCGATCTGCTCCGGGGTAATCACATAAGGCGGCAGGAAATACACCACGCTGCCCAACGGCCGCAACAAAGCGCCACGCTCCAGAGCATGCTGGAACACCTTCAAGCCCCGGCGTTCCTGCCACGGATAGGGTTCGCGGCTCGCCTTGTCCTTGACCATCTCGATGGCCAGGACCATGCCAGTCTGGCGAATCTCGGACACGTTGGCATGATCGGCCAGGTGCGCGGTGGACGACGCCATGCGCGCGGCCAGCGCCTTGTTGTTCTCGATGACGTTGTCTTGCTCGAAGATATCCAGCGTCGCCAATGCCGCCGCACAGGCCAGCGGGTTGCCGGTGTAACTGTGCGAGTGGAGGAAGGCGCGCAGGGTCGGGTAATCGTCGTAGAACGCGCTGTAGACCTCATCGGTGGTCAGGCACGCCGCCAGTGGCAGGTAGCCGCCGGTCAGGGCCTTGGACAGGCAGAGGAAGTCCGGGCGGATGCCGGCCTGCTCGCAGGCGAACATGGTACCGGTGCGGCCGAAACCGACGGCAATTTCGTCATGGATCAGGTGGACACCATAACGATCACAGGCTTCGCGCAGCAGCTTGAGGTACACAGGGTGATACATGCGCATGCCGCCCGCGCCCTGGATCAACGGCTCGACAATCACGGCTGCGACGCTGGCGTGGTGCTCTGCCAGGGTCTGCTCCATGGCGGCGAACATGTTTCGCGAGTGTTCTTCCCAGCTCATGCCCTCGGGACGCAGGTAGCAATCCGGGCTTGGCACCTTGAGGGTGTCCATCAGCAGGGCTTTGTAGGTTTCAGTGAACAGCGGCACGTCGCCCACCGACATCGCCGCCATGGTTTCGCCGTGGTAGCTGTTGGTCAGGGTGACGAAGCGTTTTTTGTCCGGTTGGCCGCGATTGAGCCAGTAGTGAAAGCTCATTTTCAGCGCCACTTCGATGCAGGACGAACCGTTATCGGCGTAGAACACCCGATTCAGGCCCTCCGGCGTCATCTTGACCAGACGCTCGGACAGCTCGATCACCGGCTGATGGCTGAAGCCGGCGAGGATGACGTGCTCCAGTTGATCGACCTGATCCTTGATGCGCTGGTTGATGCGCGGGTTGGCGTGGCCGAACACATTGACCCACCAGGAGCTGACGGCATCGAGGTAGCGCTTGCCTTCAAAGTCCTCCAGCCAGACGCCTTCGCCGCGCTTGATCGGGATCAGCGGCAGCTGTTCGTGGTCTTTCATCTGGGTACAGGGGTGCCACAACACGGCAAGATCGCGTTGCATCCACTGATTGTTCAGGCCCATGTTCAGTCTCCTCGAGGCGGTCCGTGGCAGGCGCGGACGTACAATCGCGCAAGCCTATGCAATGCGTCGCGCGGGAACAACCCATTGTGTCGATTGAGCTACTTTGTAGAGGGCGATAGACGTCGCTGGCGGCCTACTGATGGCTGACGTATTCTTCGCGACTCTCTGAGTCGCCTGACTCGTAAAACTGCCTTTTCCTACGTGTATTTCCGGAGTTCGCTGAATGTCTGCTGGTTGGCTGCGCGCCTGTGCGCTAGTGATGTTGGGGCTGTTCAGCGTGTCTGCGCTGGCCAAGGATAAAACGGCAATCGTGATTGGCGGCGGGCTTTCCGGCCTGACGGCGGCCTACGAACTGCAGGCCAAGGGCTGGCAGGTCACCTTGCTGGAGGCCAAGCCAGGCATGGGCGGTCGCTCCGGCATGGCCACCAGCGAATGGATCGGCAACGATAAGACCCAGCCGGTACTGAACAAATACGTTTCGACTTTCAAGCTGAGCACCACGCCAGCTCCCGAGTTCGTCCGCACGCCGGGTTACTTGATCGACGGTGTGTATTACAGCGCGTCCGACCTGGCCACCAAGGAGCCGGCGACCGCCGAAGCGCTCAAACGCTACGAGAAGACCCTGGATGACCTGGCGCGCTCCATCGAAGACCCGCTCAACCCGGCCGCCAACAACACGCTGCATGCGCTGGACCAGATCAACGTGTCCAACTGGCTGGATCGACTGAACCTGCCAGCCACCGCGCGTCAATTGGTGAACCAGCAGATTCGTTCGCGATATGACGAACCGTCGCGCCTGTCGCTGCTGTATTTCGCACAGCAGAACCGCGTTTATCGAGGCGTCTCTGACCGTGACCTGCGCGCCTCGCGTCTGGTCGGTGGCAGCCCGGTGCTGGCTCAGGCCTTCGTCAAGCAGTTGAAAGTCATCAAGACCAATTCCCCGGTCTCGGCCATTACCCAGGACAAGGACAGCGTGACCGTCAAGGTCGGCAGCGTCGGTTATCAGGCGGACTACGTCGTCGTGGCGGTACCGTTGCGTGCGCTGGCGAAGATCCAGATGACCCCCGCGCTGGACGCCCAGCACGTGGCCGCGATCAAGGGCACCAACTACGGCTGGCGCGATCAGATCATGCTCAAGTTCAAGACGCCGGTGTGGGAAAGCAAGGCGCGCATGTCCGGCGAGATCTATAGCAACACTGGCCTCGGCATGTTGTGGGTCGAACCAGCGCTCAAGGGTGGCGCCAACGTGGTGATCAACCTGTCCGGTGACAACGCGCGTGTGATGCAGGCGTTCGGCGACAAGCAGATGGCCGACCAGGTGCTGATCCGTCTCCATGCGTTTTATCCACAGGCTCGGGGTTCGTTCACGGGTTATGAAATCCGCCGCTATAGCGTCGATCCCTCGATGGGTGGCGCTTACCTGGCGTTCGGCCCGGGGCAGATCAGCAAGTTCTGGCGCCTGTGGGAGCGTCCGATTCAGCGCGTAGCGTTCGCCGGTGAGCACACTGACGCCCTGTACCCCGGTACCCTGGAAGGCGCTTTGCGTACCGGCCAGCGTGCCGCCAGTCAGGTTGAAGACCTGGCGGCCGGCAAATCGTTCGAACCGCAGAAAGCGGCCCCTGTAGCGGCAGCTGCCGCAGCGGGCGCTGTGGCGGCGAAGAAGGGCAATTTCTTCAGCAATCTGTTCGGCGGCTCGGATGACGAGAAAAAACCGGAACCGGTCAAGGCGCCAGAGCCTGCTCCGGCACCGGTCGCACCCGCCCCGGCACCTGCGCCGACTCCTGCGCCAGCGCCTGCTCCGGTTGAGCCTGCCAAGCCTGCCGCACCGGTGAAAGCCGCGCCTGCCAAGAAGGCGCCGGCAAAAGCCCCGGTGAAAAAACCGGCGGCCAAGACCGAAGCGAAAAAACCTGCGGCCAAGGCGCCCGCCAAAAAAGCCGAGCCGGCCAAGAAGCCTGCGGCGACTGAGGCAAAGGCGCAGTAAGGTTTTGCGCTGAACCAAAAAGCGCGGCTCTTGGGTCGCGCTTTTTTATTGCTCTTGAGATAGCCATCGCGAGCAAGCTCGCTCCTACAGGGTGGCGGTGCGGATGCAAGAACCCCTGTAGGAGCGGGCTTGCTCGCGATGAG
>Ga0308165_1001192_pt1 | contig 38074 bp, 39 predicted proteins | sample PhyWR2_FD_201032 | JGI IMG/M metagenome (GOLD analysis project Ga0308165, IMG submission 201032) | Phyllosphere microbial communities from UC Gill Tract Community Farm, Albany, California, United States - DLSLW.R2 | ecosystem: Host-associated > Plants > Phyllosphere > Unclassified | place: USA...
TATTAACGGCAGAGACAACGGGGACTTGGTTTGCAGTCAGTAATGTTTGTGAAACACCATTGACCGATGATAATATTAATAAAGGTGTTGTCGGAGAAGGAATCGGTTGTCTTATTTCGTCTATGCTAGGGACAACACCGGTCACTGGCTATTCAACAAATGCTGGCATCATTTCCATTACTGGAGTTGCTAGTAAAAAAGTATTTGTAGCCGCTGGTGCTTGGTTTATCGTTTTTGGTTTGTCAGGGAAATTATCAACATTGATCTCTTCTATTCCAGCTCCCGTAATTGGTGGTGTCTTTGTTATCGTTTGCGGCATTATCTCAATCAGCGGCATCAAAGTAATGAAAGAGGTAGAAATCAGTGAAAAGGAAATGTATGTGATTGCGATTCCGATGATTTTAACATTAGCTCTAACCTTGATTCCGAAAGAGTTTATTCAATCATTACCTCAATTTATGCAGTATCTATTCAGTTCATCTGTTGCAACCGCATCAATTGCGGCCATACTATTGAATCGCTTGCTTCCTAGCGAGAAAGTGAATGAAAATGAATACAGTATAAAAAATAAAAAAAAGATTTCTTGTTGAAAACACGAACTATTAACAATAATTAGCTGTTTTTTCGTTATTTACCTTTGACTTTTCTAAATGAATAGTGTAAATTAGCATAGGTGTTCGAAAATACGAACTATTTTTTATTTAATGTTCGTTTTTTGCGTGTTTTAATAGAAATTAGTAGGAGGCAATAAAGTATGAAAGTTTTTGATTACGAAGATGTCCAGTTGATTCCCAATAAATGTATCGTGAACAGTCGTTCTGAATGTGATACGGTCGTGAAATTAGGGAAGCATACCTTTAAAATGCCAGTCGTACCAGCAAATATGCAGACGATTATTGATGAAGACATTGCGGAGTTTTTAGCAAAAAATGAGTATTTTTACATCATGCATCGTTTTGATGAAAAGGCTAGAATCCCCTTTATTGAAAAGATGAATGCCAAAGGATTGATCACATCTATCAGTGTAGGCGTAAAAGAAGCCGAGTATGGATTTGTAGAAGAGCTGGCAGAGCGCAATCTAGTACCAGATTATGTAACAATCGATATTGCACATGGCCATTCTAATGCTGTGATTAATATGATTCAGCATTTAAAACAACTGTTACCAGACACCTTTGTTATTGCTGGAAATGTTGGGACACCTGAAGCTGTCCGTGAATTAGAAAATGCTGGAGCAGATGCGACAAAAGTCGGCATCGGCCCGGGTAAAGTATGTATTACGAAAATAAAAACTGGTTTTGGAACAGGCGGTTGGCAACTAGCAGCGCTGCGTTGGTGTGCTAAAGCCGCTAGAAAACCAATTATTGCAGACGGTGGGATTCGAACACCAGGAGATGTAGCTAAATCAGTTCGTTTTGGTGCCACAATGGTGATGATCGGTTCATTATTTGCAGGACATGAAGAATCGCCTGGTGAAACAAAAGTAGAAAATGGCATTGTCTATAAAGAATACTTTGGAAGTGCCTCAGAATTTCAAAAAGGTGAAAAGAAAAACGTCGAAGGAAAGAAAATTTGGATTCAGCATAAAGGTAGCTTAGCGGATACACTAGTTGAAATGCAGCAGGATTTACAATCTTCGATTTCTTATGCAGGCGGTCGCGATCTTGAAGCGATTCGCAAAGTTGATTATGTGATTGTTAAGAATTCTATATTTAATGGTGATACAATTTAATTGTAAAAAGGAAGCTGGGATAGAAGTGTAGTAACTCTGAGAAATAAGAGGGAATTTACTAAAATGACAAGAAACATGAAATTTCTACTATCGATGTTGAATGATTTCTAATTGATGCTCTCCAAATTTTTGTGACCAAGTAGGTACTGTGCAACATCAACTCATTCGTTGTTGTGTTATGCAACAATTTCAACTTGTTTCCAAATAAGTTGCTTTTGCTTCCACTGTTTATTCGGATCCCTTGAGTCTGAGATATAACTCTACGAGTTATATCTCAGACTTTTTTTATTTCGATTTTTACTTTACCTGTCGTGGTAATCATGGTATGATAATTACAACGATAGACGTAGTACGTTAGATGGAGTAATCGGAGGTGTTTTAATGATCGGTAGTGATGCAATAAGAGGCTACAATGATACGTTCATTTTATCTGTATTACAAGAAGGGGATTCTTATGGGTATGCAATTTCCAAACGAATCACAGAGATTTCTGAAAATAATTATTCAATTAAAGAAACAACATTATACTCAGCCTTTAATCGTTTAGAAAAAAATGGGTTTATCGAATCATTTCCTGGTCAGATTACTCATGGAAAAAAAAGAACTTATTATAAAATAACAGCTTCTGGCGATTCTTATTTGAAAGAAAAAATAGCAGAATGGACACTTACGAAAAAAGTTGTTGAACGTTTTATCAAGGAGGAAAGATAATGAAAACCATCAAAAATTATATCGATAGTTTATTTTTAGGGGTAACTGAAACGAATCAAACAAAACAATTGAAAGAAGATTTATTAGCAAGTGCAGAAGATCGATACGAAGATTTAAAAAGCCAAGGGAAATCTGAAAATGAAGCCATTGGTGGAGTGATTTCAGAGTTTGGATCTATCGATGAGTTAGTCGATGAAATGAATATAAAACAAGAATTTATCGATGAAAAAGGAGTTGAAATAGATGCGATTAAGGTAGATGAGGCAGTTGCTTTTCTTAATAAACGCCGAAAAGGAGCTACTCAAATAGGGTTAGGTGTTATGGCAATTATGATAGGTGTTGCACTTTTTTTTGCAACAATGGGTTTTTATGGTGAAAATATAGGTGGGATATTTGGATTACCATTCGTATTGTTGGGGGCGGCGATTGGTGTACCACTCTTTATTATTGCTGGAACAAGTATGTCGAATGAAAATAAAAAACTCAACGACAGATTTATTTTAATAGAAGTGAAAAATGAGATGAAAAAAAGAAAAGAACTTTTTCAGCGATCGTTTGTCTTTTGTATTGTTACTGGAGTGGCATTGTGTATTCTTTCAGTGATTCCTCTGATTGTGTTTTCAGAATTATATCGTTCAGAAGCATCCGAAGTGTTTAGTATCGCTTTTTTATTAGCAGTAGTGTCTTTGGGGGTTTTCTTCTTCATTTTTGGTGGTGTTATTATGGGAAGTTTCACCAAAATGATCGATCAGACTTATTTTATTTCTGATGAAGATGAGCCTGGTCCTAGAGCAAAAGCTGAGCGTGATAGTAAGAGACCAGCTTGGTTCCAAGCGCTTGAAAAGATTTATTGGCCAATCGTTGTGGCAATCTTTTTAGTCCAAGGATTTATCTTAGGAAATTGGGGAACAAACTGGACGATTTTTCCTATAGCAGGAATCGTCTTTTGGATACTAGAAAGTATCTTTAGCAAAGATGAATAAAAAAAGCTCCGCTTATTTTGGAAAATAACCAAGATGAGCGGAGTTTCTTTAATCAAAAGTTAAAATGATTGCTTTGAAAAAATAATAGTCATTGCTTTTTTTAGTGGAAAATAAACTAGTGTCACAATGATAATAGTTGTAACAACATTAATCAGAGTTGCTGGTAATTTAGATAGAGCACTTGCAAAAGCTACGTTAAAGTCAGCGCCCGCAAGCAGACCCATGACAGTATTCTTTAATTGAGTCATCACTATTTTAGCAATACCAGTTGCGATAGCGACCACTACAACTTTCCAAATAGTATCAATATTTTGACGGAAAAACAAAATCGCTAAGGCTGCCGCTCCACCAACAATAAAGCTTTCCAAAATAAAGTAAGGAGCCTCAGCAGCAAATCCGTTTAAGACATCAAAAATTGCAAACCCCAACCCTCCAGCTAAAGCGCCTTTTTTGTAACCAATCAAAAGTACGGCTAATAATAAAACTGAATTCCCTAAATGAGCAAAAGCGCCAGTCGGCATTGGAATTTTAATCATTGTACCTAAAACAGTTAAAGCTGCAAATAGTCCAATGAAAACAATTGAATTTGTTGAACTTTTCTGATTCATTGAATCACTCCTTATTTATTGTTCATTCGACTCTCAGCGTGATTATAAGCACCATGCCAAACATGACCGAGAAATGGATTGATTTTTTGACCGTTTTTAATAGCGGCTGATACAAATTGCTTAGCGAGAGCAACAGCTTCAACGACTGAATAGCCTTTAGCGAGACCAGCAGTTACAGCTGCTGCGAAAGTACATCCTGCCCCATGATTATAATCAGTTGAAAACAACTCATCTTCAAAAATGGTAAATTTATTTCCATCATAAAAAAGATCGATTGCTTTATCTGCTTTTAAGCGGTGGCCACCTTTGATCACGACATTTTTAGGGCCTAAATCTATGATTTTTTTTGCAGCTTCCTTCATTTGATTCACAGAAGTTAAATCTCCAAGGCCTGATAGAATCCCAGCCTCGACTAAGTTAGGTGTTGTAATTGTCGCTTTCGGTAAAAGTAAACGAGTCATTGCAGCGACATTTTCAGGCTGCAGGAGTTCACTGGTTCCTTTACAAGCCATTACGGGATCGATCACAATGTTGTTCATGGCAAACTTGTCAATATAAGCTCTTGTAATTTCAATCGCCTCGATAGTACCAAGCATACCTGTTTTCATCGCATCAAGCGCGCCACCGGCAAAAATGGTTTTCAATTGTTTTTCTACTAATTCAGCCGCAATTGGAGTAACCAAATGACTCCAACCCTCATCAGGATCCATCGTCACGATACTAGTCAAAGCAGAAAACCCAAAAGTGCCATATTCTTCAAAAGTTTTTAAATCAGCTTGAATCCCCGCACCCCCACTTGAATCAGAACCTGCAACTGTCAATACTTTTTTAATCATTGTCCAACCTCTATTCAAAAATATTTTGATATCTGTATTGTAAAACAAACATCAGTTGACAAAAACAGCCAATTGGGTTATTTTCAGGTCATCCAATTGCTGCGAAACACAAAGAACGAAGAGATTTGATGTTGAGCAGTACAAGACGAGCAAAGCGAGGGTTGTTCCGTTATTTGAAACACAAAGAACGAAGAGATTTGATGTTGAGCAGTACAAGACGAGCAAAGCGAGAGTTGTTCCGATATTTGAAACACAAAGAACGAAGAGATTTGATGTTGAGCAGTACAAGACGAGCAAAGCGAGAGTTGTTCCGTTATTTGAAACACAAAGAACGAAGAGATTTGATGTTGAGCAGTACAAGACGAGCAAAGTCAGAGGTGCTCAAAAGAACTAACCAAAAGAAAACATCAGCAAACAGGAGGGAATATATGTGGTCACTAAATAAAGAAAAAGGCGTTCCAATTTATGTAAGTATTATTGAGCTGATTCTAGCTCACATCAAAAATGGAATGCTTCTTCCAGGAGAACGTTTACCATCGGAGAGAAAACTAGCAGATTACTTTCAAGTGAATCGCTCTACCGTTGTTCATGCATTAGATGAGCTTGTTGCTTTAGGCTGGATCGTTAGAAAACAGGGCAGTGGAACGATGGTCAATGAAGGGAAATGGGGAATTAGTACGACGCCAAGAACAGATTGGCGGCGTTATTTGGAACAAAATGCTTTTGCAAAGGTAGATCCTTTTATGGAACAAATCGAACAAATGATCAAACAAGCAAGTGACGAGACACTAGATTTATATACGGGAGAACTACCGCTAGATTTAATCCCAAGCTTTTCATTTCCACCATTGACTTGGAAACATTTTTTAGAAGAAGAACAGCAAGATGATTTAGGTTATTTCCCTTTACGGCAATCAATTAGTCAAAAAGCCGAAAAAGAATCCGGTTTTTCCTTGCCTTCTGAAAGTTTATTGATCACTTCTGGTGCACAACAAGCATTATTTTTGATTTTACAAGTATTGTTGCAATCTGGAGATAGTGTTGCAATCGAAGATCCATCTTTTCTTTATGCTCTGCCCATCTTTCAAGCAGCAGGAATTCGCTTGTATGGCGTGAACATGGATCAAGAAGGAATCGATTTGACCTCACTTGAAAAAGTGATCCGTCAACATCGAGTGAAAATGGTCATGGTTAATCCATCATTTCAAAATCCTACAGGGAAAACAATGTCGATGAAACGACGAAAAGCGTTAGTAAAACTTTGTCAAAATTATCAAATACCGATTTTGGAAGATGACGTATTTGCAAAATTAAACTTCATTCCTTCAGAACAAATCCAACCATTAAAAAAAATAGATCCTGAAAATGTCTTGTACATTGGTTCGCTCTCGAAAATTCTTGGTTCTACGACAAAAATTGGTTGGTTAAGTGCACCAACAACTGTGATTCGACAATTAGCGGAAGCTAGAAAGATGATGGATTTTTCGTTAAGTATTTTTCCACAATTATTAGCAAATTTAGCACTGACCGATGAAGACTTTTCTAAAAAAGTTTCAAACTTAACACAATGTTTGGAACAAAGAGGCAAAGCGGTGTTCGATATACTCGCTAAGATGCCGGAATGGGAAGTAAGTATGCCTAAAGGTGGTTTTTACATATGGGCAAAATGGAAACAAGGAAGGCTTAAACAAAAAGATTGGGCGTGTTTTTTACAGGAGGGATTATTGATCGCTCCAAGTTTCTTTTTTAGTGAAAAACAAGACAGTATTAGGATTAATTTTTCTAGAATCGATCATGAGCAAATACCTAACTTTGAAACCAAATTGAAGACGATCACTAAAAAAATTACTTTGGATTCTGTTACACTATGATAAAATAGAAGGAAATGGAGGAGATCAATATGAACAAAACAATCGAACTATTGAAGAACCGCCGAAGCTATCGCGATTTTGACGAGAATTACATTCTGCCAAAGCAAGACCTACAAGCGATATTGGATTCTTCTAGACAAGCACCAAGTTGGATGAATGGGCAATTTTACAGTATTATTGTGATCCAAGATGAGCAGATTCGTGGACAGCTCGTTGAGTGGAATCCTGGAAATCCCCATATGTTGAAGAGTTCAGCTTTTTTACTTTTTGTTGGTGATCTTCATCGGACGAAAATGGTTAGTGAAGCTCATGGCAGTGTTTATCCAATTAACGAAAGTATCGAACCAATCCTGTTAGCCACAACAGATGCCGCTTTAGCGCTTGAAAATGCTGTGATTGCTGCAGAAAGTTTGGGATTAGGGACAGTCGTTGTTGGTAGTATTCGCAAGCATGGTCAAGAGATCAGTCAATTACTAGGGTTACCTGATAGTACATTCCCTTTATTTGGGTTGAGTATTGGAAAACCAATCGTTGAGATGAAGGTCAAGCCACGCTTACCAGAAGCTGCTGTTGTTCACTATGATAGATATTTGCCGTATGAGTACACGGTGATTGAACAATATAATAAAATAATGGATATGTTTGGCGAAGCGAGGGAAACAAAACGTTGGAGCCAAAAGTTTGCTGATTACTTTGCAACTGAACCAACCATGCTTACTGATCAGTTATTGCGATACCAAAACCTATTAAAATAAATACCCATGGCTTTATTTGAGGGATTACTTTCCTCAAAAGCTTTGGAATGATATACTTACTAGTGGGTAAGAAAACAAATGATAAAAGAGGTGCGAACATGTCTTGGGAACAAGTCTATGAACAGTGGATAAATGAAGAAAATATACCAGAAAATTTAAAAAAAGAATTAAACGATCTCAAAGAAGATCCAGCGAAATGTGAAGATGCTTTTTATGCGCCGCTAGAGTTTGGTACTGCTGGAATGCGTGGTATCTTAGGTGCGGGGATCAATCGTATGAATATTTTTACGATTCGCCAAGCAACAGAAGGCTTAGCACGTTTCATGGATGCTGAAGGAGCGGATACTAAAAAACGTGGTGTTGCGATTGCTTATGATTCTCGCCACATGTCACCAGAATTTGCCATGGAGGCTGCTAAAACGTTAGCACAGCATGGCATTCCAGCATTTGTCTTTGAAAGTTTACGGCCAACACCAGAACTATCATTTGCAGTTCGCTATTTGAATGCATTTTCAGGGATTATGATCACAGCATCCCACAATCCGGCTGCGTACAATGGTTACAAAGTATATGGCGCAGATGGCGGACAAATGCCACCGGCGGATGCAGATGCTTTGACACGATTTGTGCGAGAAGTTGAGAACCCATTGAAAGTTGAAGTTTTAGCAGATGATCAAGCAAAATCTAGTGATTTGATTACAATCATTGGAGCAGAGGTCGATGATGCATATTTGAAAGAAATTCGATCGGTTACTATCAACCAAGAATTGATCAATGAAATGGGTAAAGAATTAAAACTAGTTTATACACCACTCCATGGCACAGGCAAAATGCTAGGTGAAAAAGCATTAAAACAGGCGGGCTTTGAGAAATTTATTTTAGTTCCAGAACAAGCAATTCCTGATCCTGACTTTACAACGGTTAAGTCTCCTAACCCGGAAGAGCATTCTGCATTTGAATATGCGATTCGTTTAGGCGAAAAAGAAGGAGCCGATTTATTGATCGCAACTGATCCTGATGCAGATCGTCTAGGTGCGGCTGTGCGTTTACCAAATGGTACTTATCAAGTATTAACGGGTAATCAATTGGGGTCAATCATGATCCAATACATTTTAGAAGCACACAAGCAAGCAGGAACCTTACCTGAAAATGCAGTTGTCTTGAAATCAATCGTGTCCAGTGAATTAGCTACAGCAATCACAACTAAATACAATACCAAAATGGTTGATGTCTTAACTGGATTTAAATTCATTGCTGAAAAAATCGAGCAATATGAAGAAGATCATTCTCAAACATTTATGTTTGGTTTTGAAGAAAGTTATGGCTATTTAGTTAAGTCCTTTGTTCGTGATAAAGATGCAATCCAAGCACTTGTTTTGTTAGCAGAAGTTGCAGCTTTCTACAAGAAACAAGGGAAAACTTTATATGATGGTCTACAAGGTATTTTTGAAGAGTACGGCTATTTTGAAGAAAAGACGATTTCAGTGACATTAAGTGGGATCGAAGGCAGTGAAAAGATTAAAGCATTAATGAAAAAATTCCGTGAAGAAGCACCAACATCATTTGCTGGTTTCAAAGTAATACAAACAGAAGATTTCAAAGAACAAACGAGAACATCCGCTGAAAAGGAAGTCGAAGCTTTAACGACACCACCTGCAGATGTATTAAAATACTTCTTGGAAGATGGCAGCTGGATTGCAATCCGTCCATCTGGAACAGAACCAAAAATCAAGTTCTATTTAGCAACTAAGGCTGTTTCACGAAATGAAGCAGACCAAAAAATTAAAAATTTTGAACGAGCAATTAATGCATTAACTGAATAGCAATACCTGGGGCTGAAAACTAAATAAAAAGTTTATTTCAGTCCCTTCGTTTGCGAAAATCATAAGGAGTGATACTATGAATATTGGATTTATCGGAGCAGGGCATATGGGCAGTGCAATGATCGAAGGACTTTTAAAGGCTAACACAGTAGCCCCAGAGAACTTATTTGTAAAAGGTGGTTCGAGCGGTACAGCTGAGGCTCTGCAAGAAAAATTGGGGTTTCGATTGATCAAAGACTACACTTCATTAAAAGAGTGTCAGGTTATTTTTATCGCTACAGGAGCCAAAATTGTTTTAGAAATTTTAAAACAAGCAGCTCCTTTTATGGCAAAAAATACAATTCTTATCTCCGTTGCAACAGGACATACAGTAGAAGAAGCACAAGCTGTATTAGGTGAAGAAATCCATGTGGTTCATGCTATTCCAAATACTCCTGTAAGTGTTAACGCTGGTATGATTGGAGCGGTTTTCGCCAATGATATGCCGGGTGCGTTAAAAGCGGACGCTCTGAACGTTTTAGAATCATTAGGAAAAGTAAAAGAGGTCAACGAACATATTCTTGGAACGTTTGGAACTGTTGCAGGGTGTAGTCCTGCATTTGTTGATATATTTATGGAAGCATTAGCTGATGGTGCTGTGTCACAAGGGATGCCTCGTGCTCTTTCTTATGAGGTGATCGCACAGATGATGCTAGGATCTGCAACGTTAGCACTTGAAACACAAAAACACCCAGGAGAACTAAAAGATGGTGTAACATCACCAGGAGGCAGCACAATCAAAGGTGTTACAGCTTTAGAGAAAAATGGTTTTAGATATGCTGTGATCGATGCTGTTAACCAAGCCAATAGTTAATTAAAATGACGGAAAGACGAGTAGGGAACGCTTTTATCTCCTAGTCGTCTTCCTTTAATTTTAATGAAAGATAGAAATGATTCATTTTTAAAAAAAATTTGCTATAATAAGCAAGAGGAACAATGGAAAGGGAGCTCAGCGATGAAAGAAATGGATGAGATTCAAAAAGTTAGCCAGTTATATAAAGTGTTGAGTGATCCAACAAGATTACGTATTTTACTGTTATTAAAAAAAGGAGAATTGAACGTAACTGCAATAGGAGAAAAACTTACAATGGAACAATCAGCTGTTTCCCACCAATTAAAGTTATTGCGTGACAGTCATGTAGTGAGATCACGACGCGAGGGTAAAACAATTTATTACACATTGGATGATCATCATGTTATTGATATCCTTAATCAAACGTTCGAACATATCAAACACCAATAATTCACCTTTTTCTATGGTTCCTCTGGGAAATTCACAGAAAAGGGTAGTTTTTTTTTCGACAGTTCGTTATACTAGAAACATGTTTTATTAGAGAAAAATGAAATGTTTCTAATTTTATAGTTGGAGGAAGAAGAATGAAGGAAAAACTAAAGATTGGTTTACTTGGACTGGGTACAGTCGGATCAGGTGTACCGACAATTTTACAAGAACATCAAGAAAAAATTTCTCAAGTGACAGGGATGGAAATCATCATTTCAAAAGCATTAGTACGTGATGAAGCAGAAAAAAGACGCTTAGCTGAGAAGTTTGATATTCAACTCACGACCAATATTGAAGATATTATCAATGATGATGAAATCAAAATTATTGTAGAATTAATAGGAAAAGTCGAACCAGCAAAAACCTTCATTACCAAAGCACTAGAAAATGGTAAACATATTGTAACAGCAAATAAAGATCTCTTGGCACAGCATGGTAGTGAACTAGTTGCATTAGCTCAAAAAAATCATTGTGATCTATATTATGAGGCAAGTGTTGCGGGTGGTATCCCCATTTTGCGGACGATTGCAAATAGTTTAGCAGCAGATAACATTCAGAAAGTTTTAGGGATCGTGAATGGCACGACTAACTATATGCTGACTCAAATGGTTTCTGAGAAGAAATCTTACGATCAGGCTTTGAAAGAAGCGCAAGACTTAGGATTTGCTGAATCTGATCCAACTAATGATGTGGATGGTATCGATGCGGCTTACAAAATGGTTATTTTAAGCCAGTTTGCATTTGGTATGAATATTCGGTTAGACCAAGTAGATACACGTGGGATTCGTGGATTATCGTTGGATGATGTTGAAATGGCTGCTCAGTTAGGTTATGAAGTGAAACTGATTGGCTCTTCTGAAAATCAAAATGGCAGTATTGCTGTCGAAGTGGGACCAATGCTTGTGGCAAAATCTCACCCGATTGCTTCAGTTCGTAATGAATTTAATGCTGTTTTCATTGAAAGTTCAGGTGTAGGAGAGTCGATGTATTACGGTCCAGGTGCAGGAGCTAAGCCAACTGCAACGAGTGTGGTTAGTGATTTGATCACAATTGCTAAAAATATTCGTTTAGGAACAACGGGACACATGTTCAATGCATATCAACATGATACGAAGCTAGCAGAAGACGAGACGATTTCTGGGAAATATTATTTCTCGATCGAAGTACCAGATCGACATGGTCAAATTTTAAAACTAACGCAAATAATGACAGAAGCAGACGTCAGCTTCGATCAACTAGTTCAGCAAAAATCTGATGGAACGAGAGCTAGAATCGTCGCAATTACCCACATGATCACCAAACACCAAATGAAGCAAGTAACCAAAAAAATCGAATCAACCGATGAATTCGAACTATTAAACACATTTAAAGTATTGGAGGACTAAATCTATGTATGAAGGACTACTAAAACAATATCGAGAGTATTTACCAATCACTGACCAAACACCGATGATTTCACTGGCAGAAGGGAACACCCCCTTAATCCCGCTACACAGCCTATCAAAAGAGTTGGGGATCAATTTATATGGAAAATATGAAGGATTGAATCCTACTGGTTCATTTAAAGATCGTGGAATGGTCATGGCTGTAGCTAAAGCAGTAGAAGAAGGCGCAAAAGCGATCGTTTGCGCTTCAACTGGTAATACGAGTGCTGCAGCTGCGGCCTACGCTACAAGAGCAGGTGTTAAGGCCTATGTTGTTATTCCTGATGGCAAAATCGCAATGGGTAAGTTAGCGCAAGCTATTATTTACGGAGCAGATATCATTTCAATTCCTGGGAATTTTGATGAAGCCTTGAAAGCTGTTCGTGATATTGCTAAAACAGAAGCCGTAGCATTAGTAAATTCCGTAAATCCCTATCGCTTAGAAGGGCAAAAAACAGCTGCTTTTGAGGTATGCGAGCAACTTGGGAAAGCGCCAGATGTCCTAGCGATTCCAGTAGGAAATGCTGGAAATATTTCTGCTTATTGGAAAGGCTTTAAAGAATGGCACGATAAGAAAGGAACACTTTTACCTAGAATGCATGGCTTTGAAGCGGAAGGCGCTGCGGCAATCGTAAAAGGTGAAGTGATTGAACAGCCTGAAACAATTGCAACAGCTATTCGGATCGGAAACCCAGCTAGCTGGAAGTTAGCAGAAGCAGCACGAGACGAGTCAAATGGATATATTGACTCTGTAACTGATGAAGAAATATTAAATGCGTATCGCAAAGTAGCAGCACAAGACGGCGTTTTTGTTGAACCTGGATCAGCGGCTTCCTTAGCTGGTATCATTCAACATGTCAAAAGCGGTAAAATCAAACAAGGTGAAACGGTAGTAGCTGTTTTCACTGGTAATGGATTGAAAGATCCTGATACAGCAATTAATGCAACAGATGTAAAAATATCTAAAATGAGTGATTTAGAAGAAATGCGGATTCATTTACGTAATGGAGTGTCAGAACTATGAAAATAAGGATCCCCGCTACCAGTGCAAATTTAGGTCCGGGTTTTGACTCATGTGGCATAGCCTTGTCGCAATATTTGAGCATAGAAGTACTAGAAAATGCTGCAGAATGGAAAATCATTCATTCTTTAGGCTCAGATATTCCAAGTGATGCAACAAATTTACTTATTCAGACTGCTCTTAAAGTAGCGCCTGATCTCTCACCAAAAGTGTTGAAAATGACCTCAGATATCCCTTTGGCTAGAGGATTAGGCAGTAGTTCCAGTGTAATCGTTGGTGGTATTGAATTAGCCAATCGTTTAGGAAATCTGAATTTATCCCAAAAAGACAAGGTGCAAATCGCAACTGAGATGGAGGGACATCCAGATAATGTAGCGCCTGCTATATGCGGAGATTTCGTTGTTGCAAGCTATGTTGATGGAGAAGTTCATTCAGGGAAACACCATTTTCCTATGTGTGATGTAATAGCTTTTATCCCAGATATGCAACTTTTGACTAGTGAGAGTCGTAGCGTTTTACCAACTTCGATTCCGTATAAAGAAGCAGTACAAGCAAGCTCGATTGCAAATGTTATGATTGCGGCAATCTTAAACGGCAATTTACCGCTAGCTGGACGGATGATGGAAAAGGATCGTTGGCACGAAGCATATCGCAAAAATCTAGTTCCTCACTTGGAACAAATTCGTTTGCTCAGTCATGAAATGGGCTTGTATGGAGCATTCTTGAGTGGTGCGGGACCAACTGTTTTAATTTTGTCACCAGAAGAAAAGACGGATGAAATGGTTCGCAAATTAGGAAAATTATCTATTTCTGCAACGATTCACGTGTTATCGATCGATCAAGAAGGCATTCAAGTCTTTTAAAGAATAAAAAACTAAAAGTAATGAGAATGATTATCTCAACACTTTTAGTTTTTTTATTTTTAAGCTTCAGGTGACTCAGTAGCATAATAGCTGTGGTCTTCTAAGTTTAAGGCATTTAAAATCATTGAAGCAGTTTCTTCAATAGACAAAGAAGCAACATTGATGACAACACATCCTAGTTTTGTATATAAATCACTTGCGAAAGCTAATTCTTTTCTAATTTTCTCAATGTCTGAATACGATGTATCAGCTGGCAATCCGTAAGTTCTCATTCGTTCCTTGCGGATACCATTCAAGATGTCAGGATCATTCGTTAAGCCGACGATTTTTTTAGGGTTTGTTTCCCATAGTTGCTTTGGTAAATGTGCTTCTGGAATCAAAGGTAAATTTGCAACCTTCAAATTTTTGTTGGCTAAAAACAAACTAAGAGGCGTTTTTGAAGTTCTTGAAACACCGAGCAAAAGAACATCTGCTTCCAAAAATCCTCTAGGGTCTTTTCCATCATCATATTTTACAGCAAATTCCATTGCTTCGATTCGTTTAAAGTAATTTTCATTCAAGTGATGGAGTGCCCCAGGTTCTCTAGTAGGTGCAATTCCAGTCAATCGTTCAATCTCTGCAACAGGTGGTGTTAATATATCGAAGTGATATAAATCGTGCTCATCAAAAAAATCATTTGCGATTTTTACTAACCGTTCATTGACGATAGTATGTAAAACCATGGCGTTTTCACGTTTTGCATCTTCGAGTGCTTTTCTTAACTTATCTTCCTCTTTAGCAAAGGTTCGTCTAAATAATGAAAAATCTACGGTGGGATATTGCGCCATCGAAGCTGCGGCTAGTTTTGAAGCTGTTTCTCCTGCTGAATCTGATATAACAAAGATCGTTACACATTTTTTTTGCTCATTAGTTGTCATAAAGTGATTCCTCTCTTGCTTTTTTTATCTACTTATTATACCATATCTTCATCGATCTTATTCGTAATGATTCTGATTTGAAGGGTGGAGGCTATAAAATGGCACAATCAAACTCTAAAGTAGAGCAATCACTGAGTGTGATGAAGGAACATGGCTTAAAATACACAAAAAAAAGAGAAGCAATGATTACATATCTAATTAGAAGAAACCGATATATTTCAGCGCGAGAAGTATATGAATTCATGAATCAAGAATATCAAGGGGTCAGCTACGATACGATCTACCGAAATTTACATGATTTTGAAAATTTAGACCTGTTAGAAACCACTGATTTGAATGGGGAAAAAAAGTTTCGTTTTCATTGCTGTCAAGAAGTGGGACATCATCATCATTTTATTTGTACGGTTTGTGGAAAAACAAAAGAAATCCACATGTGTCCGATGGATTTTTTTAAAGAACAATTAAGCGGATGTGAAATAGAAGGCCATCGATTTGAGATTTTTGGTCGTTGTGAAGAGTGTAAATGATCCTTTTTTTCAGAAAAAATCATGAATATTACAAATGTGTGTAAAACTTTACTCATTTTGGCACTTTTTTATGCATTTTTTCAATACAATGGTTGACGTTAAAATAACCATTCGATATAATGTAAAAAGAACGGTATTTTATTTATGTTGAATAACTCATAAATATAAAAAACGGTTACTTTTTAAGCTCGGAGGGAGGGAATTAACATGTCAAAAACTGTCGTTCGTAAAAACGAATCTCTTGACGATGCTCTTCGTCGCTTCAAACGTTCCGTTTCAAAAGCGGGTACTTTACAAGAATCTCGTAAACGTGAATTCTACGAAAAACCAAGTGTAAAGCGTAAGAAAAAATCTGAAGCAGCTAGAAAACGTAAAAAATTCTAGTTTTCGATGAATTGGAGCTGGTTGTATGTCATTACTAACAACATTGAATGACGATATCAAGGTAGCAATGAAGGCCAAAGATAAAGAGACTTTATCCGTTCTTCGTATGCTGAAGGCAGCCATTCAAAATGAGCAGATTAAAGCTGGCCGTGATTTGGACGGAGAAGAAGAGTTAACAGTTTTATCTCGTGAGATGAAACAGCGTAGAGACTCTTTGTCAGAGTTTGAAAAAGCGGGACGTGACGATCTTGCTGACAAAGTAAAAATCGAAATCGCAATTGTTGAAAAATATATGCCAAAACAACTTTCAGAAGAAGAAATTCGTCAGATTGTTCAGACGGCAATTGATCAGACTGGAGCAACTTCACCAAATGAATTTGGTAAAGTAATGGGTGCTGTAATGCCTAAAGTAAAAGGTAAAGCAGACGGCAATCAAGTCAATGCAATTGCAAAAGAATTACTACAAGAGAATTAGTCAAAGGAAAAAACCAACGGATTTCCGTTGGTTTTTTTGTCTAAATAACAGCCTGAGAAGTTTAGATAGAAATAGTTGTTTTAATCCACTCTCTTTTTAATAAATAAATAATATGGTATGATTATAAGGAATGAAAAAATAAAGGAGATGGGCATTTTTTGACAGAAAATCAGCCAATATCTTTGGAATTAAAACTAAATGATTCTGATGATGTGAGTATGCTTTTAGGAAACCACGATAAACATATAAAATATTTAGAAGAAAATACAGCGGTCACAATCAACACACGTGGTGAAACAATCCAATTGTTAGGTGAAGAAAACGAAGTACAATTGGTGGCTTCTGTTTTACGTACATTACAGGTGTTGATTAAACGTGGCATCAAAATTAGTACGCCAGATGTTGTGTCAGCTTTGAAAATGGCGAAAAGTAATGATTTGGATGCCTTTATTGTGATGTATGAAGAAGAAATTCTTAAGGATCATCACGGTAGAGCAATTCGGATTAAAAATATCGGTCAAAAAAGATATATCGATGCAGTTCGAAAACGTGATATTATTTTTGGAATCGGCCCTGCGGGAACCGGTAAAACATTTTTAGCAGTTGTTATGGCTGTTTCTGCATTAAAAAAAGGCGAAGTTCAAAAAATTATTTTGACTCGTCCAGCTGTTGAAGCAGGTGAAAGTCTAGGCTTTTTACCTGGTGATTTGAAAGAGAAGGTTGATCCGTATTTACGTCCTGTTTACGATGCATTGTACCAAGTTTTTGGTATGGAACATACAAATCGATTGATGGAACGTGGTGTGATCGAAATTGCTCCATTAGCCTATATGCGGGGACGAACATTAGACGATGCATTTGTCATTTTAGATGAAGCACAAAATACAACGGTTGCTCAGATGAAGATGTTTTTGACCAGATTAGGTTTTAACTCAAGGATGATTGTCAATGGTGATACAAGTCAAGTCGATTTACCTAAGGGTGTAGCGAGTGGCTTAATTCATGCCGAAAGAACGTTACAGTCCATCGAAAAAATTTCTTTTGTTCATTTTGATGCTAGTGATGTGGTAAGACATCCAGTAGTCGCTCAAATTATTCGAGCTTACGAAAAAGAAAATCAACAATAGTCTTAGATTTGCGGAAAGGAGTGAAAATTCCGTTGAAATACTCATTATTGAAATTACGCGATAGGTTAGGGAAAGCTTATATTCCGATACTTTTACTCGTTTTCTCTTGTTTTTTATTTGTGATCATGTTTGGCAGTGTTCACCAAAAAAGAGTCGAAATCAAGGAAGGGCAACTTGCTGAAAATACGATTCGAGCAAATAAAAATATTGAAAATACTTACGAAACAGCACAAAAGAAAAAGCTAGCCGCTGAAGCGGTCACACCTGAATACATTTATCAAGAAGACACGGCAGACATTCAACATAAAAGAATTGAAAAATTATTTAAATTGATTACCACTGCAAACGAAAAAACAGATAAAGAGTATGAAGAAAAAAAAGCCAAAGCCAAAAAAGATGAAACAATCCCTAAACCAACAATCGAAGAAAGAGTAGCCAATTTAAAAGCTCAATTCGAATCATTGGATCAAGATGAGGTTTCTTTTTATCAAAAATTTCCCAATGTTTTCTATCAAAATATATTTTCTTTAGATGCTAATCAAATTCAGCAAGTGAAGACAGAGAGCTTAAAAATCGTCGATGAAAAGATGAAAGATCATGTTCGGGAAGCTGATTTGGATTCGATTCGCCAAAATGCAATCGAAAAAATTCAATTTTTAGATGTTACTAGCACGATGCAACAAGAAATTCGCTATATTGTCAATGAAGGAATTGTGGCTAACGATTTTGCCAATGATAAAAAAACCAAAGAAATGCGCCAAAATGCAATGGATGCTGTACCTCCTTCAATGATCTATCAAGGTGAAATCATTGTTCGGGAAGGCACACAAATTGATAGCAAAGCAATGGAAAAACTTGAATTATTAGGAATGACAAATCAGAGTACATCCTTATTTCCAATGGTTGCTTTAGCTCTAGCTATCGTATTACAAATTTTCGTCTTATTGTTTTTTACTAAGCAAGTAACCGAAGAGGGCAGACGTAGACACTTTGTTTTATTTTATGTAGTTGCCATGTCGTTAAGTGTGGTTTTAATGAAGTTTTTCCAAATTTTCCAGAGCGAACAAATGCTGTATATCTCGTTGTTCTTCCCAGCAGCATTTACACCGCTTGTTTTAAATTACTTTGTCAGTAGAAGAGCAGGAGTTCTGGCAGCGGTCTTCCAAGTGATTTTTTCGCTTTTCGTTTTTTATAATTCGATAGGAACGAACTCGTTGACGATCATTCTCGTGAGTTATATGTTTTCTGGTCTACTAGCAACAGTTGTGAAACGAACACGGATTGGTGAACAAGGTTTGATTGCTGTTTTTTGGGTGATCATCTTCCCAGTGAGTTTGGACTTTGTTTTAATGATTTATCAAGGCATGAACTTTTTTGATGGTAAATCATGGACAATGATGATTTGTGCGTTAGCTGGAACGATATTGTCTTTCCTAGCAACAATGGGACTGCATCCTTATATAGAATTGCTCGTAACAGATGACAGTGTGATTATTCTCAATGAATTGAGTAATCCCAATCATCCACTTTTGAAGCAATTACTTGAAGAAGCGCCTGGAACCTACCATCATAGTATGATGGTAGCGAGTTTAAGTGCAAATGCAGTAGCTGAAATCGGTGGACGCTCATTATTAACACGAGTTGCCTGTTACTATCACGACATCGGCAAAATTAAACATGCTAATTTTTTTGTTGAGAATTTACCAGCTGGTGCGGAGAATCCACATAATTTCTTGTTGCCAGAAGATAGCAAACAAATTATTTTTGGTCATGTAATAGATGGAGCTAAAATTTTAGAAGACTATCATATGCCTGAAGTGGTGATCGATATTTGTCGTCAACATCATGGTACGACTTTAATGAAGTTTTTCTACGTTAAAGCTAAGGAACGAAACTCGGATATCTCAGAGAGTGATTTTCGCTATCCAGGACCAAAACCTCAAACAAGAGAAGCTGGAATTGTCAGTATTGCTGATACATGTGAAGCAGCTGTCCGAGCAATGGATAATCCTACAAACGAAAAAATTCATGAATTTGTTCATAATGTGATCCAAGATCGGATTTCTGATGGTCAATTGGACGATTGTGGTTTAACAATGAAAGAGATTCGGATTATTGAAAAGTCACTTATCAATGGATTGTGCAGTACGTTCCATTCAAGAATCAAGTATCCAAAAATGAAATCAGAAGCTGAAGAAATGAAAGATGAACAAGAAAAGAGAGATGACTAATGGATATTTCATTCATTGATGAAACAAATAACCTATCGCAGGATAATTTAGAAGAAGTAGAAAACTTGCTGCAGTTTGCAGCGAGTCATTTGAAAATATCAGATGATACTGAAATGTCTGTGACTTTTATGGACAATTCAGGTATTCAAGTGATAAATAAAGAGTATCGCGGAAAAGATGTCCCTACAGATGTCATTAGTTTTGCTTTGGAAGAAGAAGGGGAGGATGAGGTGCCGATTATTTTTGAAGATGAAGATGCGGCCTTCCCACGAAATCTTGGAGATATCATGATTTCTACTGAACGGGCGGCAGAGCAAGCTCAAGAATACGGGCATTCTTTTGAGCGTGAGCTTGGTTTTTTAGCGGTACATGGATTTTTACATTTAAACGGTTACGATCATATGGAAACAGAAGATGAGAAGGAAATGTTTGGATTACAGAAAGAGATTTTAGACGCCTATGGACTCAAAAGATAAACGGACTGAAAAAAACAAGCACTTCGTAGCATCGTTGGAATTCGCTATACAAGGGATCAAAACGGTGTTTAAAGAGGAACACAATATGCGGACGCATGTTGTTATGGGGATAGTCGCTGTGATTATTGGCTTTGTTTTCCATTTGGCTACTTGGGAATGGTTATGGTTACTCTTGGCGATTTTTCTGGTATTAGTCATGGAGATCATTAATACAGTATTTGAAAATGTTGTCGATATGGTAACAGATTTTCATTTTCATCCGATAGGTAAAAAAGTCAAAGATATGGCGGCCGGCGCAGTACTTTTAACGACAGGATTTGCTGTCGTTGTTGGCTTGCTACTGTTTGTTCCAAAAATTTGGCAAATACTACAAGATTTTTTATAGAGGAGAGACACGATGACAGAAGAACATAAATCCGGATTTGTAGCAATCGTAGGCAGACCGAATGTAGGGAAATCTACATTATTAAACCGTATCGTCGGACAAAAGATTGCGATCATGAGTGATAAAGCACAAACAACAAGGAATAAAATCCAAGGGATTTATACTGTACCACAGGCGCAAATTGTGTTTATTGATACACCTGGTATTCATAAACCAAAACATCGTCTAGGAGATTTTATGGTGGAAACGGCATACAGCGCATTACGTGAAGTCGATGCGACATTATTTATGATTAGTGCTGATCAAAAAAGAGGTAAGGGAGACGATTTCATTATCGAACGTTTAAAAACAATGAATAGTCCAGTCTACTTAGTGATCAACAAAATAGATACCGTTCATCCAGATCAACTTTTGGGAATTATCGACGATTATGCTAGTCAGATGGAGTTTGCTGAGGTTGTACCAATTTCAGCGACTGAAGGAAACAATGTAGATCGTTTGATGGATGTGTTGGTTGATCAAATGCCAGAAGGTCCGCAATATTTCCCAGATGATCAAGTAACAGATCACCCTGAGTATTTTATTGTTTCTGAATTAGTTCGTGAAAAAGTATTATTGCTTACACGCGATGAGATCCCTCATTCTGTTGCGGTAGTGGTTGATTCAATGAAGCGCAATGAAAATGACAAAGTGCATATTCAAGCAACGATCATAGTTGAACGCGACAGTCAAAAAGGAATCATCATTGGAAAAGGCGGAAAGATGCTTAAAATGATCGGTACGAAAGCAAGACAAGACATTGAGCATTTATTAGATGACAAAGTCTATTTAGAGCTTTGGGTAAAAGTTCAAAAAGATTGGCGTGATAAAAAAGTTCATTTACAGGATTTTGGCTATCGTAAAGATGATTATTAAATGAGTTAGTAAGGAACAATTCTGCATCATTGTAGAATTGTTCTTTTATTTCCATCTCTGGTAAACTAAAAGTAAACATCAAGGAGGTGAGCCTATGGCCTTAGGAGAAACAAAAGGAATTATTTTATTTACGAAAGACTACAAGGAAAAAGATAAACTTGTCAAGATTTTTACTGAATCTTTTGGTAAACTAATGTTTTTTGTCAAAGGAGCTCATCGCAAAAACAATCCAATTAGTTCCGCCATTTTACCCTTTACTGAAGCGGTTTACATCGGTGATTTTAGGGAAGATGGGTTATCTTTTTTGAATGGAAGTAAAGAGGTCTATCCACTGAGAATCATTCAAGAGGATATCTTTATAAATGCATATGCGACGTATATTTTAAATTTAGTTGATGCGGCAATTGAAGATCGAACGTACGATCCTAATTTGTACCAATTTGTACAACAAGCACTCAAATTATTAAATGAGAATAAAGATGCAGAGATTGTTACCAATATTTTTGAAATCCAATTGCTAAGTCGTTTTGGCATTTCTCCCGAGTGGAGACATTGTAGTGTTTGCCAACAAACGCAGGGGAAATTTGATTATTCGTCAAAATATAGTGGTGTGTTGTGTGAACGTCATTGGTCACTTGATGATCACCGATACCATGCTGATCCTAGAGCTATTCATTTTATTCGACTTTTCTCATCTGTCTCCTATGATAAAGTGCAAGATATCAATGTTAAATCAGAGACCAAAGCGGCTATTAGAAAAACAATTGATGAATTATACGATGAATATGTTGGAATTCAGCTGAAGAGCAAAAAATTTATTGACCAGATGAAAAGTTGGGAAGATACATTGAAATTACCAATTAGAGAGAAAAAATCTGAAATTGAAGACAATAATTTAACTTGAAATAATGAGATAGTAACAAATAAAACTTCTAGATCACTAAAATAACTGAAAAAGATTTGACAACTTACGCTGCAAAGATTATCATAAAGAAGAATTAAATAAATACGTTGAAAAAGAAGAGTAAAAAGTGAGGCAGTCAGAGCGAGTCTGGAATAGTGAGAGCCAGATACAAGCAACTTTTGAAAGGCGCTTTTGAGTATGATTGAACGAAGCTGCCGATAGTTGATATCGGAAGTAGGGTGGAACCGCGATTATTCGTCCCTATGTCTCTTAGAGACATAGGGACTTTTTTGTTTTTAAAAAACATTGCGCTTTTAACATAAGGAGGATCACAATGGAAAAGAAACTTACTGTACAAGAAATGATTTTAACATTACAAAAATTCTGGTCATCAAATGGTTGCATGCTAATGCAATCTTATGACACAGAAAAAGGAGCAGGAACAATGAGCCCGTACACTTTTTTACGAGCTATCGGACCTGAACCCTGGAATGCAGCTTATGTAGAACCTTCAAGACGTCCAGCAGACGGCCGCTACGGCGAAAACCCAAATCGGTTGTATCAACATCATCAATTCCAAGTGGTTATGAAACCTTCTCCTGAAAATATTCAGGAATTATACTTGGAGAGTTTGGTGTTATTAGGCATTGATCCATTAGCTCATGATATTCGTTTTGTTGAAGACAACTGGGAAAATCCTTCTATGGGCTGTGCTGGTCTGGGATGGGAAGTCTGGCTTGATGGGATGGAAATCACCCAATTTACGTATTTCCAACAAGTTGGTGGTCTAGCTTGTTATCCTGTGACGTCAGAAATCACTTATGGGATCGAGAGACTAGCTTCTTATATTCAAGAAGTTGAAAGTGTATATGATTTAGAATGGACGCATGGGGTCAAATATGGAGAGATTTTTAATCAACCTGAATACGAGCATTCTAAATATTCGTTTGAAATAAGCAATCAAGAAATGTTACTGGAAAATTTTGATAAATTTGAAAAAGAAGCGAAGCGCTGTATTGACGAAAATTTGGTACATCCAGCTTATGACTATATTTTGAAATGTAGTCATACCTTTAATTTATTGGATGCACGTGGTGCGGTATCTGTAACAGAACGTGCTGGATATTTAGCGCGTATCAGAAATTTGGCGAAAGCTGTCGCTAAAATTTTCGTAGCAGAACGTGAAAAACTTGGATTCCCACTACTAAACAAAGAAAATCAAACTACTGAGGAGGCAAACTAACATGGCAAAAGACCTATTACTTGAAATTGGATTGGAAGAAATGCCAGCCCATATTGTCAGCCCAAGTCGTTTACAATTAGAAAATAAAGTAATCGCATTTTTAGATGAAAATAATTTAAGCTATGAAACAGTCCAAAGCTTTTCGACACCACGTCGTCTAGCGATTCGTGTGACACAATTACCAGACCAACAGGCAGATACTCAAGAAGAAGTCAAAGGACCTGCAAAAAAAATTGCACAAGATGCTGAAGGAAATTGGAGTAAAGCAGCTGAGGGATTTGTTAGAGGTCAAGGATTAACGACGGATGCAATCTCGTTTAAAGAATTGAATGGGGTCGAATATGTTTATGTAACAAAACATAATCAAGGGCAAAAAACGATTGATGTATTAGCCGGATTAAAAGATGTAATTACAAGTTTAACTTTTCCAGTTACCATGCATTGGGCTGATTATGATTTTGAATATATACGTCCCATTCATTGGATCGTTGCTTTACTTGATGAGGAAGTCATTCCGTTTTCTATTTTAGATGTGAAAACAGGTAAAAGCATTCGCGGTCATCGCTTCTTAGGTGATGATGTGGTTTTGGACCATTCAAAAGAATACGAAGAAAAATTGAAAGAACAATTTGTGATTGTTGATCCAAACGAAAGAAAAACAATGATCATCGATCAAGCCAATCAACTGGCAGGAAAGAATAATTGGAAACTAGATTTGGATGCTAATTTGTTAGAAGAAGTCAATAACTTAGTGGAATATCCAACCGCGTTTGTCGGTGCATTTGATGAGAAATATTTGTCTGTTCCAGATGAAGTATTAGTCACTTCGATGAAGGAACATCAACGCTATTTTGAGGTTCGAAATGATCAAGGACTATTGCTTCCTTATTTTATCTCTGTAAGAAATGGAGACAGTGTTCACATTGAAAATGTCATTAAAGGCAATGAAAAAGTTTTAATTGCCCGTTTAGAAGATGCGGAATTTTTCTACAGTGAAGATAAAAAATTAACGATTGATGAATGTGTTGAAAAACTGAAACAAGTTACTTTTCACGAAAAAATCGGAACTATTTATGAAAAAATGCAACGTGTAGGAATCATTGGACAAATTATTGGAAAAGAAGTTGGTTTATCAGAAAGTGAATTGACTGATTTAGCACGTGCTTCTGAAATTTATAAATTTGATTTAGTTACAAATATGGTTGGTGAATTTCCAGAATTACAAGGCATCATGGGGGAAACGTATGCATTGCTGCAAGGAGAAAAGCCTGCTGTAGCACAAGCGATTCGTGAACATTATTTACCAGTATCAAGTGACGGTGAGCTTCCGATTTCTGTAATTGGATCGGTATTGGCATTAGCTGATAAATTAGATAGCGTCTTTGCATTTTTTGCAGTAGGTATGATTCCTAGCGGTTCGAATGACCCATATGCACTACGTCGTCAAACCTATGGCGTAATTAGAATCATCGAAAATAAAGGATGGCAGTTCCCATTAGTGCAGCTACAAATGGACATTGATGCAGCAGTTAATGCAGACAATCAAAAATACGGAATTCAATTGACTAGCGGACAAGAGGAGGTAATAGATTTTGTAAAAGCACGATTACGTCAATTATTAATGACCAAAAATGTACGTCATGATGTAATTGATGCTGTCATTTCTTCTGAGCAAAAAGATTTGGCAAAATTATTCTCTTCTGCGACGATTCTGAAAAATCATCTGTTGGATGACGATTTTAGACCTTCGATGGAAGCCTTGACACGAGTGATCAACTTAGCTAAAAAGGGTCGTGAGCTAGTAAACCAAGATAATCCTGTTGATACATCATTATTTGAAAATGAGGTTGAGCAAGCTTTACATCAGGCAGTTAATGAAATTGAAGCAAAATTTACTGAAAATACAATGTCAGAAAATTATCAAGCGTTAGTCGAGTTACGTCCATTGATTGAACGATATTTCGAAGAGACGATGGTGATGGTCGAAGATGAACAGATAAAGGTGAATCGTTTGAAAGAACTCAATCGAATTGCTAAAATGGCTTTATCATTAGCAAGTCTTGATCTGTTGATTGTAAAATAATAAAAAAAGGGGAAGGGGGAGTTCCACGGTTAGAAGTAGCGAACTCGCCCTTTTTCATACTCAGAAGATAGTAGTCTAAATAAACCTCAAGCAAGATCTTTTCATCATTCTTTAAATCATGGTACGATTACCTTATCGATTGATAAGGTGATCGTGCCATATTTTTAGTTGGAGGGAATACTATGATTAATTATTTGAAATTATTTAGCATTGCAGCAGTTTCTTTGTTAGTACTTGATTTTGCTTGGTTACTTTTGATTGCCAAAAAAATGTATCAAGAGCATTTAGGTGGTTTGTTAGGTCAAACAAAACTAATTCCAGCAGCCCTGTTCTAAATTTTGTATCTTATCGGGATACTCTTTTTCATTGTTTATCCCGCACTTGAAAAAAATAGTTTGTCATATGCGTTGTCGGCGGGCGCTTTTTTAGGGCTATTATGTTATGGCACCTACGATTTAACGAATCTTGCAACAATCAAAGATTGCCATATTTAATCACAAGTATTGACCTAGTCTGGGGAGCATTCGTGACTGCTGCTACAAGTGGGATCACCTTTTTTACAGCACAAACTTTTAATTGGAGGTAAGTGCTTTATGCAAGCGAATAAGGAGCAGATGATTGATTACGATAAGTTGTTGTTTGCGGTACATCAAGGTGCGATCCAGTTGACAAATGGAAAGCAAGAATTAAACCAAATCAATGTTTATCCAGTATCAGATGGAGATACTGGAAGCAATTTAGCTTCTTTGATGCAAACGATCATTGAAGAAACAAAAGCGCGTTCAACTTCGATGACGGATGTTTTTGAAAAAATTGCTGAAGCCTCTTTATTAGGTGCTCAAGGAAATTCTGGCATTATTTTTGCGCAGTATTTTAATGGGATTTATAATCATCTATTGCTTTTAGAGGAGAAAAATTCTGTTCGCAGTTTCATAAAAAGTGTAAAATCAGCTGTTAATGAAGCCTATCAGGCAATTGAAAATCCAGTTGAAGGAACGATCATCACGGTTATTAGGTCTTGGGCTGAAGCGCTTGATAGAAGCGAACAGATGACAAGTTTGGAGAATAGCCTACCAACGGCGCTCGCTGAAGCCAAAATAGCGCTTGACAGCACAACTGGACAATTAAAAATTCTACAAAAAAATCAAGTAGTGGATGCTGGAGCAAAAGGATTTTATCTTTTTATTGAAGGATTTACTAGTGCTTTTGTCGATCATACGACAGTTCCTCAATCAACAATAGGTTCAAATGATGCAATAAATATAAGCATTTCTAAAACAGAACACATATATAACTCAGAACCTGCTTATAGTTTTTGTACAGAAGTTTTATTAGAGAATGTTACTCAAACAAAACAAGAAATACAAAAAGGATTAAGTGTGTATGGTGATTCACTCATTATTGCTGTCAATCGTGAGAAAGCTAGAATCCATATCCATTCCAATGAACCTGATCAAGTATTAAATTATTTAAGCCAGATTGGGCAACCTATTCAGCAAAAAGCAGATGATATGTTGTTACAATATCAAGTCAATCAACATAAAAAAGCTTCTATCGCTTTAGTTACAGATTCAGTTGCAGACTTGCCAGCTGATTATTTATTGGACAATCAAATTCATGACTTACCGATGAATATCTTACTTGAGGATACAAGGTACATTGATAAAATAACGATTCAAAGTAGTCAGTTTTTTAAATGAACAAAAAACAAGGAGCAAGAGCAACGAGTTCTCAGCCAACAATGAAAACAGTAGAGAATCTTTTTCTTTTTTAGAAACAAAATACGAGTCGATTTTAGTGATTACAGTAGCTCAAAAACTAAGTGGTACTTTTCAAATGGTCAAAGAAGTTGCTAGAAAAATCTCTAAAAAAAATACAAAGGTAGAGGTGATTGATTCTAAGCAAAATTTTGCTGCACAAGGGCTACTAGTAATGAATGCCAATGAGTTGTTTTAATTTATTTTACGACATTATTTTTTTAGCACAGTATCTTCACAACAATTCTATAGTCGATTTAGCATGAGGCCTGGGTTTTGTTATCGTAGCTATAACAGGGTATTTACTGATGCCTGACAAGACTTTAACAAGTATGATTATTTTAGTTTTAGTAGCAATCTGGGGTATCCGTTTATTTTTACATTTAGCGAAACGAAATATTGGCAAACCAGAGGATTTTCGATATGTAAATATGAGAAAGCGTTGGGGCAAACATTTTGCAAGGCTAAAAGCCTATCTAAATGTATTTGTGCTACAAGGGGTTCTTTTACTTGTTGTTTCAATGCCGATTCTTTTTACAATGACTAGTTCAGCTACAAATTTTTATTGGTGGAATAGTATGGGAGTTATAGTTTGGTTCATTGGTTTTGGTTTTGAAACGATTGGCGATTATGAGTTGACACAGTTTAAAAAAGATCATCGAAATCAAGGCAAACTTTTAACGACAGGTGTGTGGTCTGTCACGAGAAATCCAAATTATTTTGGTGAAGCATTTAGTTGGTGGGGCATTTTTCTTATAAGCCTGAATGAATTGCGTAATTTGTGGGGAATTATTGGACCAATTACAATCACATTGTTACTGTTGTTTGTATCAGGGGTTCCGTTATTAGAGAAAAAGTACAAGAACCGTCCTGATTTTATTGACTATGCAAGTAAAACACTAAAGGTTGTTCCATTTATTGAAAAAAAAGGTTTATAAAAGGAGGAATAGATAATGAACAAAGAAGATTCTAGTATTGCAAAATGGTTGGTTACACTCAGCTATATTATTATGCTGGGTACAAATGCAGCGGCTGTTTTATTACCATTGAATGGCTTAACAACGCAAGAGGTATCAGACACATATCCGAACTTATTTGCACCAGCAGGATTAACCTTTGCAATTTGGTCAGTCATTTACTTATTCTTAGGTGCTTTTGTGGTGTATCAATGGTTAAAACCAGCTGCTGGCTCATTTTTTTCAGATCAAAAGAACCGTAAAACGTTAAGACTGACATTTATTCTTTCTTCCATATTAAATAGTCTTTGGCTATTTGCGTGGCAGTATCTTCAAATTGACTTGTCAGTTATCATTATGTTAGGACTTTTGGGTGTATTGATTTACATCAATCATTTATTGGCTAAAATGTCTTTCAAAGTAATTGGTTTTATTTGTGTAAGAGTGCCGTTTGGTATTTATTTTGGCTGGATCACCATTGCAACAATTGCAAATATCACAGCCTTTTTAGTTGATAAAGAAATACCGCTTTTTCAAAATAATCAAGTGTTGTGGACAGTCATTATTTTACTTGTCGGATTAGTCATTATTAGTACAACAATCCTTCGTAATCATAATATAGCTTATGGCTTAGCAACTCTGTGGGCTTATTATGGTATTTTGCTAAAACATCAGGCAGCAGATGGCTGGAATAGTAAATACCCAATGATCATCACAACAGTTATTATCAGTTTGGTGATCATAGTAGTTGTTTGTTTGTACGAAGTAGTGCAAGAAATAAAAAATCAAAAGAATGTTATCTGATATATGTTTCTGCTACTATTTCTGTTAAAATAGTGAAGAAATCAACTATAGGTGGCTAGGTAATGGAGAAAGAAACGAAAAATACGCGAACTAAGATTATTCAAGTAGCAACACGATTATTTATGGATAATGGGTATCAAAGTACTTCAACAAGACAAATTGCGCAATTAGCTGAGGTAACGCAACCCAATTTATATCATCATTTTAAAAATAAGGAAGAGGTATACGTGGGGGTTATTGAAGCGTTATTAAGTGATGTGAATAAAGAATTAGTGGAAATTGTTGGAAATCAGGCACTGGATACTATTAGTAAATTAACCGAATTTGCCGAGTGTTTAAAAACAAAACATCCCTTTGATTTTGACTTGATGATGCATGATTTTAAAACTAAATTAACGGAAGATACTCAACTTAAATTGTTTGTACTGTGGAACAAATCTTATAAAGCTCCGTTGTTACAACTGTTTGAAGAAAGTGATTTTTCGATCCGAAGAGGATTATCAACAGAAATGATAACAACACATTTTCTTAATACATTGTCTCCCTATATTAAAACAGAGCAACGCAATCATGCGTTGTCTATTGCTCAAGTTGTAGATTTTTTTATTTATGGCGTCTCATCAAAAAGTAACTAAAAGCAGAAACGATCACATATGCTATCAGTGATCGTTTCTGCTTTTAGTTTATCTATTTTGTTGTTTTCCAGCATTTCTGCCTTTTTTTGATGTATTTTTTTTCGTTGCGCTATTTTCAACTGTTTTTCTTTCTGTAGGTGTTACATCTTTACGAGGTGTAATCACTTGTTTCGGCGGATTTTGTTTTAATTCTTCCGCTACTTGGGCTTTAATTCTTGGCTTCAAGAATTGATTTGTGATCAATGTTTGGATACTACTGAAAATCCCGCCGACTACCCAATACAAAGTGACACCAGCTGGAGAACTGATTGACATGAAGACAATCATTAATGGAGATACAATCAACATTGATTTCATTGTTTTCTTTTGTTCTTCAGGAATGCCAATAGTCGAAAGATATCCTTGAATCAAATAAGCAACACCAGCTAAAACGACAAATATAATACTCGGTTGCCCAAGATTGACACCTAAAAAGGAAGCGTCACTAATTCCTTGAGTATAACGAGCTGCAAAGAATAAGGCAGAGAAAATAGGCATTTGAATTAATAATGGTAGACAGCCAATTCCGCCCATCATACTCATGTTGTTTTCTTTGTAAACTTGCTGCATTTCAGCCTGAGCTTGCATTTGTTCTTCACGAGTCGTTGCTTCTTTCACTTTTGCTTGGGCCGCATCAATTTGAGGTTTGATGGCTTGCATTTTTTCTGTTTGGATCATACTTTTCTTGGATTGATTCAATCCTAAAGGCATGATGATCAAGCGCACAATGATCGTGATAAAGATGATTGCCCAGCCATAATTCCAATCGAAATTATCAACGAGGTATGTAATCATATTACTCATTGGTTTTACTAAAAAATTATAGATGATTCCTTCACCTGTTGGCTGACCATCTGATCCTGTTTTTACACATCCAGATAAAAATAGAGCTAAAGTGAATAGACCGGAACCGAGAAGCCACTTATTTAATTTTCTCATTTTATTCTTTCCTTTTCTAAAAAATTTGCACAAGGTTAACTATACTTGAAAAAGCGTTTTTTTTCAATAAAAATCAGAAGAATCCGTCTCAAGACTGAGTAAGATTCTTCTTCATCGAAATCAATTTGTTACTTTGAAGCTAGTATAGTCTTCCATCATTGGGACTTCTTGAATGTCTACATAAGTCACTCGACCGGCTGGGCTTGGAGAATCTTTAATTTTTTGGATAAACGTAATCATAGAAGCATCTTCACCCATAGATTCGATAGAAACGGAACCATCTTCTTCATTGCAAACAGTACCATAAATACCTAACTCATCCGCAACCATTTTAGTCATATAGCGAAAACCAACTCCTTGAACTCGTCCTTGCACATTCATGCGCACTTTTCTCATTGTTCGTACACCTCGCTTTTAATTAAATCAATAATAGCGATTTTTTGATCATCTGGCAAGTAAAACTAGTCATTGTTTGATGGTCAAAAGTCGTGATATAATAGGCAAGTGAGGTGTAATAATGAAAGAAATTCTGTCTACTAAAAATACAATAGTGAAAGAACTCAAAAAATTAAAAATAAAAAAACATCGAGAAGCACAAAAGCGCTATCTAATTGAAGGATTTCATTTAGTTGAAGAAGCAGTCAAGGCGGACGCTGAGATTGAATGGATATTGTGTAGTCGGCGGGGGATAGAAGAATGGTCTAAGTGGGTTTTTACACATGAGGATGAACGCTTTTTACTTGTTACTGAGGAGATACTATCGTCACTTTCTGAAGTCCCAACACCACAGGGGATGATGGCGGTAGTAAAAATGCCTAATGTAGAAACGACATTAGGCTATTCTGGTCGCTGGTTGCTGTTGGATAATGTTCAAGATCCAGGCAATGTAGGAACGATGATTCGAACAGCAGACGCAGCTGGAATGACAGGTGTCATTTTAGGTGATGGGAGTGCTGATATTTATAATACAAAAGTGTTACGGGCCATGCAGGGAAGTAATTACCATCTACCAATTTTCCAGTTACCTCTTAAAACAATTGTGGATCAATTTAAGCAACATGACGTTCCAGTTTTTGGGACGGAACTGAATAAACGTGCAGTAAGCTACCAAACATTACCAGGCCAGAAACAGTATGCTTTGATCATGGGAAATGAAGGAAAAGGTGTTTCAGCAGAGCTATTAACAATGGTGGACCAATCGATTTACATTCCAATTATCGGAGAAGCTGAATCGTTAAATGTTGCGATTGCGGCAGGTATTTTAATGTATCATTTTTTACACAATAAAATTGAATAAAAAATGTGATCGAAAGCCTTATAATACTGCAATCGGTAAAGAATAATCAGAGCATCGCTGCTAGGTTATTATACTGAAACATGACTTAAATCAAATACGTTAAAGTTGAAAGAAACAATATGAAAAAAACATTGCTAATGTTATGGGTGTTGCCATCATTGTTAATTGTAACAGCTTGAAGCCAGCAAACAGAAACTAAGACAAGCGAAAACACTTCACACACATAAGAAAGTGCAAAAAAAGAAGCAAGTCACTCTGATTACGATGCGCATGAAGAATGGGAACAAGTTACAGAAAAAATGCGGTACCTAATTGATATTCCAGCATCAGTAGCATAAGACATGATTGATCAAGGAAACATCATTCTAGAGTACAATTCGTAAATCACAAAAGTAAAAAAATGATATAGTATCCAACTTACTAACTCTGGTACTGCTCTCATCAATCAGCGTACTTTGTTAATCAGGCCCAAGATGGGCGCATTGTTGTAATTGGTGTTTTTTTGAATAAAGTAAGGAAAATAAAGGTTTTTAAGAAGTTTTAGATGACGTGAAAAATCAAACTGACGATGAAATCACTGATATTCAAACCATGTTTCCTGATAATAAAAATTACTATTACTATAGATAGACTGCTAGTGGATTTTTAGAAATTGTCGGAACAATTTTAGTATTCTGCCCCTTTCTTTTTCGTTGCGCATCATAGCGAGTGTGAAAAAAATAACGGAATCAAAAAAAAGACTTTTTTATTGTTGAATTATTTCTTAGAGTAAGTTATACTAGTTAACGGTGTGAAAACACTAAATCCACATCCAGATTTGATTTGTAAGGCGGTGCTACTGTTAGTAGTTCCTTATAAAAACGAGAACTGGAGAGGGAACAAATAAAAACCAAATTGGAGGAAACAACCCATGGCAGTAATTTCTATGAAACAATTACTAGAAGCCGGCGTACACTTTGGACACCAAACTCGTCGCTGGAACCCAAAAATGAAGAAATACATCTTCACAGAAAGAAACGGAATCTACATCATTGACTTGCAAAAAACAGTTAAATTAGTAGATGCTGCTTACGATTACATGAAAAATGTTGCTGAAGACGGCGGCGTTGCATTATTCGTAGGAACTAAAAAGCAAGCACAAGAAGCGATCAAAGACGAAGCGATTCGTTCAGGTCAATATTTCGTAAACCACCGTTGGTTAGGTGGAACCTTAACAAACTGGGATACAATCCAAAAACGTATCAAACGTTTGAAAGATATCAATAAAATGGAAGAAGACGGAACTTTTGAAGTCCTTCCTAAAAAAGAAGTTGTTGGTTTAAACAAACAACGTGAACGTCTTGAAAAATTCTTAGGTGGTATCCAAGATATGCCCAGAATTCCAGATGTAATGTACATCGTTGACCCGCGTAAAGAACGCATTGCGGTTCAAGAAGCTCAAAAATTGAACATCCCAATCGTAGCGATGGTTGATACTAACTGTGATCCAGATGAAATCGATGTAGTAATTCCATCGAATGATGATGCAATTCGTGCGGTTAAATTGATCACTGCTAAAATGGCTGATGCTTTCATCGAAGGAAACCAAGGTGAAGATCAAGCTGTAGAAGAAATCTTTGTTGAAGAAGCTCCTGAAGCTGCAACTTCAATCGAAGAAATCGTTGATGTTGTTGAAGGCAGCAACGATTCAGCAGAATAATTTAAAATAACGGAGCTGTCTCGAAGGCTAGGCGAAAAAAGCCTGATTCTCCTTTGAGATAGCTTTTTTTAAACGGATTTTAGAATTTAAATCGTCTAGCTTCATGAGCTAGCCTTTCGGGAAAAAGACTGGACGAGCTCATTCAGCTTTCAAAACTTAGGAGGAACAAAAAATGGCAGATATTTCAGCAAAATTAGTAAAAGAACTACGCGACATGACTGGTGTCGGTATGATGGATGCAAAAAGAGCATTAGTAGAAGTAGAAGGTAACATGGAAGCAGCTGTTGATTACCTACGTGAAAAAGGTATGGCTAAAGCCGCTAAGAAAAATGACCGTGTAGCAGCTGAAGGTTTAGCAAACGTTGCTTCAAACGGTAACTTTGCAGCAATCGTTGAAGTAAACTCTGAAACTGACTTTGTTTCTAAAAACGAAATGTTCCAAGACTTAGTTAAAAAAATTGCAACTGAAATTGCGACGAACAAACCAGCGAACATGGAAGAAGCATTAGCGCTTAAAACAGATAAAGGAACTTTAGAAACTGAATTGATCGAAGCTACAACTGTTATTGGTGAAAAAATCAGTTTCCGTCGTTTCGAATTGGTTGAAAAAGATGATAATGCAGCATTTGGTGCTTATTTACACATGGGCGGACGTATTGCAGTATTGACTGTATTAGAAGGCACAACTGACGAAGAAGTTGCAAAAGACGTAGCAATGCACGTAGCTGCCATCAATCCTCGTTATGTAAACGAATCTCAAATTCCTCAAGAAGAATTAGAGCACGAAAAAGCGATTCTTTCTGAACAAGCACTAAACGAAGGCAAACCAGCGAATATCGTTGAAAAAATGGTTGTCGGACGTTTAAACAAATTCAAAGCTGAAATTTCATTAGTGGATCAACCATTCGTAAAAGATCCTGATATGACTGTTGAAAAATATGTTGCTTCTAAAGGTGCAACTGTTAAATCATTTATCCGCTTTGAAGTTGGCGAAGGAATCGAAAAACGTGAAGATAACTTTGCTGATGAAGTTATGAGCCAAATTAAAAAATAAATCTGTTACTTGTGTAACAGTTGGGAACGCATTGAGATGCGCTCCCTTTTTTTAGGCAAAACAAAAGAAATAGACTGGCAGAATACCTAGAGTATGTTAAAATGTTCTTAGACAAATGGTGGAGGGAAAACAAAAATGGTAAAACCTAAATATCAACGTGTTGTATTAAAGTTAAGTGGCGAAGCTTTGGCCGGAGAAGAAGGGTTTGGAATTAAACCTCCAACAATCAAAGAGATTGTAGAAGAAATCAAAGAAGTTCATGAATTAGGAATTGAAATGGCAATCGTCGTTGGTGGTGGCAATATCTGGCGTGGACAAATCGGTGCTCAAATGGGTATGGAACGTGCACAAGCAGATTACATGGGAATGTTAGCAACTGTAATGAATGCTTTAGCACTACAAGATACATTGGAAAATTTAGGTGTTCCAACACGCGTTCAGACATCTATTGAAATGCGCCAAATCGCAGAACCTTATATTCGTCGTCGTGCAGAGCGTCATTTAGAAAAAGGACGTATTGTTATTTTTGCTGGTGGAACAGGTAATCCTTATTTTTCAACGGATACAACTGCAGCTTTGCGTGCAGCAGAAATCGATGCTGATGTAATCTTGATGGCTAAAAATAATGTTGATGGTGTTTACTCTGCCGATCCTAAACTAGATGCGAATGCTGTCAAATTTGAGGAATTAACGCATTTAGATGTTATCTCAAAAGGTCTACAAGTAATGGATTCAACTGCAAGTTCTCTTAGTATGGATAATGACATTCCATTAGTGGTATTCAATCTAAACGAAACAGGCAACATCCGCCGAGCATGTCTTGGTGAAAATATTGGAACAACCGTAAGGGGGAAATAAATAATGAGTGGAACTGTATTAGCAACAGCAAAAGAGAAGATGGGTAAAGCAGAACAAAGTTTACAACGTGAACTTGGTCAAATCCGTGCAGGACGTGCCAATGCTAGTTTGTTAGATCGGATTCAAGTAGATTACTATGGCGCACTTACACCAGTTAACCAATTAGCAGGAATCAACATTCCAGAAGCACGAGTTTTAATGATCACACCTTTTGATAAAAACTCACTTGAAGATATCGAGAAAGCAATCCAGGCTAGTGATATTGGTATCAGCCCTACGAATGACGGAACAGTGATTCGTTTAGTAATTCCGCAATTAACAGAAGAACGTCGCAAAGAATTAGCAAAAGACGTGAAAAAAGCTGCGGAAAATGCAAAGATTGCCGTTCGTAATATTCGTCGTGATGCGATTGATGAATTAAAAAAACAGCAAAAGAGCAATGATATCACAGAAGATGAGTTACGTAGTTTAGAAAAAGAAGCACAAAAATTAACAGATGATAGTGTTAAGAATATAGATACTATCACTTCTGAAAAAGAGAAAGAACTTTTAGAAGTTTAACAATAGGAATCCAAAAGAAGAAATCATACTTTAACGAGTAGGGGTTTCTTTTTTTATTTTATTAAAGAATTTTGTTATTTAAAATGAAAAAAATATAATTATAAAATTATAATCTATAGAAATTGTAAGGTTGAGTGAGATTAGAAAAAACATCTTGTTAAACCTTATGCGTTATGGAATAATGATACTAGCTATATTTTTCTTAAAGGGAGATGAGAAAGTGAATTTTATTAAACGTGCATTATGTAGTGTTACTAGAAAAAAGGGGAAATCACTGATTTTATTTGCAGTGATATTTGTGTTAGGTAATGTTATTGCAGGATCGATTGCGATCCAACAGTCAACACAAAATGTTGAAAAAAGTGTTAAGAAACAGCTTGGAGCCATGGCAACGGTTGAAATTGATTATGAAAACAATCAAGAAGAGATCATGAATGCTGGCAGTGAAATTGAACAACTAAAAGTTGATTTGATCAAGGAAATCGGTAAATCACCGTATGTAAAATATTTTGATTATAATGCAGCTGGCTGGGCCGAAACAAAGGATTTGAAAAGTGTTATTTCAGATTCAGAGGAATTCGGTGGGATGGAAGGCTTCTCATTAAAAGGATCAAATTATCCTAAAATTTCAGATGTTGAAGAAAAGAAAATTAAATTAGTGGATGGGAAAGTATTTACGCAAGAAGACATCGATAATGGCAAGAACGTCGGCTTGATTTCATCTAAAGTTGCCGATGAAAATGGGTTGTCGGTAGGGGATCAGATGGTTATAGATATGCGTGGAAATGATTATGGTGAAGAGGGCGGGACTAAAGAATTATTTAAATTAGATGTACCAATTCAAATTATTGGTATATTTGAACCGACCACAATTGAAATGAAAGATACTGATGACAAAAAATCAGAAGATCAAACTATAAATCAGCAATTTATGTCGATGCAACAAATCAACACGATTTATTTACCCAATAAAACGGTCGTCGAATCAAATAAAAATTATCTTGAAAAAATGAAAAAAGTAGCTCCAGACAGCCACTATTTTGAAGGTTCAGACGAAGATAGTGGTGAATATTATACACCAATCTATGTATTGAAAAGCCCAGATGATGTAGAGGCTTTCAAACAAGAAACAGAACCACTTTTGCCAAAATTATATACAGTCAGAGCTTCAACGGATCAATATGAAAAAATTGGCGGAAGCATGAAGAAAATGTCGCAAATTTCAGGTTATGTTGTCATGATTGCTGTGATTGCAACCTTGCTTATTATTTCTCTTGTAGTTTTATTGTTTATGCGTGATCGTAAGCATGAATTAGGTATTTATCTGTCATTGGGGGATAAACGAAGTCATGTTATGGGTCAAATTATCATCGAAATGCTGATAATCAGTGGTATAGCGCTGATTCTGTCATTGATCACAGGTAATTTTTTAGGAAAACTAGTCTCAGAGTCCCTATTGAATAGCGATATCCTAAGTACTACGAATGATCAAGCAGGTATGCTTATGGGCTTGGAGAGTTTAAGTCCTACTGAGCTTACGGCAGATGACATCATGAATGCATATGAAGTGAAATTCTCAGTAGGCTATATCGTCACTTATTTAGTCGTTGGGTTAGGTACTGTATTATTTGCAGCCATTTTACCACTGTTGTATATTGTTCGCTTGAATCCAAAGAAAATTATGATGTAGGAGGTAAGATAAATGGCGATTTTAGAAACAAAAAATCTTAGCTATTTCTATCAAGATGGTGATCAACGTCGGTTCATTTTGAAAGATACTAATGTTTCATTTGAAAAAGGAAAATTTTACACTATTTTAGGGCAATCAGGGTCAGGAAAAACAACGTTTCTTTCTTTGAT
>Ga0308165_1001194_pt1 | contig 38051 bp, 37 predicted proteins | sample PhyWR2_FD_201032 | JGI IMG/M metagenome (GOLD analysis project Ga0308165, IMG submission 201032) | Phyllosphere microbial communities from UC Gill Tract Community Farm, Albany, California, United States - DLSLW.R2 | ecosystem: Host-associated > Plants > Phyllosphere > Unclassified | place: USA...
TGCTGGGCAAGGTGCCCGGCAACATCGAAGCCATCCGCCCGATGAAGGACGGCGTGATCGCCGACTTCATCATCACCGAGCAGATGATCAAGCAGTTCATCAAGATGGTGCATCCGCGCCGCCTGCTTACGCCCAGCCCGCGCATCATCATCTGCGTGCCCTGCGGCTCGACGCAAGTCGAGCGCCGCGCCATCAAGGACGCGGCCGAGGCTGCCGGCGCCGCCGCCGTCTACCTGATCGAGGAACCCATGGCCGCCGCCCTGGGCGCGGGCCTGCCGGTGTCGGAGGCCAGCGGCTCGATGGTCGTCGATATCGGCGGCGGCACGACCGAGGTCGGCGTGATCTCGCTGGGCGGCATGGTCTACAAGGGCAGCGTGCGCGTGGGCGGCGACCGCTTCGACGAGGCCATCATCAACTACATCCGCCGCAACTACGGCATGCTGATCGGCGAGCCGACGGCTGAAGTGATCAAAAAGACCATCGGCTCGGCCTTTCCGGGCTCCGAGGTCAAGGAAATGGAAGTCAAGGGCCGCAACCTGTCCGAGGGCGTGCCGCGCAGCTTCACTATTTCCAGCAACGAAATCCTCGAAGCCCTGACCGACCCGCTCAACCAGATCGTCTCGGCCGTCAAGAACGCGCTGGAGCAGACGCCGCCCGAGCTGGGCGCCGACATCTCCGACCGGGGCATGATGCTGACCGGCGGCGGCGCGCTCTTGCGCGACCTGGACCGCCTGCTGGCCGAGGAAACCGGCCTGCCGGTGCTGGTCGCCGAAGACCCGCTGACCTGCGTGGTGCGCGGCTGCGGCATTGCGCTGGAGCGCATGGACCGCATGGGCTCGATCTTCACCACGGAATAAGCTTTTTTAGCCACGCCATCCCGAAAGTCAGTTCGATGCTGTACACCTGCAGCATGACACCAGAGCGGCTTGACAACGCACCATGGCTTTAGGAACCCTCGACAGATCCCTGCCGCCCTTTTTCAACCAGGGGCCGTCGGCTTACTCCAAGCTGGTGTTCTTTGGCGCGCTGTCGCTGTTTTTGATGGTGGCCGACGCGCGCTTCAACGTCACCCAGCCGGTGCGCTCCCTGATTGCCACGGTGCTCTACCCGGTGCAGTGGCTGGCGGTGCAGCCGGTGCATGCGGTCAGGAGCGCCAGCGACTACGTCACCGGCGTGACCCAGGCCGAGGCCGAAAGCGCCCAGGCGCGCCGCCAGCTGGCGCTGCAGTCGCTGCGCGCCGGGCAGGTCGAGCAGCTGATGCAGGAAAACGAGCGCCTGCGCCAGCTGCTGGGCCTGAAGGCGCAGATCGCCACGCCGGTCATGGCCGCCGAGGTGCTCTACGACGCGGCCGATCCCTACACCCGCAAGGTCATCATCGACCGGGGCGCGGCGCAGCAGGTCGAGCTGGGCGCGCCGGTGCTCGACGAGTCCGGCGTGCTCGGGCAGGTGACGCGCGTGCACCCGCTGGTCAGCGAGGTGACGCTGGTGGTGGACCGCGACCTGGCCATTCCGGTGCTCAACGTGCGCACCGGCGCGCGCAGCGTGGCCTACGGCGACCCGTCGCTGGGCGGCTCGGGCATGGAGCTGCGCTTCATGGGCAGCAATGCCGATGTGCAGGTGGGCGACCTCTTGACCACCAGCGGCGTGGACGGCCTCTATCCGGCCGGCCTGCCGGTGGCCACCGTCAGCCGCATCGAGCACCGGGCCGAATCGGCGTTCTCCAAGATCTACTGCGTCCCGAAGGCGCTGACAGCCGGCGCGCGCCACGTCATCGTCGTCAAGCCGCTCACGGCCGACGTGGCCCAGCGCCCGCCGGCGGCCGCGCCGGTGGCCTCCAGGCGGGGGGCAGCCAAATGATCATGCGCTCGGGCCAGCAGCTGCTGCTGCCGGCCAGCCCGGTGTTCATCTGGAGCACGCTGATCGTGGCGCTGCTGCTGAACATGCTGCCGCTGGGCCGCGTGCCCTGGATGCCCGACTTCCTGGCGCTGGTGCTGCTGTTCTGGAGCATCCATCAGCCGCTGAAGGTGGGCATCGGCATCGCCTTCATGTTTGGCCTGGCGATGGATGTGCACCATACCGCGCTGCTCGGGCAGCACGCGTTTGCCTACACGGCGCTGAGCTTTTTCGCCTCGCTGATGCAGCGCCGGCTGCTGTGGTTCAAGGTGCCGCTGCAGGCGCTGCAGGTGCTGCCGCTGTTTGGCGCGGCGCACGGCATGGAGCTGATCCTGCGGCTGCTGGGCGGCGGCGTCTTTCCGGGCTGGGTCGTGCTGATCGCGCCCCTGGCCGAGGCGCTGCTGTGGCCGCTGGCCAGCGTGCTGCTGCTGGTGCCGCAGCTGCGCGCGCCGGACCGGGATGAAAACCGCCCCCTCTGAACGCCGGCGGCAGGCGCTGTTCCCGAAGGATCAGACGACTGGCCGCCTGGCACTTTTTCCCCTGGCCCGAATCCCACCCGCATGACTGAACTGAGAAACGTTGAAGCCGAGCTGTCGCGCTTTCGCCGGCGCGTGCTGGTGGCCGGCCTGGCGGTGTTCGCGGCCTTTTCGCTGCTGGCCGCGCGCCTGGTGTACCTGCAGGTGTACCGCCACACCGACCTGAGCGAGCAGGCCGAGAGCAACCGCACGGCCGTCGTGCCCATCGTGCCCAGCCGGGGCCTGATCCTGGACCGCAACGGCATCGTGCTGGCCTCCAACTACTCGGCCTACACGCTGGAGATCACGCCCTCCAAGGTCGAGAACCTGGACGAGACCATCGCCGCGCTGGAAAAGCTCATCGACATCCAGCCGCGCGACAAGCGCCGCTTCAAGCGCCTGCGCGAGGAGTCGAAAAGCTTCGAGTCGGTGCCGCTGCGCACGCGCCTGTCGGACGAGGAGGTGGCGCGCTTTGCCGCGCGGCGCTTTGCCTTTCCGGGCGTGGACATCAAGGCGCGCCTCTTTCGCAGCTACCCCTACGGCGAGCTGGGCAGCCATGTGGTGGGCTACATCGGCCGCATCAACCAGAAGGAAAAGGACGCCATCGAGGAGCGCGAGGAAGAGGGCAACTACCGCGGCACCGACTACATCGGCAAGCTCGGCGTCGAGCAGAGCTTCGAGCAGCAGCTGCACGGGCAGACCGGCGTCGAGCAGATGGAGACCTCGGCCGGCGGCCGCGCGCTGCGCCGCCTGGCCACCAACCCGCCCACGCCGGGCAACACGGTGATGCTGTCGCTGGACATCGGCCTGCAAAAGCTGGTCGAGGACATGTTCGGCACGCGCCGGGGCGCGCTGGTGGCGCTGGACCCCAAGACCGGCGAGGTGCTGGCCTTCGTCAGCAAGCCGACGTTCGACCCCAATTTGTTCGTGGACGGCATCGACCAGGAAAGCTGGCAGGCGCTCAACGAATCGATCGACAAGCCGCTGTTGAACCGGGCGCTGCGCGGCACCTACCCGCCGGGCTCGACCTACAAGCCCTTCATGGCCATGGCCGCGCTGCAGACCGGCGCGCGCTCGCCGACCGCCATCGTCAACGACCCGGGCTTTTACATGTTCGGCGGCCACCGCTTCGGCAGCCCCGAGAACGAGCGCGGCGGCGCCATGGACATGCACCGCGCCATCGTCGAGTCGAGCAACGTGTATTTTTATTCGCTGGCCAACGAGCTGGGCGTCGAGGCCATCCACGACTTCATGGCGCCGCTGGGCTTTGGCCAGATTACCGGCATCGACATCAACGGCGAGGTGCGCGGCGTGCTGCCCAACCAGGAATGGAAGCGCGGCTACTTCCGGCGGCCCGAACAGCAGCGCTGGTTTGCCGGCGAGACCATCTCGCTGGGCATCGGCCAGGGCTATAACAGCTTCACCATGCTGCAGCTGGCGCAGGCCACGGCCACGCTGGCCAACAACGGCATGCGGCACAAGCCCCGGCTGGTGATGGCCACGCGCGACACCGTGACCGGCGAGGTGCATCCGCTGCCCCCCGACCCGCCGGTGGACCTGGGCTACAAGCCCGAGCACGTGGCCATCGTGCGCCGCGCGCTGGTGGGCGTGACGCAGGGCGGCACCTCGACCAAGGTGTTTGCCGGCGCGCAGTACCTCTCGGGCGGCAAGACCGGCACGGCGCAGGCGGTGACCATCGGTGCCAAGGAGCGCTACAACAAGTCGCGCATGGAAGAGCACCAGCGCGACCACGCGGTGTACATGGCGTTCGCGCCCGCCGACAACCCGAAGATCGCGCTGGCCGTGATCGTCGAGAACGCCGGCTGGGGCGCCGGCGTGGCCGCGCCGATTGCCCGGCGCGTGTTCGACTACGTGCTGCTGGGCCAGTACCCGAGCGAGGAAGACATGCTGGCGGTGCAAAAGGGCACGGCGGTGGCGCCCATCGGCAAGCCGCGCAGCGCCGCCGACATGACCGCCGCGCTGGCCGGCGACGGCCTGGCGGCCGCGCGCTGAGCCCCGTTTTCGCGGCGCCCGGGGAGCCGGCCAGGATTTGCTATTGAATCAATAGCGCTCCAGGCAGGCGCTGCCTGCGCAAGCGGCCTGTTCGAGCCTGAAAAACCGCTGGCGGCAGGCGCGGCCGGATGCGGCCTATTTCAGGAACGCATCAAAGCCGGTCTTGAGGATCAGCGCGCTCACCACGCCGATGAACAACAGCCGCACGAAGCCCGCGCCGTGCTTGAGCGCCAGGCGCGTGCCCAGCACGCTGCCCAACACGTTGGCCACCGCCATCGTCAGGGCGAAATGCCACCAGACATGGCCTTTGTACGCAAAAAGCGCCAGCGCGGCCAGGTTGGTGGCGGTGTTGAGCAGCTTGGCCGAGGCCGAGGCGTTCAGAAAATCGTAGCCCAGCCAGCGCACGAACAGAAACACCAGAAAGCTGCCCGTGCCGGGACCGAAAAAGCCGTCGTAAAAGCCCAGCACCAGTCCGATGCAGCAGGCCGCCAGCGTTTCGCTGCGGCCCGCAAAGCGCGGCGCATGCTGGCGGCCCAGTTCCTTTTTCACCAGCGTGTAGGCCAGCACGCCCAGCAGCACGAAGGGCAGGGCCTTGCGCAAAAAGCCGGGGTCGATGGCCGTGACCAGCCAGGCCCCGGCCAGCGAGCCGGCAAAGCCGGCGCCGGCGGCCGGCAGCAGCGCCGCCCAAGGCAGCCGCACCCGGCGCGCGTACTGGCTGGTGGCCACCGCCGTGCCCCAGACCGAGGCGCCCTTGTTGATGCCGAACAGCGTGGCCGGGTGCGTGGTGGGGAAAACCGCGAACAGCGCCGGCACCAAAATCAGCCCGCCGCCACCGACGATGGCATCGACAAAACCGGCCAGCAGCGAGGCCAGAGAAACAAGCAGCAATTCCATGGCGGCGATTGTCGCATCCGGCGGGCCGCTGAATTGCTACTGTATTGATAGCTGGATGCGCAGGCGGGGCGTACGCTGGCGGCTGTTTTTGTTCCTGAAAAAAAAGTGCCAGGCAAAAAAAAGCGCCGGGATGCCCGGCGCTTTTTTTCAACCATGGCCTGTCTCGGGCAATGGCTGATTTTTCTACTTTTAATCTTGTCTCCCCAACTCCCCGCAATGCAGGCAGCTAGGCCCGACAGCAAGAACTTGAATATAACTTGCCGCACTGCAACAGTGCATCAGGGATTTCCCGGCTTTGAAAAATCAGACATCCCCAGAACAAGGGATCAGAAATAGCCGCATGTTGATGTAAGAAAAAAGCATTTCCAGTGGATTGCTAGCGTTTCACCGTGTCTACGGATTGGCACGAGTCATGCTTTTTGTTACCAATCACCAATTCCACAAAGGCAGGGCGGCATGGACAGGAAAAGACTGATCGCATTGATCTGGAGTGTGTGCGCCGTCATGGTGTTCATGGGCTGGATGGCCCCGGCCGCGCAGGCGCAGGCAGTGCCCGGCGCCGTGCTGGCCGCAGCCGCGCCGACCAAGCCCGCGCCGCTCGCGCATCCGGGCCTGGTCGGCGCCAGCACGCTCAGCGGCGCCGACACCGCCTGGATGCTGACCGCGACCGCGCTGGTGCTCTTGATGACGCTGCCGGGCATCGCGCTGTTCTACGGCGGCATGGTGCGGCGCAAGAGCGTCTTGAACGTCATGGCCTGCGTCGTGGCGATCTGCGCCATCGTCAGCCTGCTGTGGTTTGCCGTGGGCTATTCCCTGGCCTTCACGCCCGGCAGCGGGGCGCTGGGCGGTCTGCTGGGCGGCACCGGCCGGCTGTGGTTTTCCGGCCTGGACTATGTACAGGGCGCGCAGCTGGTCGCGGTTAGCCACATTGCGCCGAACATTCCCGAGTCGGTCTATGCGATGTTCCAGCTCAGCTTTGCCATCATCACCGCCGCGCTGGTGGTCGGCGCCTTTGTCGAGCGGATGCGCTTTTCGGCCACCTTGATCTTCATGGCGCTGTGGACGCTGGTGGTCTATGTGCCGATTGCCCACTGGGTCTGGGAGCCCGGCGGCTGGCTGGCCCGGCTGGGCGCGCTCGATTTTGCCGGCGGCTCGGTGGTGCACATCAACGCCGGCATGGCCGGGCTGGTCTGCGCCTATGCGCTGGGCCCGCGCAAGGGCTACGGCAGCGAGGCGTTCTCGCCCTTCAACCTGGGCCTGACCATGGCCGGCGCGGGCCTCTTGTGGGTGGGCTGGTTCGGCTTCAACGCCGGCTCGGCCGTGGCCGCCGACGGCCGGGCCGGGCTGGCGATGGCGGTCACGCACATTGCCGCGTCGGCCGGCGCGCTGTCCTGGATGGCGGCCGAGTGGCTGGCGCGCGGCCGGCCGTCGCTGCTGGGCCTGTGCTCCGGGCTGGTGGCCGGTCTGGTGGCCATCACGCCCGGGGCCGGCTATGTCACGCCGGGCGCGGCGGTGGTCTTCGGGGGAGTCGCCGGCGTGGCCTGCTACTGGGGCGCCACGGGCCTGAAGCGCCTCCTGAACGCCGACGACTCGCTGGACGTGTTCGGCGTGCACGGCGTCGGCGGCATCGTCGGCTCGCTGCTCACCGGCGTGTTCGCCAGCAAGAGCATCTCGGGCGTCGAGGGCAGCGTGCTGGTCCAGGCCGTGGGCGCCGGCTCGGTCATGCTCTACAGCCTGGTGATGACCGCTGTCCTGCTGTGGGTGACGTCGCGCTTTGTCAGCCTGCGCGTGAGCGAGGCGGCCGAGATCGACGGGCTGGACATCGACCAGCATGCCGAGCGCATGGGAACCTGAGCCGGCGGGCCTATTTTGAAGGAGCGTGAACCATGTCTTCCAGTGAAAAAATTGCCATTGCCGCCCACTTGCATGTGCTGCTGCGCCGCAAGACCGGCCGCGTGACCGATACCGAATGGATGGCCTGCAACCCGGACTACGCGCAGGAAGTCATCCGCCTGGCCCGGCAAAAGAGCGCCGAGGGCGGCCATGACGACCTGGACACCCTGGCCGACAGGCTGGAGTGGGCGATGGGCATGCCCGAGCCGCAGCCGGAGCGGCCGCTGGTGCAGCGGATGTCGGATGCCGTGCGGGCGCACGGCGCGCGCGGCCCGGGCGTGAACGCGGCGCCCCCGGCCAGCGCCGGCGCAAGGCCGGGCCTGCCCGTGGGCGACAGCCGCGCGGGGACGGACGGCGCGCCGCGCTACGTCAAGGGGCTGCGCTAGCGCCACGGTTCGGCAAGGGTAACCACAACCTGTGCTGACAGGGTGTTTTTCCATGCGGCGCCTGGCGTTGCGCGGCACGAATCCTGACGCGGCCCAGGCCGGCACAGCGGCTTTCAGTCTTTTCGGGGGAAGGCCGGGCCTGGGGATGCAAGCAAGGCTTGCAAGCATTGCAACTGATTGTTCTGCCGGCGCCCGGCTTTGCCTTGCCCGGCTATCGTCGGTTCATGGGCATCACCAAGCGTTTAGGAGAATTTTTTGCGACGCGTCGGGGACGTGAAACAGGGACCACAGGGCGCTCGGCATTCGACCGTGAATTGCCTGCGGCCGAGCCTGTGCCGGACCAGGCCACGTCCACGCCGGTGCGGGCCGAGGGACCATTTTCAGGGTCTGAAGCGACACCCCCCCCGGTGCAGGCCGGCAGGCCATTTACAGCCTCGGCCTCGGCCTCGGCGTCCGGGACAGGCCAGCGCAAGCCCGATGCCGACGCGCCAGCAGCGGCCGAAGCAGCTCAGACGCAGGCGCTCGGCGCATCGGCCTTGCTCAATGCCTGGAAGGTACGGGAGTCAGCGCCGGTTCAACCGCCTGATCCGTGCGGACCGGGTGGCTCGCCGTTCCCGCAAGGTTCTGGCTCCCCGGCGCCAGATGCCGCCGCTGCCAGGCCCGCCGTGCCCGATGCGCCGCGGCCTGCGGTCTTTGCCGCCTGGCTTGCAGTCATTGCCGCAGCCGCTGGCGTGGGGGCATGGCTGTTGTTCGGCGCCGACCCCTCAGGCCTGCTCGACAGGGAAAGACGCCAGGCCGCGCGGTCCGGGTCCGTGGCGCCGGCATCGGTGCCGCTCGTCATGTGTCCCTCGGAGCCGGTGGTGCCCGTGGCGGGCGACAAGGACGGACGGCTGCCCCTGCAGGCCGAGGTGTACGGCCTGACATCGGTGGATGGCGAGTCTTTCGTCATCCTGAGCCATGAAGCCCTGGCCGCAGGCCGTGCGCGCGACGCCGAGGTGGGCCTGCTGATGTCGTGCAGGATCGCGGACAAGCTCAAGGGCGCGGCATCGGTCGAGTCCGCCGACGCGAAATACCGGCTTGGCGCGCACTATGCAGACCTTGGCGTTCGAGAAGGCGCTGCGGCCGCGCCCACCCGCGCCGAAATGCTGGCGCGCGCCCAAACCCTGCTGGCCGACAGCCTGCTGACGTATTCAACCCGGTTTGGCGGCAACGACGACAGGTCGCGGCTGGCGGCCAGCAGGCTGGCGTCGGTCCGGCAGGCAATGGCGCGCAAAGCGCAGCCCGAGCCCAAGCCGTCCGCGCCGCCTGCTGGAAGTGCACTGGCCAAGGCCGAAAAACCGCCAGCGCCGCCGCGGCCCGGCATTGGCCCCCAGGCGCCCGCCAGCCCTTTGCCGGCCCTGCAAGCCCGGGAAAAACCGCGCCAGAAACCGCCAGCCCTCAAGGAATGCCCCGCGGCCGTTGCAGCCTTGGGACTGTGCGATTCGCCTTCATGAACCGAAAGAAAACCAGTATGCGCAAATCCATCCCAAGTCTGCTGCTGACAGCGGCAATGCTTTGCCACGCATCGATGGCGGCAGCTGAAGTGAACTACAAAATCGTCACCGCCTCCGAACGCGGCACCTACATCAAGATAGGGCGCGACCTGGCGCAGTTCGTGGCGCCGGCGGCGGACATCAAGCTCGACGCGCTGCCTTCAGCCGGATCGGCCGAGAACGTGAAACTGCTGCGCTACGAGCCAGGCGTCAAGCTGGCCCTGGTCCAGTCGGATGTCTATCAGTCGTTTCTGGACATCGCCGCCAGCGGAAATTCTGCCGCCCGCGCCCTGATACAGCCGCTGCGCGTGATCATGCCGCTCTACAACGAGGAGATCTATTTCATCGTGCGGGCAGACTCGGAGCGCAACTTCATCCACGAGATCAGGAACGCCAAGCTCAATGCCGGCGAGGCCGGAAGCGGCACGGCGCTGACATCGGCAACGCTGTACCGCCTGATGTTCAACGAGGCCATGCCCGATGCCAACGCCAGCTACCTCTCCAATGAGGAGGCGCTGGCCAAGCTGGTCACCGACAAGACGCTTGACGTGGTCGCCGTCGTTGCCGGCCAGCCCGCCAAGCTGCTGGTGGACATGAAGCCCGAGTCGCGAAAGCTGATCAAGCTGCTCAAGTTCGACTCCGGCCATCCCTCCAGCCAGGCCGTTCTCAAGACCTACTTTGCCGCCAACGTGCGCGCCAGCAATTACCCCAACCTGCTGGCCGCCGACATACCGGGGCTGGCGGTCAAGGCCTTTCTGGTCACCTACGATTTCCAGCTCAAGGACACCGAGAGCCACCTGCGCGGCATGGCGCGCGCCTTGTGCCAGAATTTTTCGCAGCTCCGGGAAAAGGGGCATCCGAAATGGGGCGAGGTGGAACTGGCCCTGCCCGAACTCGGCCGGGGATGGCGCTACTACGGCCCGACGGCGCGCGAGCTTCGGTCATGCGTGGCCGGGGCTTCCAGCCCGGGCGCGGCGTTGGTGAAAGCAAGGCAGCCGGCCAGCATGTGCTCGCAGCAGGAGCGCATTCTTGGCCTGTGCCCCTAAGGCGCCGCCGGGGCCGGCACCGGCTTGGCCGGCCCGCTTGGCGTTTGGGAAATCAGACAGCCATTGCTATTGAAACGGTAGCAAGATGCGCAGGCGCCACCTGCGCCAGAGGCCTTTTTGAGGGTGAAAACCGTTTGCGCGCCAGCGTTCAGGCGCTCTCGCCACTGGCACCGCGCCTGGCGCTGACAGCCGCCGCCCCGCAGCCGCTCAGATGCCGGCCTGTATCCACTGCGCGGCCTTCTCGGCAATCATCAGGGTGGGCGAATTGGTGTTGCCGCTGGTGATGAGCGGCATCACGCCGGCGTCCACCACGCGCAGCCCCTGGATGCCGCGCACCCGCAGGTGCGAATCGACCACCGCCATCGGGTCGCCCGTGCGGCCCATCCTGGTCGTGCCCACCGGGTGGAAGATGGTGGTGGCGATGTCGCCGGCCAGCCGCGCCAGGTCTTCGTCGCTCTGGAACTGCACGCCCGGCTTGAACTCCTCGGGCTGGAATTTGGCCAGCGCGCCCTGGCTGACGATCTTGCGCGTCAGGCGCAGCGAGTCGGCGGCCACCTGCCGGTCCTCGGGTGTCGCCAGGTAGTTTGGCGCAATCGCCGGCGCGTCGGCAAAATGCGCGCTTTTGAGCCGCACGCTGCCCCGGCTGGTCGGGTTCAGGTTGCACACGCTGGCGGTGAAGGCGTTGAATGCGTGCAGCGGCTCGCCGAAAGCGTCGAGCGAGAGCGGCTGCACGTGGTACTGGATGTTGGGGTACGGCTGCTCGGGCGACGAGCGCGTGAAGGCGCCCAATTGCGAGGGCGCCATGCTCATCGGCCCGGTGCGGCGCACCGCGTATTCCAGCCCGATGCGCGCCTTGCCCCAGAGCGAGTCGGCCATGGTGTTGAGCGACAGGCCCCAGCGCCGGCTGCCTTTTTCGCCCGTGATCTTGTACACCGAGCGGATCTGCAGGTGGTCCTGCAGGTTGGCGCCGACGCCGGGCAGATCCTGCAGCACGTCGATGCCGTGCTGCCGCAAGAGCGCCGCCGGGCCGATGCCCGAGAGCTGAAGGATGTGCGGCGAGCCGATGCTGCCGGCCGAGAGAATCACCTCGCCCATCGGGCCGCTGTCGCGCGTGGCGCGGGCGGTGACTTTTTCCTGGCCGGTCCAGACCTCCACGCCGGTGCAGCGCTGGCTGCCATCTGGCTGCGGCTCGATCACCAGCCGGCTGACCTGTGCGTTCGTCCACAGCTCGAAGTTCGGCCGGCCCAGGCAGGTCGGGCGCAAAAAGGCCTTGGCGGTGTTCCAGCGCCAGCCCTTTTTCTGGTTGACCTCGAAGTAGCCCACGCCCTCGTTGCTGCCCCGGTTGAAGTCGGCCGTGGCCGGGATGCCGGCCTGCTGCGCCGCTTCGGCGAAGGCATCGAGGATGTCCCAGCGCAGGCGCTGCTTTTCCACGCGCCACTCGCCGCCGGCGTTGCGCTGGCGCAGCAGGCGTTGGTAGGGCTGGGTCGTGTCCTGCATCAGCGCGGGCGCCGCGCCGCGCGCGCCGTGCAGCGCGTCGGCGCCTTTGTAATGGTCTTCGTGCAGCTTGAAGTGCGGCAGCGCGTTGTCCCAGGTCCAGGCGCTGTCGCCGGTCAATTCGGCCCAGCGGTCGTAGTCGCGCGCCTGGCCGCGCATGTAGATCATGCCGTTGATGCTGGAGCACCCGCCCAGAGTCTTGCCGCGCGGGTAGCGCAGCGTGCGCCCGTTCAGGCCGGCGTCGGGCTCGGTGTTGAACAGCCAGTCGGTGCGCGCGTTGCCGATGCAGTAGAGGTAGCCGACCGGGATGTGCACCCAGTGGTAGTCGTCCTGGCGGCCGGCCTCGATCAGCAGCACCCGCTTGGACGCGTCGGCGCTCAGCCGGTTGGCTAGCAGGCAGCCGGCCGTGCCCGCGCCGATGATGATGTAGTCGAAAACGCAGGCGGGGTCGTGCATGGCGGTGTATTTTTCCAAAGGGGATGTCGGCCCCGGCCATTGTGGCAAAGCCGCCCGGCGCTGGCGAGCGGGATGACCCCTAAGGCTGTCGCCGGCGCGGCAGGCGCTGTAGGACCATGGCGACACCTCGGGCGCCGTCGCACGCGTGCCCAAGCCAGCAGTTACCATGGCATTTTTTGACAATTTCACACGTTTGCCTGCCGGGGTCTGCCGGTGCCCATTTTTTCCATGCCCCTTGACGACTCCCCGCCGCGCATCGAAGTAGAGGACACGCCCCAGGGCCGTGCCGTGCGGCTGGAGGGCGCCTGGACGGCCGCGCAGCTCACGGTGCCGGCGGTCTGGGCGGCGCTGACCGCGCAGCTCAAGCGCCTGGGCAGCCAGGGGCCCGCGCCCAGCGCCGGCCAGTGGCGCCTGGGCAGCGTGGACAAGCTTGACTACCTGGGCGCGCAGGTGCTGTGGAACCACTGGCGCCACCGCTGGCCCGAGGCGCTGGAGATCGAGCCCGAGCAGCGGGCGATGCTGGAAAACGTCGAGAAATTCACCGTGGCGCCGCCCGCGCCGCCGCGCTCGCCCTGGTCCGAGCCGGTCCTGATGCTGGGCAACCGCCTGCTGCACATGCTCGACCATGCCAAGGGCCTGCTGCGCCTGCTCGGGCAGCTGCTGCTGGACGTGCTGCGCCTGGTGCGCCGTCCCGGGCAGGCGCCGTGGCGCGACCTCTCGGGCCACCTCTACCATTTCGGCGCGACGGCGCTGCACATCACCGCGCTGGTGGGCTTTCTGATCGGCGTGGTGCTGGCCTACCTCATTTCGCAGCAGCTGCGCCAGTTCGGCGCCGACGCCTTCATCGTCAACATCCTGGGCATCTCGCTGATCCGCGAGCTGGGGCCGGTGCTGGCCGCCATCCTGATCGCCGGGCGCAGCGGCTCGGCCATCACCGCGCAGATCGGCGTGATGCGCGTGACCGAGGAGCTCGACGCCATGCGCGTCATGGGCATTGCCAAGGGCTTTCGGCTGGTGATGCCGCGCGCGCTGGCGCTGTCGCTGGTCATGCCGCTGATCAGCGCCTGGACGACGATTGCCGCGCTGCTGGGCGGCATGCTGGCGGCCTACGTGGCGATGGACGTGACGCCGGCGTTCTTCATCAACGCGCTGCCGGCGGCGGTGAAGGTGTCCAACCTGGCGCTGGCCACCGCCAAGTCGGTGGTCTTTGGCCTCCTGATCGCGCTGATCGGCTGCCACTACGGCCTGCGCGTCAAGCCCAACACCGAAAGCCTGGGCCAGGGCACGACCGCCTCGGTGGTCACCTCGATCACCGTGGTCATTCTGGTCGATGCGCTGTTCGCGGTGCTGTTCAGGAACGTGGGCATCTGATGGCGATGGCACCGACCGAGCCCGTCGTGGACATCCGCCAGCTCTGGACCGTGTTTCGCAGCGGCGAGAAGGAAACGGTCATCCACAAGGACCTGGACCTGACCATCGAGCGCGGCCAGATCGTCTCGCTGGTGGGCGGCTCGGGCACCGGCAAGACGGTGCTGCTGCGCCAGATGCTGGGGCTCGAAACCCCGGCGCGCGGCGAGATCACCGTGCTGGGCAAGCCGGCGGCCGAGCTGGGCAAGCGCGGCGCGGCCAGCCGCGTGGGCATGCTGTTCCAGCAGGGCGCGCTGTTTTCGGCCTTCACGGTGCTGGAGAACATCGCCTTTCCGCTGCGCGAACTCAAATGCCTGCCGGCCGCGCTGATCCGCGAGGCGGCCATGGTCAAGCTGCAGATGGTCGGCCTTCCCCCCGACGCGGCCGAGAAGATGCCCAGCGACCTCTCGGGCGGCATGATCAAGCGCGTGGCGCTGGCGCGCGCGCTGATCATGGACCCGCCGCTCCTGCTGCTGGACGAGCCGACCGCCGGGCTCGACCCGGACAGCTCGGACAGCTTTTGCGCGCTGCTGCGCTCGCTGCACCAGAGCATGTGCCTGACGGTGGTGATGGTCACGCACGACCTGGACACGATTTTCGAGCTGAGCACGCGCATTGCCGTGCTGGCCGCGCAAAAGGTCATCATCCACGACACGCCGCAAAAGGTGGTGGCTTTCGAGCATCCTTTCATTCACGACTTTTTCCTGGGCGAACGCGGCCAGCGCGCCATGGCGCTGCTGCCCGGTTCCCCGGCCCCGATCTAGAAAGGTTTTTCAACCATGGAAAACAAGGCCCATGCGCTGATTGCCGGCGCGTTCGTGGTGGTGGCGGCGGCGCTCCTGGCGCTGCTGGGCATCTGGCTCACGCGCGACAACACCCAGCGCGACCTGTACGAGATGAGCACCTCCGAAATCATCTCGGGCCTGCAGCCGCAGGCCGTGGTGCGCTTTCGCGGCGTGCCGGTGGGCAAGGTCGAGCGCATCGGCTTTGACCAGAAAATCAAGGGCAACGTGCTGATCCGCGTGTCCATCGACCGCGCCGCGCCCATGACGAAATCAACCTACGCCACCGTCGCCTCGCAGGGCGTGACCGGCCTGGGCTTCATCCAGCTCGACGACAACGGCGAGTCCAAGCAGCGCCTGGTGCCCAACGACGACGACCCGCCGCGCCTGCCGCTCAAGCCCGGCACGCTGGAAAAGCTGCTCAAGCAAAGCGACGCCATCTTCAGCCAGGCCGAGCAGGCCGCCACGCGGCTGAACCAGCTCTTGTCCAAGCAAAATGAAGTGGCCATCAACACCGCCGTCACGCAGCTGGCCGAGGCGGCCGGCAGCATCAACCGCGTGGCCAAGGGCCTGGAGCCGGCCGTGGCCACGCTGCCGGCGCTCTCGCGCGACGCTGGCGCCGCGCTGCGCTCGGCCAGGCGCGTGACCGACGAACTGGGCGCGACCGCGCAGCGCCTCAATGCCAAGGGCGGGCCGCTGGACAAGCTGCAGGACGGCGGCGAGGCGCTGGCTGCCGGCGTGCAGACCTTCAGCACCGCCACCCTGCCCAAGCTGGGCGAGGTGGCCGACGAGACCGCGCGCACCATGCGCCAGCTGCGGCGCACCGTCAGCGCGGTCGATGACAACCCGCAGGCGCTGATTTTCGGCAACGGCCCGCCCGTGCCCGGACCCGGCGAGCCCGGATTTTCTGCCCAGGGAGACAAATGATGCAGGTTTTCAGATTTCGCCAGGATGCTATGGATTCAATAGCAGGCGGCGCAGGCGCTGCCTGCGCAAGAGCCGCTTTTTGCCTGATCGGCGGGCTGGCGCTGCTGCTGGCGGCCGGCTGCTCGGTGGTGGACAAGCCGATGCGCGCCACGATGTACGACTTCGGGCCGGATGCGCTGTCCACCCAGGCCGCCACCGCGCCGGCCGCTGCCGCTTCCAACGCCAACGCCAACGCCAACGCGCCGGCATCGGCTGCTTTCGCCTCCGGCGCCGCCGCCGCGCCCGGGGCGGATTTGCCGCCGCTGGCGCTGGCCGAGATCGCCACCGCCGGCGGCGCGCTGGACAACCAGGCGGTGCTCTACCGGCTGGCCTACCTGGACGAGCAGCAGCTGCGCCCCTATGCGCAGGCGCGCTGGAGCATGCCGCCGGCGCAGCTGGTGCGCCAGCGCCTGCGCGAGCGGCTGGGCCAGGGGCGGGCGGTGCTCACGGCGCGCGAGGGCGTGGCGCTCAACCGCAGCCAGAATGCTCATTTGCGCATGCTGCGCCTGGAGCTCGAAGAGTTCAGCCAGCTGTTCAGCACGCCCGGCGCCAGCGCCGGCCTGGTGCGGCTGCACGCGACGCTGGTGGAGATCACGCCGGCCGGCGAGCAGCTCATTGCCCAGCGCAGCGTGGCGGTGCAGCGTCCGGCGCCCAGCCCGGACGCGGCCGGCGGCGTGCGCGCGCTGACGGCGGCCACCGACGCGGCCATCGACGCGCTGGACGCGTGGCTGCGGCAGTTGCCGGCGCCGACCGCGCGCTGAGCGACAGCGCCAGTCACTATCGAAACGATAGCTGCCCGTGCAGGCCTGGCTTGCGCAAAAGGCCTGAAACCCTCTTGAGGGGTAGCCATGCAAGAGGCCTGAAATTGCCTTGAAGGGCCGTTCTTCAGCGTCCCTGAACAGTTCCTTGCCGCCTTTGGAGGGAAAAATCGCAATGGGATTCGAACGGAAAAAGGCCTGGCTCGGCCTTCAGCCGCGCAGCATCGGAAACAGCTTGCCCAGGCCGTCGGCCATGACCTCGACCGCCAGCGCGGCCAGGATCAGCCCCATCAGCCGCGTCATCACGTTGATGCCGGTCTTGCCCAGCACGCGGGCGATCGGCTCGGCCAGCGAGAAGCACACGGCCGTGGCCAGCCCGATCACCAGGCCGTAGCCCACCAGCGTGGTCAGCTGCAGCACCGTCTTGGCCTTTTCCGCGTAGATCACCACGCTGGACATGGTGGCCGGGCCTGTCAAGAGCGGAATCGTCAGCGGCACCACGGCGATGCTTGCGCCGCGCGCGGCCTTCTCGGCGCCGTCCTCGAACTCGTTGGTCTGCGCCTTGGCCTCGGCCGGCTGGGCGTTGAGCATGTTCATCGCGCTGATGAGCAGCAGCATGCCGCCGCCGACCTGAAAGCTCGCCAGCGAGATGCCGAAGAATTTCAGGATTTCCAGGCCCAGCAGGGCGCTGATGGCGATCACCACGAAGGCGCTGAACGAGGCCACGGCCACCGTGCGCTGGCGCTGCTCGCGGCTGAAGCCCTGCGTGTAGTGGATGAAAAACGGCACGATGGCCAGCGGGTTGACGATCGCCAGCAGCGTCACCAGGGGCTTGAAGTCCATGTCTAGCGCCCGCCCGTCACGTCCAGCAGCGCGCCGGTGGTGTAGCTCGCGCCCGCGCCGAGCAGCCAGACAATGGCCTCGGCCACCTCCTCGGCGCTGCCCGGGCGCTGCATCGGCACCTGCGGCGCCAGATCCCAGGCGCGGTTGGGCAGGCCGCCCGAGGCGTGGATCTCGGTCTCGATCAGGCCCGGGCGCACCGCGTTGACGCGGATGCCCTCGTCGGCCACTTCCTTGGCCAGGCCGACGGTGAAGGTGTCGATCGCGCCCTTGGCCGCCGCATAGTCCACATACTGGCCCGGCGCGCCCAGCCGCGCGGCGACGCTGGAGACGTTGACGATGGCGCCGCCCGCGCCGCCATGGCGCGTGCTCATGCGCCGCACCGCCTCGCGGGCGCACAGGAACGCGCCGAAGACGTTGATCTCGAATATCCGCCGCAGCCGTGCCAGGTCGATGGCTTCGACGCGCGTCGTGCGGTCCACCACGCCGGCGTTGTTGACCAGCGCGCTCAAGGGCCCGAACCGGGCATCGACCTTGGCGAACATCTCCAGCACCTCGGCCTCGACGGCCACGTCGGCGCGCACCGCCATCGCCTGGCCGCCGCCCTGGCGGATCTGGCGCACCACCTCGTCGGCGGCCAGCGAGTTGGACGCGTAGTTGACGGCCACCGCATAGCCGCCCCGCGCCGCCAGCAGCGCCGTGGCCGCGCCAATGCCGCGCGAGGCGCCGGTGATCAAGACTGTTTTGTCCACATCGCTTCCTTCGGGTTGCTCAAACTTTGATTATTGAGCACAAACCGCTCACGCCTGGCCTGGCGCTGGCCTGCGGGCGCCCGGGCGGTCCAGCGTTCGGCGGCCGGCGCGCCTGTGGCGTGGCGGGCATGCGCCATTCAGGCGCTGCCTGCTGGCCGGCGCCATGTTCCCATGCCTGCCGCTTGGTCGGGCGCGGCCCTGTCCAGCGCGATTTGCGCCAACTGCCAATAATCAAGGCGCTGGACTGGCCAGGCGCGGCTTCAAGCGCCCGATGGCGTCAAGCCCAGCACTACCCAGCACGGCCGGAGACCATCCCAAATGAGCACCACCATTGACTACTACTTCACGCCGCAAAGCCCGTGGACCTACCTCGGCCATGCGCGCTTTGCGCAGATCGCCCGCGACACCGGCGCGGCGGTGCGCATCCTGCCGATCGACCTGGGCGGCAAGGTGTTCCCGATCTCCGGCGGGCTGCCGCTGGGCCAGCGCGCGCCGCAGCGCCAGGCCTACCGGCTGCTGGAGCTGCGGCGCCACGCGGACTTCCTGGGCCTGCCGCTGAACGTCAAGCCGCGCTACTTTCCGGTTTCGGGCGACGACGCCTCGCGCCTGATCATTGCCGTGGACCTGCACGACGGCATCGAGGCGGCCATGCGCATCAGCGGCGCCATTTTCAACGCGCTGTGGGCCCAGGAGCGGCACATTGCCAGCGAAAAGGTGCTGGCCGAGCTGCTGTCCGAGTGCGGCCTGGACGCGGCGCGGCTGGAGCAGTCCTACAGCCAGGCGGCGCAGGAGCGCTATGAAAACAACACCGCGCGGGCCATCGAGGCCGGCGTCTTCGGCGCGCCCAGCTACGTGGCCGAGGGCGAGCTGTTCTGGGGCCAGGACCGGCTCGATTTCCTGGCGCGCCGGCTCGCGGCGGCCTGAATCGCCTTGATGGGGCTTGACCCGCCGCGAGGCGGCGGAATAATGCGGCTGCGTGCGTCCGCGCGCCACCGCAACGATTCAACACACCAGGGAAGCATCCATACCATGGGCCAATTCACCACCCTTGCCGCCGCCGACGGCTTTCAGTTGTCCGCCTACGTTGCCGAGCCGGCCGGCCGGCCGCGCGGCGCCATCGTCGTGCTGCAGGAAATCTTCGGCGTCAATTCGCACATCCGCTCGGTGGCCGACCGCTTTGCCGCCGAGGGCTACCTGGCGGTGGCGCCGGCCACGTTCGACCGCGCCCGGCCCGGCGTCGAGCTCGGTTACACCGAGGACGACATGAAGGCCGGCTTCGAGCTCAAGACCGCCGTCGAGGCGCTGCCCGGCGCCGGCGTGCTGCAGGACATCCAGGCGGCCATCGACCACGCGGCGAAGGCCAGCGGCGGCAAGGTCGGGATCATCGGCTTTTGCTGGGGCGGCCTGCTGGCCTGGCGTTCGGCCTGCCTGCTCAAGGGCCTGTCGGCGGCCGTGCCGTACTACGGCGGCGGCATGACGGCCGAGGCCGAGGCCGCGCGCCAGCCGCAGTGCCCGGTGCTGGCGCATTTCGGCGACCAGGACCACTGGATTCCGCTCGAAGGCATCGAGTCCTTCAAGAAGGCGCATCCCGAGGTCCAGGTGCATGTCTATGCCGCCCACCACGGCTTCAACTGCGACCAGCGCGGCGCCTACGACCGGGCGGCGGCGGACCTGGCGCGCGAGCGCACGCTGGCTTTTCTGGCTGACAAGCTGGGGTAAGCCGGCTGGGGCTGCGGGTGCAAACATCCACGGCAATGCCCGCTGGCGCAAATCATCTTCGCCAAGCGCTGGCCAGCGCGCCAACAGCCCTGAGCGCTACTGCCGGGTGAACATTTTGGAAAACCCGAGGTTGTACTGCCCGGCCTTGGGCCGCATGATCATCACGATGACATCGTCATCCACTGGATCTACACCCGTGTTGGGACGGCGCTTGGAAGCAAAGACGACACCTTCGAGCTTGGAGTTTTTCAGCACCGGAACCTGCGCTGGCGTGCCCGTTGCGCCTGGCGGGATGGGTCCGGCGAGGTAGCAGGCGTTCGTGTAGGTGAGCGTCACCCGCTTGTAGTGCCTGGCTTCACCGGCCTTCACCTTGCCGGTGAAGGGGCAGTTGCCGTTGTAACCCGTGAACTCGTCCTTGTCGAACGTGATCGCGAAATAAGGGCTTGTGTCGCTGTACACGGCCGTCCTCAGTTCGAGCTTTGTGCGCGGGAGCTGGACCAGATCAAAGTCGAATGGACCGGGCCTGTAGGGAGGAAACGGTCCGGGCGCGTTGTAGTAGTAGCTGTCCGGAGGCACATCTCCCGCATAGGGTGTCAGCAGCAAGCGCACCGTGTCGTGGGTGATCGTAGTCTTGACGCTGAGCGGCACCGCAGGGTCGATCTTGTAGTCCAGCGCAATGCCATCGCCCGTTTTGGGATCGATTTCACCCGTGATGATGTGTCTTGAAGCAGCCTCCCGTATGTATTCAAAATCGGCAGCCCAGAAGTCCCCATCGGGCTCGATCAGCGCATGCGTCGAATGCGGCGGTGCATGAGAGACCGTGGAGTTGGCCCTGTAAACCCCCTCGGCTTCGGGTTTGTGGGGATTGGCGCTGGCGCTGCTGCTCACCATCGCGGCCAAGAGCATGAGAGAAAATTTCATGATTTGCTCCTTTTGTGCGGCGGCAACAATGGGTACACCGCTTTTTCATGCTACGCACGTTCGCCCCTGAGCACCATCCCCACGAGGTACCCAGACAAATCCGCGGTTCGATGCCCATCATTCCTGCGCAAGGGCGCAGGCCCGGCCAGAACGAAATGGGGCAGCAGTCTAGGAACGCAGGCGGATGCGGGAGGCGATACGCGCCCTACGCCGGCGAGGAGGGCAAGGGGCGCTCCTGTTGCGCCTGCTCGATCTGCGCAATCAGCTTTTCGGGGTGCGTGACCTGCTTCAGAAAGCGCAGTTCGGCATCGGCGGCGACATCGACGCCGACTTTCTCGGCAATCTTCTCCAGCAGCTGCAGCATCTTGGTGTTTTCCTGCTCGGTCAGGAGGTTGATCTGCAGGTCCAGCTGGTTGCGCCGGTCGCTGATGCGCAGCTCGTAGTTCTGGCTGATGAGGATGAAGGCGGAGAGAAAAATCGCCTCCAGCGAGACGACCAGGGTCAGGAAGGTGAACGGATACGGGTCGAAATGGCGCAGGCCGGGCCATGCGTTCAGCGCCAGCCACAGCGCAAACAGCAGCGCATGCAGCCAGACAAAGGTCATCGAGCCGCAAAACCGGGCGACGAACGCGGCCATGCGGTCGGCCCGGCTGCGCCGGGCCATGGCCTGGGCCTCGACCTGGCGCATCGACTCGACGTTGCTCCGCGTCAGGTCGTCGGCGCTGGCATTGGAAGAAGTGGCCATCAGTTTTCCGGGTTCGGCGCGGCGGGCGCATCGCCCTGGCGCCCCGCCAGCTGCCGCGCGGTGTGCAGCGCGTCGGCCACGGCGGCGCCTTCGGCGGTGTTGTCAAAGATGCACCAGACCTCGGCGCCGGAAGCGGCGGCGGCCTGCAGGCGCGGCGCCAGCGCATCGAGCACGGCAGGCTCGTAGGCCGAGTAATACATGCGCGGCGCGCCGTGCAGCCGCGCGTACACCAGGCCGGCATGCCCGCCCGGCGCGCGTCCGGCCGCGTGCACCGGCGGGTCGGCCAGCACGCGGGCGACCTGCGCGCCCTGCAGCAGCGCGTCGGCCTGCGCGCCGAACCAGCTGGCATGGCGCGGCTCCAGCGCCACCGGGCCGCCGTGGCGCTGGCGCAGCGCGCGCAGAAATTCCTGCGCGACCGCCGCATCGAAGGCCAGGCTGGGCGGCAGCTGCACCAGCAGGCAACCCAGCCGCGCGCCCAGGCCGCCGGCCTCGGCCAGAAAGCCGTCGAGCAGCCCGGCGCAATCGACCAGCCGCCGCTGGTGCGTGATGGCCTTGGGCAGCTTGACCGAAAAGCGGAAATGCGCCGGCACGCTGGCCGCCCAGCGCGCGTAGGTGGCCGGCTGGTGCGGGCGGTAGAACGACGAGTTGATCTCGACCGCGTTTAGCCGCGCCGCATAGCGCTGCAGATGCGTGCCGTCCGCCGGAAATTGTGGCCACAGCAGGCGCGGCAGGCTCCAGCCGGCGCAGCCGACGCGCACGGGCGCAGGCGGCGCGGCCGCCGGGCGCGCCGCCGCGCCGGGCAGCGGTTCATCGGGAAACAGGCTGGCTTGCATCGAAGCGCTTCCTTTCTGGATGAAAAAGACCGTTTGCGCGGATTGTGCCTGCACGGAACGCTATTTTTTCAATAGCAAGGCGCCGCTCAGGGCGCCATGGGCAAGGTCGGCGGGACGAGCCAGGGCGGCGCGGCCGGCTCGCGCGGCGGGGCGGCCGGCAGGGCCTGCGCCATCTGCTGAAACGACACCGGCTTGATCAGCACCTGGTCAAAGCCGGCGGCCAGGATGGGCTGCAGGGCTTCTTCCATGCAGTGGGCGGTGTAGCCGACCACGCGCATCGCCTGGCCGGGAAACTGTGCCCGGATCTGGCGCACCAGCTCGTCGCCCGACAGGCCGGGCATGCGCACGTCCAGCAGCAGCGCCTGGGGCTGCTCTTCATTCAGGCGGCGCAGGGCGTCGTAGCCGTTGGAGAATTCGTGGACCTCCCAGCCCAGCCGCTCCAGGTAGGCGCGGGCCAGGATGCGGTTGACTTCCTCGTCGTCCACGATCCAGACAATCGGGTGCAGTTGCATCATGCGGCGTTGCTCGTCGGTTGGTGGTGGGGAATGAAAATGTCCACGGTCGTGCCATGGCCCACTTCCGATGACAGGGCGATGGTGCCGCCCATCAGATTGAGCAGTTCGCGGCACAGCGCCAGGCCCAGGCCCGAGCCGCTTTCGCCCGCGCCCTCGGCGTCGATGGTGTTGAAGCGCTCGAACACCTGCGCCAGGCTGGCCGGCGCGATGCCGATGCCGGTGTCGATCACCGAGAGCCGCAGCCCGGCGTGGCCGGCGGGCTTGAGCACCACGAAAATCGCGCCCGACGGCGTGAACTTGATGGCGTTGTGGATCACGTTGTTGAGGATCTGCGCCAGGCGGGCGCGGTCGGATTCGACCGTGCCATCGGCCACGCCATCGACCGACAGCGACAGCTCGACGCCCTTTTCGTCGGCCTGGACCTTGTGGATGGCCGTCAGGGTCTGCAGCAGCCCGGGCAGGTCCACCGGCTCGCGCGCCAGCGCCATCTTGCCCGAGCCGATCTTGGTCAGGTCCAAGAGGGTGTTGACCAGCGCATGCAGCCGGGTGCCGCTGGCATGGATCAGCCCGGCGTAGCGGGCGCTGGTCGCCTCGCTGGCGGTGTCGCGGATCAGCTCGGAAAAGCCCAGGATGGAGTTCAGCGGCGTGCGCAGCTCGTGCGACACCGAGGCCAGGAAGTTGGCCTTGAAGGCGCTGCTCTCCAGCGCCCGGGCGCGGCTTTCCTGCATCAGGCCGTAGGAGCGCTTTTGCTCGCGCGCCAGCCGGGAAATGGTCTTGGCCACCAGCACCAGCACCACCGACAGCGCCGCCGCCAGCGCCCAGACCAGGCGCCAGCGCATGTCAAAGCCCTGCAGCTCCTCGCGCAGCCCGGTGCTGACCATGACCCGCAGCGCAAAGCCCTCGACCTGGTGAAAGGCCACGCGCCGCTCGATGCCGTCGCTCTGGCCGGTGACGTCAAACACGCCTTGCGGCTGGTTTTTGACCGTGGACCAGGTCGGCGTCGCCGCCAGGCTCTGGCCAGCGCTGAAGCCTTCGCTGGTCAGCCGAAAGCGCACCACCGCGTCGTCGCCGACGATGGACAGCCGGCCCTTGTGGTCCAGCGCCTGCATGTCGGTGAAGTAGGTTTTCAGCAGCTCCGGGTCGATGCTGGCCACGATCACGCCGTCCAGCGCGCCGCCGGGCGCCAGCAGCGGGCGCACCAGCTGCAGCGAGGGCTTTTTCGACACCCGACCGAGCACCGGTTCGCTGATGAACAGCCGGTCGCGCGGGTCGCCCTTGAAGGCGCGGAAATGCGCGCGGTCGGCAATGTTGATCGGCACTTTCGGCATCTCCAGCGAGCTGTCCATGACCAGCCCCTGGGCGTCGGCCAGGGCCACCTGCAGCACCAGACCCTTGATCTCGAACAGCTCGCTGTCCAGCGCCGCCTGCGTGGGCAGGCGGTGGCCGTGCTGGTGCGCGTCGCGCAGCTCCATGAGCTGGCGGTCCACGATGGCCAGGTTGAGTTTGACGAAGGTGGCGTAGCCCTTGGCATTGAGCGCCAAGTCGTTGTCCATCGAGCGGCGCACCTGCGCCAGGTCGGCCTGGCGCACCAGCGCGGCGCCGCCCAGCAGCAGCGCGATGCCCAGGCCGCAGGCGGTCCAGATCAGGCGGGCAATCCCAGGGGCAAAAAAACCGTGCGCGCCCATGGGCGGCTCCTGGCGGGAGCGCAAGAGCTTGGCGAGGCGGTGAACCGGCGAGGAAAGCATGGCAATCATGGCGTGCGGCGTGGAGGTTGGGCTGCTGGCGTGAGGAATGGGGGCGTGGTGCGGGCGCGGGCCGGGCATCGGTCAGCCGGCTGCGGGGTCGTCGCCCTCTTGCGGCCCGCCGAGCACCGAGGTCAGCTTTTTCAGCATGGCCACGCGCGACAGCGGCTTGGTCAGGCTGCCAGTCATGCCGGCTTCCAGGCAGCGGGCCACGTCCTCGCTGAAGGCATGGCCGCTGATGCCGATGACCGGCAGGGCCGCCAGGTAGCGCTGGCACGCCCCGGAGTCCTCGGGCCGGGGCTGGCGGATGTGCCGCGTCGCGGTCAGACCGTCCATCACCGGCATGGACACGTCCATGAGCACGGCGTCAAAGTACTCGCCCTTGCGCAGCTCGTCCAGCGCCTCCTGGCCATTGGTGCGGCACACCACCACCGCCTCGGCCTGGCCCAGCCAGGCCTGCAGCAGCGCCTGGTTGGTCAGGTCGTCGTCCACCACCAGGATGCGCGCGCCGGCCAGCGGCTCCAGCCGGGACGGCGGCGCCGTGTCCACGGGCTGGGCCGGCGCATAGCTGGGCTGCAGGTCCAGCCGGAACTCAAAGGTCGAGCCCTTGCCCGGCTCGCTGGCCACCGACAGCTGCCCGCCCATCAGCGTCACCAGCTGCCGGCTGATGAACAGGCCCAGCCCCGAACCGCCATAGTGCCGGCTGACCGATGCGCTGGCCTGCTGGAACGCTTCAAAGAGCTGCGCCTGCTGCGCCGGCGCGATGCCGATGCCGGTGTCGCTGACGGAAATCGTCACGCGCCAGGCATCCTGCGCGGGCAGCAGCGTGCGCGCCGACACGGCCAGCTGCACGCTGCCCTGGTGGGTGAACTTCAGCGCATTGCTCACCAGGTTGCTCAGCACCTGCGAGAGCCGGTGCGGATCGCCCAGGTAGCGGCGCTGCTCCAGCGACTGGCGCAGCTGCAGCGCCAAGCCCTTGGATGCAGCCAGCGGCGCGAACGCATCGACCACCGCGCCCATCACGTCGTGCATGTCAAAGGGCACGCGCTCGGTTTGCAGCACGCCGGCCTCGATTTTCGAGAAATCCAGCACGTCATCGATCAGGGCGCGCAGGTTGCGTGAGCTTTTCTTCAGGCTGGACAGGTACACCTGCTGCTGGGCGTCGAGCGTGGAGGAGGCCAGCAGGTCGATCATGCCGAGCATGCCGTTCAGCGGCGTCCTGATCTCGTGGCTCATGTTGGCCAGGAACAGGCTCTTGTTCTCGCTGGCCTGCTGAAAGCGCAGCATTTCTTCCCTGGCCAGGCGCAGCTCGACATTCTCAAGCGCTGCCACGCGCAGCGACAGGCAGGCATGCACCCGGCCCTGCCAGGGCAGCGGCAGCACCGACATCCGGGCGTTTCTGGGCTGCTGGTTCTTGCGCAGCAGCGTCACGTCGGCCTCGGGCGCCGCAGGGGGATTGTCAAGATCGCCGCAGGCCTGCACGCCGGCCAGCCAGGCCGCCAGCGACGCCTGCTGGGCCGGCGCGAACAGCTGGCCAATGGGCGCGCCGTCCAGCTCGGCGGCACTCCAGCCCAGCAGCCGGCTGACGGCCTGGCTGGCATAAACGATGCGCCCGCCGTCATCGGCCACCAGCGTGGCCTGGGGCAGCCGCTCCAGCGCCTGCGCGGCCAGGCTGGCGGGCGGGGCGGCGGGCGCATCGGGCGGGCTGGACAGAAATGGCTTGAATAAACGCTTCATAAACATAGCCTTCAGGGAGGCTTCATCCTTCGAACAGGCCGGTGGAACGGACATCGCTGGCAGCACATCGAATTGACTGCTCTCAAGGTGTCATTCACAAAATTCATTGAATTCTACATTGCATTAATGAATTTTCTGAAAAATGCGGTATTATTTGATAAAATTGTGAATCGATGAGGAGTTATGTGATGCCAAATGCTTTGGCGCCATGACTTTGGTGCATCGCTCCTCCCGCGTGGCCTGAATTTGCCGGGACAGCCGGATTTGAAAAAGGTTTTTGAACAATGAATACAGATTTTGTCGGCATAGGCGAGGCTTCCCGCATGCTGGGGCTGTCCAGGACATCGCTGCAAAAGCTGGTGGATTCGGGACAGATCCCGGCGGTCAAGACCGCTGGCGGCCATCGCCGGCTGCCGCGCGCAGCGGTCGATGCGGTGAACCAGAAAACCGGCCCCAAGGCCCTGCTCGGGCTGTTCGAGCCGTCCTCCGGCGCGGCCAGCGTGCCGCCGATCGACGCGCCGGACAGGTTGACGGTGCTGGTGGTCGAGGACGATGGCGCGACGGCAGCGCTCATCCGCGGCATGTTCGAGGAGTTCTACCCGAGCGTGAACTGCCTGATGGCCACCGATGGCCTGGATGCGGTGCTGATGCTGGAGCGCTGCCGTCCGCGCATTCTCATCACCGACCTGAACATGCAGCCGTTCGACGGCTTTCGGCTGCTGCAGCTGGTGACGGCGCGGCCCGAATACCGTTCGGTGGCGCTGGTCGTCCTCACCGGCATGGGAGACCAGGAAATCGACCGGCGCGGCGGGCTGGCGCCCGATGTGCTGCTGCTGCGCAAGCCGCTCAACGTGCAACGGCTGCGCGGCTTTGTCGATGCGCATGCGCAGATTTTTTCAACCCACCTCTCGCAGTCCTCGACAGGGCACCACCCATGAAGCATGCACCGTTACCAGGCCCCGGCCAGCGCCACTTTTCCCATTTGTCCGCGCTGAACCACCAGATCGATTTTCTGAAATTTCAGGAGTCTTCGGGGAACCTGAAGTGGCTGCCGGTGGTGGCTGGTGCGTTCCTTCGGCAGCTGCCGCAGTGGCGCCTCGATTTCGAGGCCGCCCTGGCCGAGCAGAACCGCACGCATCAGCTCGACCTGCTGCACAAGATCAAGGGCGCCTGCTATGCCGTGGCCGCCTATGGCGCCATCGAGGTGATCGCCAAGGCCGAGGCGCAGCAGGCGCGTGGCAAGCTGCTGGCGCCCGAGCGCTTGCTGCAGCGCCTGGCGCTGGTCGAAGCCGATCTGCAGGCCATCATTGCCGATGCCGACGTTGCCGCCAGCGTCAACTGACGCCGGCTGCGGGTTCGAACCTTTTTCTTCAAGACAAAAATAGCATGTGCTGTACTTACGATTGCAAGCAGGGCAGGGGCTGCTCCTGCGTCTTGGCCCCGTGCAGGAGCGCCAGCCCGAAAACACCGCCGGCGCGTGGCCAGGAAATGCTGGCCTCCGCCAGCGCGGCGGCCGACAGCGGCTGCGTGACATTGCAGCGCGCCGATTGCGTGTGGATTGCCTTTAGCCTGCTGGTCTTTTGCGCGAGCCTGTACGGTCTGTTTCAGCTGGGATGACAGGCGCCGGCCCGCGCGTCAGTGCCGGCTGCGCGCCAGGTAGCGCTTGCGCCAGAACACCAGCAGGATCACGACCACCAGCGTGACCATCAGCCCCAGCGTCCACCAAAAGCCCGAGGAGCTGTGGATGGCCGGCAAGAACTCGAAGTTCATGCCGAAAAAGCCGGTGATCAGGTTCAGCGGCAAAAACACCGCCGTCAGCGCCGTGAGCGTGCGCATGATGTCGTTGGTGCGGTGGCTCTGCGCCGAAAAATGCATCTGCACCGCCGTCTCGGCGCTTTGCTCCATGCGCCGCACATGGTGCACGACGCGCTCGATGTGCTCCAGCACGTCGCGCGAGCGCACCTTGAGCAACTCGCGCTCGCGCTGCGCCCCGGGCGTGGCGGCGTCCGGCCAGGTTTCAATGGAGTCCAGCCAGTCCTGCAGCGCGGCGCGCTGGTCCTCGCAGATCTCGTCGAGCAGGTGCAGCGCCAGGCGCGCATCGAGCACCGAGCTCCAGTTGGTGAAGTGGCTGCCGGGCTTGAGCAGCTCGTACTGCCAGTGGTCCATCTGGCGCGTGAGCTCGCGCCGCAGGTCCAGGTAGCCGTCCACCATCTGGTTGACGATGCGCAGCATCAGGTCGGCCGGCCCCGCCGGCAGCTTCACGCCGTTGGCGCGCGCCTCGGGCGAGGTGGCGTTGAGCAGCTTGAGCGCATAGGCTTCGCGCACGACGCAGCCGGCCGGATGCACCGTCAGCAGCACATTGTCAAAGACGACAAAGCCCACCGGGCTGGTGTCGATGCGCCGCAGCACGGGCGGGCCGGTGCGCTTGGCCGGCTGGTGCAGCGGCTCGCCGGGCTGGGCCAGGTCGCTCTCGCTGCTGCCGGCGGCCAGGCGGCGAAACACCAGCATGTCGTACTGCGAGGTGTAGTCGTAGTGCGAGGGCAACTGGTTGTTCAGCAGGTCGGACACGTGCAGCTCAAAGAGCTGGGCGGCGCACAGGCGCAGCAGCCCGGCCTGCAGCGCGGCCTGCATCACCTCGAACTCGCGCCGCGCGCAGGCGATCCAGACAAAGCCCTTGGCCGGCAGTTCGGCCGGCAGGGCGTCGGCCTCGACCACGCCCTGGGCGCCGGAGTTGATGGTGAAGACGCGCATGCTTCAAGCCACGCCCAGGCACGGCCTGAGCGAAATTTTGCGGGACGCCATCCTGGTTTCAAGCCAAATCGACCGCTTGCGCAAGCACAGCCTGCGATTGCAGCTATTGTCTTGATAGCAAGCTGGCGGCCGGCGGTTTGTGGGCATCATGCCTGGCGCAGCTTTCGGGCCGCCTCGATGGCAAAGTAGGTCAGCACGCCGTCGGCGCCGGCGCGCTTGAAGGCCAGCAGGCTTTCCATCATCACCGCCTCCAGGTCGAGCCAGCCGTTGCGCGCGGCGGCCTGCAGCATGGCGTATTCGCCGCTGACCTGGTAGGCGAAGGTCGGCACCTGGAATTCGTCTTTGACGCGGCGCACCACGTCCAGGTAGGGCATGCCGGGCTTGACCATCACCATGTCGGCGCCCTCGGCGATGTCCATCGCTACCTCGCGCAGCGCCTCGTCGCTGTTGCCCGGGTCCATCTGGTAGACCTTCTTGTCGGCCTTGCCCAGGTTGCCGGCCGAGCCGACCGCATCGCGAAAAGGGCCGTAGAAGGCCGAGGCGTACTTGGCGCTGTAGGCCATGATGCGGGTGTGGATCAGGTTTTCGTTTTCCAGCGCCTGGCGGATCGCGCCGATGCGCCCGTCCATCATGTCGCTGGGCGCGACGATGTCCACGCCGGCCTCGGCCTGCGTCAGCGCCTGTCCAACCAGCATCTCCAGCGTCTCGTCGTTCAGGATGTAGCCGTTGGCGTCGGGCAGGCCGTCCTGGCCGTGGGTGGTGAAGGGGTCCAGCGCCACGTCGGTCATCACGCCGAGTTCGGGAAAGCGGCGCTTGAGTTCGCGCACCACATGCGGCACCAGGCCTTCGGGGTTGAGCGCTTCCTGGCCGTCTTCGGTCTTGAGCGAGGCGTCGATCACCGGAAACAGCGCCATCACCGGAATGCCCAGCTTGACGCATTCCTCGGCCACCGGCAGCAGCAGATCCAGGCTCAGGCGCTCGACGCCCGGCATGGAGGCCACCGGCTCGCGCCGGTGCTGGCCGGCCAGCACGAAAACCGGGTAGATCAGATCGTGCGCGGTCAGGGCGTTTTCGCGCACCAGGTTGCGCGTGAAGCTGTCACGGCGCAGCCGACGGGGGCGACCCATCGGAAAGGAAGCGAAGTTGGAGGCATGCAGGGTCATGGCGCAAATTGTGCCAAAGCTTTGTGTCCGGCCCCGCGCCGGGCGGCCCGGGGCGCGCGCGCAGCCCTTTTGCATTGATGAATGCGCTGCTGGTTTTACAAGAAATTACCTGTTTTATAGGGATAAGGCGTGGAGGTTTGTTGCACGCAAAGATAGAATAAAACCGTGTGACGGCCAGTTGATGGTCGCCGCATCCCGCTTTTCCTCCCTGAGCGGGGCCTTGATGTGTGACAGCAAAAAGGCAATTTCGGTCCCGGTTCGCCAGCAAGGTCAGCCGGGATTTTTTTTGCCGTTTTTTTCTCTTTTCCCGGCCGCCGCGCACTGGCGTTTCCTGCCGCCGCTGCTCGGCGCATGCCGCCAGGGTCCGCGCCGGGGCAGGGCTAAACTAGGGCGATGCTCTGGGTCAAGTCCTTTCACATCGTGTTCGTTGCAAGCTGGTTTGCCGGACTGTTTTACCTGCCGCGCATTTTTGTCAACCTGGCCATGGTGGCGCCGGACAGCGCGGCCGAGCGCGAGCGCCTGCTGCTGATGGCGCGCAAGCTGCTGCGCTTCACCACGATCCTGGCCGTGCCGGCCGTGGCGCTGGGGCTGTGGCTCTACCTGGGCTACGGCATCGGGCGCGGGCCGGGCAATGGCTGGATGCATGCCAAGCTGGCGGTGGTGGCGCTGGTCATCGGCTACCACCATGCCTGCGGCCGCATGCTGGCCCGGTTTGAGGCCGGCCGCAACACGCGCAGCCATGTCTGGCTGCGCTGGTTCAATGAGGTGCCCGTGCTGCTGCTGGTGGCCGCCGTCATCCTGGTGGTGGTCAAGCCGTTCTGAAGACCCTTGCCATGCCTGCGGACGCCCGAGCCAAGCCAGCGCCTCCAGCGGCGCACGCGCTCAAACCGGCCCAGCCCGGTGTCCTGCGCGGTTTTCTGCGCGTTTTCTGGCCAGGAAGCACAAACCTGCAGATTCCCCCGCGCAGCCAGGACGCTGCGGACAGCCAGAAAACCACCGCCTGGCCGCTGGCGCTGGCGCTGGTCTGCCTGATCATTTACGCCAGCCTGTATCCGTTTTCGCACTGGCGCAACCAGGGCATCTCGCCGCTGCACTTCCTGCTGGCGCCGCTGCCCCGGTACTGGACCGGCTTTGACGTCGGCATCAACGTGCTGGGCTACGCGCCGCTGGGCTTTTTGCTGGCCCTGTCGGCGCTGCGCAGCCGGCGCGTGGGCTGGCCCGTGAGCGCGGCGGTGCTGGGCGCCGGCCTGCTGTCGCTGGCGATGGAGGCGCTGCAAAGCTACCTGCCCTCGCGCGTTCCCTCCAACGTGGACCTGGGGCTGAACACGCTGGGCGCCTGGCTGGGCGCCTGCTGCGCCTGGGTGCTGGAGACGTCCGGCCTGGTCGATGCCTGGGGCCGGCTGCGGGCGCGCTGGTTTTCGCCCGATGCGCGCGGCGTGCTGGTGCTGATGCTGCTCTGGCCGCTGGCGCTGTTGTTCCCGGCGGCCGTGCCGATGGGGCTGGGCCAGGTGTTCGAGCGGCTGGAGTCGGCGCTGGCCGATGCGCTGGCCGACACGCCGTTTCTGGAGTGGATGCCGATGCGCGAGGTCGAGCTGCAGCCGCTGGTGCCGATTGCCGCGCTGGTGTGCGTGGCGCTGGGCGCGCTGGTGCCGTGCCTGCTGGCGTACTGCGTGATGCGCCGGGTGTGGCGGCGCGCGGTGGTGGCCGCCGCCGCCATTGCCGTCGGCCTGGTCGCCTCGGCCCTGTCCGCCGCGCTGAGCTACGGGCCCGAGCATGCCTGGGCCTGGCTGGACGCGCCGGTGCAGGCCGGCATCGGCCTGGCGGCGGTGCTGGCCGGCCTGCTGCTGGCCGTGCCGCGCCGCGCCGCCGCCGCGCTGGCGCTGCTGGCGCAGGTGATTCACCTGAGCCTCCTGAACCAGGCGCCGGCCGACCCGTACTTTGCCCAGACGCTGCAGATATGGGAGCAGGGCCGCTTCATCCAGTTCTACGGCCTGGTGCAGTGGCTCGGCTGGCTGTGGCCTTATGCCGTATTGGCCTGCATGGTGGTGCGGATTTCCGGCCATGAGCCGGCGCTGGCATCCGAAAAGTAAAATCCGGCCATGACCGCACCCATTGCCCCCACTTCCCCGGCCGAGGTTTGCGCCTCCGCCGCGCCAGCGTCCTATTACGAGCGCCACATCTTCTTTTGCCTGAACCAGCGCAGCGGCGGCGAGTCGTGCTGCGCCGACCAGGGCGCCCAGCAGGCCTTTGACCGCTGCAAGTCGCAGGTCAAGGCCGCCGGCCTGGCCGGTCCCGGCAAGGTGCGGGTCAACAAGGCCGGTTGCTTGGACCGCTGCGCCGGCGGGCCGGTGGCGGTGGTCTATCCGGAAGCGGTCTGGTACAGCTATGTGGACGCCAGCGACATCGACGAGATCGTTGAGTCGCACCTCAAAAACGGCCAGGTGGTCGAGCGTCTGCTGACGCCGCCGCACCTGGGCCGCTAAAGCGCAGCAGGCTTTGAGCCTGCGTCAAATAAGCAGCATTTAGCCCGATTGCGCAATGCCAGCCTGCACAGGCAGCTATTTATTTTGTAGCAGATCATTTTCCCGAGAGCCTTTGCCATGAACTCCAAAACCCAAAAGTCCAGCATTGCCGGTCCGGCCGGCGCGCTGGACATTGCGCTGGACCTGCCCGCCGGCGCCTCGCGCGGCATTGCCGTCATTGCCCATCCGCATCCGCTGTTCGGCGGCACGCTGGACAACAAGGTGGTGCAGACGCTGGCGCGGGCTTTCGTGCAGACCGGCTGGACGGCGGTGCGCTTTAACTTTCGCGGCGTCGGCGGCAGCGCCGGCAGCCACGACGAGGGCCGGGGCGAGCTCGACGACCTGCTGGCCGTGGTGCAGCACGCCGCTCCCGCCGGCGAGGGCCAGGTCGCACTGGCGCTGGCGGGCTTTTCGTTCGGCGCCTTCGTCACCACCCACGCCTTCGAACGCCTGCGCGCCAGCCGGCCGATCGACAAGCTGGTGCTGGTGGGTACCAGCGTCAGCCGCGCGCCGGCCGCGCCCATCGATGCGGCCGCGCATCCAAAGACGCTGGTCGTGCACGGCGAGCAGGATGACACCGTGCTGCTGTCGGCGGTGCTGGACTGGGCGCGCCCGCAGGCACTTCCTGTTACGGTCGTGCCGGGCGTGGGGCATTTCTTTCACGGACAATTGCCGCTCTTGAAAAACCTGGTCATCCGCCACCTGTCTGCGCCGGCGGATTGAATCTTTTCGGCTCCGGGCGCTCTGCCCTTTCCGGACCTTCATTTTTTTCTGCTTTCCATCAACCGGTTTTCTTCCATGCAATGCTTACTCAAGGCTCCCGCCGGCCTGCGCGGCCTGGCCGCCACTTTCGTCGTGCTGGTCACGGCTGTTTTTCCCGTCGTCCATGCGCAGGCGCCCGCAGCGCCTGAAATCGCCGCACGCTCCTACCTGCTGCTCGATGTCACGGCCAACCAGATTCTGGCGGCCAAGGACATCGACTCGCCCGTCGAGCCCGCCTCGCTCACCAAGCTGATGACCGAGTACCTGGTGTTCGACGCGCTGAAGTCGAAAAAGATCACCTTGACCCAGACCTTCGGTGTCAGCCCGCGCGCCTGGAAGATGCCCGGCTCGCGCATGTTCATCGACCCGAAGATGCAGGTGCCGGTCGAAGACCTGATCAAGGGCATGATCGTGCAGTCGGGCAACGACGCGACCATGGCGCTGGCCGAAGGCGTGGGCGGCACGGCCGAGCACTTCGTCGAACTGATGAACCAGCAGGCCAAGGCGCTGGGCATGAAATCGACCAGCTACAAAAACCCCGAAGGCCTGACCGAGGCGGGCCACACCACGACGGCGCGCGACCTGAGCATCCTGTCCACCCGGCTGATGACCGATTTCCCCGACTACATCGGCTACTCGGCGATCAAGAAATACCGCTACCCCGGCACGCCGGCAACCAACGACACCAACCGCAACACGCTGCTGTTTCGCGACCCGACCGTCGATGGCCTGAAGACCGGCCACACCAACGCCGCCGGCTACTGCATGATCGCCACCGCCAAACGCGACTTTCCCAACCTGGGCGAGGGCGGCAAGCCCGGCGGGCGGCGCCTGCTGGCCATCGTGTTGGGCACGTCCAGCGACAGCGCCCGCGCCACCGAATCGCAAAAGCTGATGAACTGGGGCTACACCGCCTTCGAGGCCGTCAAGCTGTTCGACGCCGGCCAGCCGGTGGTCACGCCGGCGGTCTGGAAAGGCAAGGAAGCGGTCGTCAAGCTCGGCCGTCCGCAGCCCATCATCGTCGCCGTGGCTGCCGGCAGCGCCGCCAAGGTCAAGACCCAGGTCGTTCGGCCCGAGCCGCTGGTCGCGCCTTTCAAGAAGGACCAGCCGGTGGGCAGCCTGAAAATCCTGGTTGGCGACAATCCCGCGCCAATGGCCGAGGTGCCGCTGGTGGCGCTGGAGACGGTCGAGGAAGCCGGCATCATGGGCCGCGCCTGGGACTCGATCAGGCTCTGGATCAAGTAAGAAAGCCGATGTTCCGGGCCTTGGTGGCACACGGCGCTTGAGCCTTTTTTGCATCCGACTTATACTAGAAGGCTTTTCCGCTTTTGGTGCGGGGAAGTTTTTCTGTATTTTTATCCGTTTTCCAGACGTTTAGGGACGTTTTTCAATGCCAACCATCAATCAATTAGTCCGTCAGGGGCGCGAGGTCGAAAAGACCAAGTCCAAAAGCCCCGCGATGGAAAACTCTCCTCAGCGCCGTGGCGTTTGCACCCGTGTGTACACCACGACGCCCAAGAAGCCAAACTCGGCCCTGCGTAAAGTCGCCAAGGTGCGCCTGACCAACGGTTTCGAGATCATTTCCTACATCGGCGGCGAAGGCCACAACCTGCAGGAACACAGCGTCGTGCTGGTTCGCGGCGGCCGTGTGAAGGATTTGCCCGGCGTGCGTTACCACATCGTTCGCGGCTCGCTCGATCTGCAAGGCGTGAAAGACCGCAAGCAGTCGCGTTCCAAGTACGGCGCCAAGCGTCCCAAGGCGAAATAAATCGCCTGGCTCGAACTGCGAGGTTCGCGCCCGAAGAGGCTGTGATGGCTTTTTCAAAAAACAGGTGCTTGACTCATCCTGGCAGGTGGCGTCGAGCGAAGTGACCCAAGTGCAAATTGTTTGTGCCGGTCGAGTAAGTGGGAGTTTGCTAACTCTCGCGGTGTTGCCCCAGGCAGCGCCAACTGAAGCAAAGAGGTGAAAAAATGCCACGTCGTCGCGAAGTCCCTAAACGTGAAATTCTTCCTGATCCAAAATTTGGCGATGTCGATCTCGCCAAGTTCATGAACGTGATCATGCAAGGCGGCAAGAAGGCCGTTGCCGAGCGCATCATTTATGGCGCGCTCGACTTTATCGAGAAAAAGAACCCCGGCAAAGACCCGCTGGAAGCCTTCCACATGGCCATCGGCAACATCAAGCCCATGGTTGAAGTGAAGTCCCGCCGTGTCGGCGGCGCCAATTACCAGGTGCCAGTTGAAGTGCGCCCTGTGCGCCGTATGGCTCTGGCCATGCGCTGGCTCAAGGAATCTGCCAAGAAGCGTGGCGAAAAGTCCATGTCCCTGCGTCTGGCCAATGAGCTGATGGAAGCGACCGAAGGCCGTGGCGGCGCCATGAAAAAGCGTGACGAAGTTCACCGCATGGCCGAAGCCAACAAGGCGTTCAGCCACTTCCGCTTCTAAAAATCGATTGCAGTGTTGACTGCGCTCGCTTGAAGGGTTGCCGCCGGTCGTTCAGGGTTACCAAAAAGCCTTGATTCCTGATGGTTCAACCCCAACTCCTGCCGGCTCGGTGCCAAAAGCGCCCAGCCGGCAGACGCGTAGAACGACAAGAGAAACATCTTGGCAACGAGTCTTTGTTCGTAACACCGAACTGAAAGTAATTTATGTCCCGCGCTACCCCCATTAAAAACTACCGCAACATCGGTATTTCCGCGCACATCGATGCCGGCAAGACCACCACCACCGAGCGCATCCTTTTCTACACGGGCGTGAGCCACAAGATCGGTGAAGTGCACGATGGCGCAGCCACCATGGACTGGATGGAGCAAGAGCAGGAGCGTGGCATCACGATTACCTCCGCTGCCACCACCTGTTTCTGGAAGGGCATGGACTCGTCGCTGGGCGAGCACCGCATCAACATCATCGACACTCCGGGCCACGTGGACTTCACGATTGAAGTCGAGCGCTCGATGCGCGTGCTCGATGGCGCCTGCATGGTGTACTGCGCCGTGGGCGGCGTGCAGCCCCAGTCGGAAACCGTCTGGCGCCAGGCCAACAAGTACAAGGTACCGCGTCTGGCCTTCGTGAACAAGATGGACCGCACCGGCGCCAACTTCTTCAAGGTTGTCGAGGGCATGAAGCTGCGCCTGAAGGCCAACCCCGTGCCCATGGTAATCCCTATCGGTGCTGAAGAAAACTTCACCGGCGTGGTCGATCTGCTGCTGATGAAGGCCATCATCTGGGATGAAGCGTCGCAGGGCATGAAGTTCGAATACCGCGACATTCCGGCCGAACTGGTGGATTTGGCCAACGAATGGCGCGAAAAGATGGTCGAGGCCGCTGCCGAAGCCAACGAAGAACTGATGAACAAGTACCTTGAAGAAGGCGACTTGAGCATGGAAGAGATCAAGTTCGGCATTCGCACCCGCACCATCGCCAGCGAGATCCAGCCGATGTACTGCGGCTCGGCTTTCAAGAACAAGGGTGTGCAGCGCATGCTTGACGCCGTGATCGAATTCATGCCTTCGCCGATCGACATTCCGCCCGTGGGCGGCACTGACGAAGACGAAGCACCGGTGGTTCGCCAGGCGGACGATTCCGAGAAGTTCTCGGCGCTGGCCTTCAAGCTGATGACTGATCCGTTCGTGGGCCAGCTGACCTTCGTGCGCGTCTATTCTGGCGTGCTGAAGAAGGGCGACACCGTTTACAACCCGATCAAGGGTAAGAAAGAGCGTATCGGCCGTATCGTGCAGATGCATGCCAACGAGCGTCAGGAAGTCAGCGAGATCTGCGCTGGTGACATCGCCGCCTGCGTGGGCCTGAAAGACGTGACCACCGGCGAGACGCTGTGCGATCCAGATGCCATCATCATGCTCGAACGCATGGTCTTCCCCGAGCCGGTGATTGCGCAGGCCGTGGAACCCAAGACCAAGGCTGACCAGGAAAAGATGGGCATTGCCCTGCAGCGCCTCGCCGCAGAAGATCCATCGTTCCGCGTCAAGACCGACGAAGAGTCCGGCCAGACCATCATTGCCGGCATGGGCGAGCTGCATCTGGAAATCATCGTGGACCGCATGAAGCGCGAGTTCGGCGTGGAAGCCAACGTTGGCAAGCCGCAAGTGGCCTACCGGGAAACCATCCGCAAGACCATCGAAGATGCCGAAGGCAAATTCGTGCGCCAGTCGGGCGGCAAGGGCCAGTACGGTCATGTGGTGCTCAAGATCGAACCAAACGAAGCCGGCAAGGGCATCGAGTTCGTTGACGCCATCAAGGGCGGCGTGGTGCCGCGCGAGTACATTCCTGCAGTGGAAAAGGGCATCAACGAAGCCGTGACGGCAGGCGTTCTGGCCGGCTATCCAGTCGTGGACGTCAAAGTGACGCTGCACTTCGGTTCTTACCATGACGTCGACTCGAACGAGCTGGCATTCAAAATGGCCGCCATCTTCGGCTTCAAGGAAGGCTGCCGCAAGGCAGGCCCGGTCATTCTGGAGCCAATGATGGCTGTGGAAGTCGAGACGCCTGAAGACTACGCCGGCAACGTGATGGGCGATCTGGCTTCGCGTCGCGGCATGGTGCAGGGCATGGAAGACATGATCGGTGGCGGCAAGGCCATCAAGGCCGAAGTGCCGCTGTCCGAAATGTTTGGCTACTCGACCACGCTGCGCTCGATGTCCCAGGGACGTGCAACCTACTCGATGGAGTTCAAGCACTATACCGAAGCCCCGCGCAACGTGTCGGAAGCCATCATGGCTGCTCGCGCGAAGTAAGCAAAATCCGGTGTCGGTGCTGCAAAGGATCGGCACCATCATTCCTGTCTGCGATTGTGTGCCACGCTGTACCCGTGCGGTGTGAACAAGCAACACAGTGCAAACGTTAAACCATACACGGGCCTGTTCTTTATCTGGAGTTGAAAATGGGAAAAGAGAAGTTTTCGCGGACCAAGCCGCACGTCAACGTTGGCACGATTGGCCACGTGGACCATGGCAAGACCACGCTGACGGCAGCGATTGCCACCGTGCTGTCGGCCAAG
>Ga0308165_1001195_pt1 | contig 38049 bp, 29 predicted proteins | sample PhyWR2_FD_201032 | JGI IMG/M metagenome (GOLD analysis project Ga0308165, IMG submission 201032) | Phyllosphere microbial communities from UC Gill Tract Community Farm, Albany, California, United States - DLSLW.R2 | ecosystem: Host-associated > Plants > Phyllosphere > Unclassified | place: USA...
AATTTTATCAACAAACGAGACACTGCTTATCCTACCATGCTAGAACTTTTAGTTGCGGCTGCTAAATTTGTTGATCACTTAGATACAAGTGAACAATATTCACATTTGTTAGAGAAGTTTCCTAAAGTGAAGGATATAAAACCAACTATGGATAAGCGAGCGTTGCATGAAATGAACGTAGGGGTATTTTATCCGGAGGTTGCTATGTATATGGCACAGCCAAATATCATTGCTGGTGGTTTTTTTGCAAGACACGATAATTTTAGAATGAGAATAGATGATGCAGAGCACTTTTTAAGTGGACTAATCAATTATAAGAATTATATCAAAAGCAATTGAGGTTCACTTAATTGCTAAGTTTATATTTATTTTGAATGTGAACTTAGCAATTAATAGAAATCTTATTAGTTACTAAAAAGGAGGAAAAAAATGAAAAGGAAATTTGATCACGTTCAGTCTTTGAATAGGAAAAATATTAAGAAAATAAATAATAAAAATAAGTTAATTTACAATGCTATGATCGCTGGTGTAATTACAAGCGGCTTGTTTGTAGCTGAAACAAAAGTAAATGCCGAGTCTGTAGATGTTACAGATAATACAGAAAACTATGAAGAGGTTTCACCTTATATAGGTATTAATTTTGGATTCAATGATAGATTTGATGAACTAACTGCAAATGAGGAAGGTATTCATATAGCAACATCTGGAGAATCAAATTCTTGGTTAAACATAGGGTTGATTGCTCAATTTAAACAAACAATTTATCTAGATCCTGATTTGGCAGATCAGTTTTTCTTAACCCCAAATTATAAAGATTACATTTCTGGAACTGTCACACGACCCGGCTTTGTAGGACTGGGAAGTAATACTGAGGATATTAAAAAAATTTGGGATCAAGATAGTAATTTGTTTAGAAGTGAAACAATGTATTACGATAAAGATGAACATGCCATAAAATATTATACGAATAACTACACTATCCAGTTGACCAGTGTAGATATTTCTATCGATTTAAAAATAGACCTGGCAAGATGGCGAGAAGATAATCCGAGAGACAATATGATTATTAGGAAGGATAGTTACTCTGTTCGTAGTGTAACCAGCAGTGCAGACTGGATTGCTATTGGTGGAAGTGGAACAATATCCGGAGAACTTTCTTCAGAAGGGATTTATGACACATGGATCGAAAATCCTGTGGAAACGACAACACTACTAACTTCTGATGACCAGGTTTTTCATGGAAATGGGAAACAAAATCTTAGTAATGAACATGATACTGACTATTTTGTTGAACTATTAGTCAATGGTGTACCAAGAGATACAATTGGTATGGATGAAGAGGGTAATTGGGAATACGATTTCGGTAGTTTTCTACGAGATGGTGATGTCGTTACTGCAAGAGTAAAAGGAGTTCACCAATACGTATTGCGCAATGGAAAAAGGTATACAAAATATTCTGATGTTACTTACCACAGTACAGGAACAGATATTGTGGATTATGAAGATTGGGTAGTAAGTAATCCAATTGTTCATCAAGCATACACTGGTGAATATTTAGTTACTGGGTTAAACTTACCACAAAATCGTCAAGCGGGAAGAACGTATGATTTAGTGTTGACAATTGAAGGTCAGGAAGTCCTAAGAAGAGAAAACATCTCAAATGACTTCGAATTCTCTTCAATGTGGCTCGTAGATGGATCACCAGCACCATTACCCGAAGGTGCAGTTGTTGAAGCATATGTTATTGGTAAACAAGATGGTCATGAAGACAAAGTGAGTTCGACGACTAAGATGATAGTTGAAAATATTGATGACTATGATCAATGGGAAGTTCAAGCTGCAAGAATTGATCCATTAAAAGAAGACGATCAACTGATCAGCGGAAGTGTTCCTCTTCAGAGCAGAGCCTATGAGAGAAAATATAATTTAGAGTTACTAGTTAATGGTCAATTAGTTAAGAAGGAAGAAGACATTCCTGTAACAAGTAGAAGTTATATATTCTCCTATGATGTAAATGATCTGGGGCTTGATCTTTCATATGGCGATGAAGTAAGCATCCGGGTTGTCGGACAACAACCGGATGTTTCTAATCCAAGTCAGATAAGAACTAAGTCAGTTGAGACAAAAGCAAATGTCGATGATACGACTGGATATAACAGCTGGGTAGTTAATCAACCAAAACTAAATGATATTTATGTTGGTGACAATGTAATAACAGGAAGTCATGAACAAGATGATACATTTGGTAGAACGTATACACTTGATGTTTATGTCAATGGTGAACTAGTGCAGAAGAATGTACCAATTAATACTAGCGGTGAATTTGAAGTTCCATTAGATGCAGAGCTTAATCTTGGTGACGAAGTAAGTATTGTTGTAAATGGACATCAAGAAAATCGTGCTGATAAACAGTCTGACATGGTTGCTGTAATTATACAAGAACCTATTGATACTGACTCAGATTCAGATTCAGACGCCGACGCTGATTCAGATTCAGATGCCGACGCCGATTCAGATGCTGATGCCGACGCAGACGCCGATTCAGATGCCGATGCCGACGCAGATGCTGATTCAGACGCCGATGCGGATGCCGACGCCGACGCCGATGCGGATGCCGACGCTGATTCAGATTCAGATTCAGATGCGGACGCAGACGCCGATGCTGATGCTGATGCCGACGCCGACGCCGATGCGGATGCCGACGCTGATTCAGATTCAGATTCAGATGCGGACGCAGACGCCGATGCTGATGCTGATGCCGATGCGGATGCCGACGCCGATTCAGATGCGGATGCTGATGCCGACGCCGATGCTGATGCCGATGCGGATTCAGACGCCGATGCTGATGCCGATGCGGATGCTGATGCGGATGCTGATGCCGACGCCGATGCTGATGCGGATGCTGATGCCGACGCCGATTCAGATGCGGATGCTGATGCCGATGCCGACGCCGATTCAGATTCAGATGCCGACGCCGATGCTGATGCGGATGCTGATGCCGATGCTGATGCGGATGCTGATGCCGACGCTGATTCAGATGCTGACGCCGACGCCGATGCCGACGCCGATGCTGATGCCGATGCGGATTCAGACGCAGATGCGGATGCCGATGCGGATGCTGATGCTGATGCGGATGCTGATGCCGACGCCGATTCAGATGCGGATGCTGATGCCGACGCCGATGCTGATGCCGATGCGGATTCAGACGCCGATGCTGATGCCGATGCTGATGCGGATTCAGACGCCGATGCTGATGCCGATGCGGATGCTGATGCCGATGCGGATTCAGACGCAGATGCGGATGCTGATGCCGATGCCGACGCAGATTCAGATTCAGATTCAGATGCCGACGCCGATGCTGATGCGGATGCTGATGCCGACGCTGATTCAGATGCTGACGCTGATTCAGATTCAGACGCTGACGCCGACGCCGATGCTGATGCTGATGCGGATTCAGACGCCGATGCGGATGCCGACGCCGATGCGGATGCTGATGCGGATGCCGACGCCGATGCGGATGCTGATGCTGATGCTGATGCGGATTCAGATTCAGACGCCGATGCTGATGCGGATTCAGACGCCGATGCGGATTCAGACGCCGATGCGGATGCCGATGCCGACGCTGATGCGGATTCAGACGCAGATGCCGACGCCGATGCTGATGCCGATGCGGATTCAGACGCCGATGCCGACGCAGATTCAGATGCTGACGCCGATGCGGATTCAGACGCCGATGCGGATGCGGATGCGGATGCTGATGCGGATTCAGACGCCGATGCTGATTCAGATGCCGATGCCGACGCTGACGCTGACGCCGACGCAGATTCAGATGCCGACGCCGATGCGGATTCAGACGCCGATGCGGATGCCGATGCCGACGCCGATGCTGATGCCGATGCGGATTCAGACGCAGATGCTGATTCAGATGCCGACGCAGATGCGGATTCAGACGCCGATGCGGATTCAGACGCAGATGCTGATGCCGATGCCGATGCCGACGCAGATTCAGATTCAGATTCAGACGCCGATGCGGATGCTGATGCGGATGCCGACGCTGATTCAGATGCTGACGCTGATTCAGATGCTGACGCTGATTCAGATTCAGACGCTGATTCAGATTCAGACGCTGACGCCGACGCCGATGCGGATGCGGATTCAGACGCCGATGCGGATTCAGACGCCGATGCTGATGCTGATGCGGATGCGGATTCAGACGCCGATGCGGATGCGGATTCAGACGCCGATGCTGATGCTGATGCCGATGCCGACGCAGATGCTGATGCCGATGCGGATTCAGACGCCGATGCGGATTCAGATGCCGACGCAGATGCGGATTCAGACGCCGATGCCGATGCCGATGCCGACGCAGATTCAGATTCAGATTCAGATGCGGATGCTGATGCGGATTCAGACGCAGATGCTGATTCAGATGCCGATGCTGATGCTGATGCCGACGCAGATTCAGACGCAGATTCAGATTCAGACGCTGACGCCGACGCAGATGCCGATGCCGACGCCGACGCAGATGCGGATGCGGATGCAGATGCGGATTCAGACGCCGATGCTGATGCTGATGCTGATGCGGATTCAGACGCAGATGCTGATGCCGATGCTGATGCCGACGCAGATGCTGATGCCGATGCTGATGCCGACGCAGATGCTGATGCTGATGCTGATGCTGATGCTGATGCTGATGCTGATGCTGATGCTGATGCTGATGCGGATTCAGACGCAGATGCTGATGCCGATGCTGATGCCGACGCAGATGCTGATGCCGATGCTGATGCCGACGCAGATGCTGATGCTGATGCTGATGCTGATTCAGACGCAGATGCCGACGCCGACGCAGATTCAGATTCAGATGCTGATGCCGACGCTGATGCAGATGCTGATTCAGATGCCGACGCAGATGCGGATTCAGACGCCGATGCCGATGCCGATGCCGACGCAGATTCAGATTCAGATTCAGATGCGGATGCTGATGCGGATTCAGACGCCGATGCTGATTCAGATGCCGATGCTGATGCTGATGCCGACGCAGATTCAGATTCAGACGCAGATTCAGATTCAGACGCTGACGCCGACGCAGATGCCGATGCCGACGCCGACGCAGATGCGGATGCGGATGCAGATGCGGATGCGGATGCAGATGCGGATTCAGACGCCGATGCTGATGCTGATGCTGATGCGGATTCAGACGCAGATGCTGATGCCGATGCTGATGCCGACGCAGATGCTGATGCCGATGCTGATGCCGACGCAGATGCTGATGCTGATGCTGATGCGGATTCAGACGCCGATGCCGACGCCGACGCAGATTCAGATTCAGATGCTGATGCCGACGCTGATGCAGATGCTGATTCAGACGCCGATGCCGATGCCGATGCGGATTCAGACGCAGATTCAGATTCAGATGCTGACGCTGATTCAGATTCCGATTCAGATTCAGGATCTGGCAATAAGAAACCGGGTAGCAAATTACCACAAACAGGTTCTTCCTCAATCGCAGCCTCTATTGTTGGTGGCTTAGCATCTGTAGGAGCCGGGTTTGGGTTATGGAATAAAAAGAAAAAGGAATAAAATATAGAAAGAAATAAAAGTTAGATTGTTGATAGAACACGCTCTTCGTGTTCTATCAACAATTTTATAGATTAATAAGTTTAGAGGGTCAGCAAATATGACTAAAGGCATATTGAAGAAGTATATAGTAAATATATTTATATTTTTCTTAATAATTTTAGGGATAATATCTATTTTTAGTGTTCCTCTAAAGAATCAAATCATTAATATGAATGTAAAACAGTTTTCTATCGAAAATATGACAAAGGAACAAGTGAAAGAGAATCACGAAAAATTAACAGAATTAGAAAATGAGCCTAGTGAGGAAAACAGTTTTGATTTTGAGTCAATCTCATTAACAAGTTTATCTTCGATTGTCAGATTACAGCTAGATGAAAATAACGAAACAGTAGCTAAGGATAGGACGATGGGCGCAATTTTGATTCCAAGCGTAGGTATTGACTTGCCTATTTTTTTTGGAGTAACAGATTTTACGTTAAGTTTTGGAGCAGGAACTATGAAACAAGACCAAGTTATGGGAGAAGGAAACTATAGTCTTGCAAGTCATAGAAGTGAAAGTAAAAGCTTATTATTTAGGCCTTTAGAGCATGTGGAAATCAATGATTTGATTTACATAACAGACTTGGAAAAAGTCTATATCTACAGTGTTTCTTTTAAAGAAATCGTTAACCCAGAAAATACGTATTTAATTGAAGATATCCCCAATCGGAAGATGATTACTCTAGTGACATGTGATGATGCTAGAGGAACAAGAAGACTAGTAATTCAAGGAGACTTGATAGAGACAGTGGAATATCATAATGATTTTTTTGAATCTACTTAAAAATTAAATTAATGTCTACTTTTCCAATGGAACAGATTGTGTACCAAAAAACTCAATTAAGGTAGGGTGAAAAAATTGTATATCTATTTATCTGTGCTTCTCGTGAGCATAGCCTTATTAATACTCATCTCGTGGAGGATTTTTAAAGAGCGACAATTAAAGAAAACAGAATTAGCGATTGGAAATGATTTGCTACTAAAAAAAAAATTAATAGTTTTTAAGCAAATACAGCAAAATATAAATATCTGGATCATTTTTGGTGTGATTGCCACAATGCTTCTTAACCTAATTGTATTAGGAGCCTTACAAATGAAAGATAAGAAGTACGTAGAAAATGTCTCGGGAGAATTAACGAAACTAGAAAAACAAGTAGATGAATTATCAAAAGTACAAGATGAATTTTTTGAGCTATCAATCTACAATTATCCAGAAGAAGGCATTGGCCTTTCGGATATTGATTGGAAGGGTCTCCTTAAACAAATAACTCCAGAAGAGCGTTTTAGTTATGAGGAAAAAATAGGTAGGGATCTTACCCCCTATTTTGGTCGAACTGTTTCAGTTATTACAAATAATATACCGTTACAATATTTAACTTTAACTATATATATTGAAGTGAATAATCGGCAACAGTTACCAAAGATACAGAAAAATATCGAAGTTTATTTAAAGGAAGTGCAAGGAATAAATCTTTTAAATCAAGCGAATATTCAAATTTTTGATACTAATTCAGAAATCATGATTTCTGATGAAGTCTTTTTAAGGACAGATTCTGGGGAACTAGAATTACTTGAGAAGAGCGAGGATGATGTAGAACAAGAAAATGAAAATAAGACTGAAGTCCAAGAAAAAGAAGAACAAAAAGGAGAAGTAAAAACGAATGGCTAAAAAAGAAAAAAGTTTCTATAAAAAATTATTAGACGAAATTCAAGAAGTAGATGTTGATTCTATTGATTTATATGAGTCTGAATCAGAAAGCGATAAATTAAACAAAGAGTTTTCTCAGGAGAACAAGAATAATAGACAAGAGCAACTAGAAAAAAAAGTCAATACACTAGTAGCTGAGAAGAACGAGTTGCTTAAAGAATTAGAGAAAAGTCAGAAAAACCAACAAACCTTAAATAATGATCTTGGTTCAGCAAAAGAAATCCAGAAGCAGCAGGAGAATAATTTAAAAAAGATTACCGAAGATCGAAATAATTTAAAGGAACAATTACGACTAGCTCTTGAAGTAAACGAAACGACTGAAAAGGAATTGCAAAAATCAATAAAAGAGAAAAAAGAACTTTCAAATCAAATTAAAGAGATTACAAGCCAAAAAGAAAAGATTGAGAGTGAATTGGATTCAAAGAATAAAGAAAACGAAGTCTTAAGTAATTTGAAGGAACAACTTCGATTGGCTCTGGAAGATAAGGAAACAACTGAAACGGAACTTCAGAAAGCAATAAAAGAAAAAAATGATCTTTCAACTAAGTTAGAAGAAATGGTTAGTCAAAAAAATATAGTTGAAAGTGACTTGAATACACAAAACCAGGAGTTAAGAACAAAATTAGAAGAAATTGAAAATCAAAATAAAAATTCAGAAATAAAAGAAGCGTATCAGGAGTTAAAAAATAAATTCGAAAATAGTAAGAAGGATAACCAATATCTTACGAACGAACTAAACAAAGCAACACAAAAAGTGATTGAATTATCACAAGTAATAGAGCAATACGACCTTAATCATTTAAGTAATGATGAATTAGAACAAGAAAATACAGAAGATTATCGAATTGAACAACTAAAAAGTCAATTAACCAATGTTATTGCTGATACACAAAAAAGATATGATGAATGGCAGGTCGAGAAAGAGCAGTTAAAAGCAACCATCAAAAAAGTCGAAGAAAGCTATGAAGAAAAATTAGAAGAAAAACAACAAGAGATTGATACTTTGAAAGATAAGCTTTCTGAGAAAGAAATAGCAGAATTAGTCGTGACTAAAAAAGATATTCCAAAAGCGATCCAAGACCTTCAGGAACTAGAAACAGAACTTGAAGAAATTCAGGAAGTTCAAGAATTAAAAAAAGAGTTGAGCAAATTAACGAAAGAAAAAGAGAAGTTGCAAAAAGAGAAAGAAGAGTTCGAAGAAGAAATTGGTGAAGTATTAGCATTCGCAAAACGAAAAGCTAAAAGAACTGTCGAAGAAGCACAGTTAGAAGCCAATAAAATGATTCGATTGGCAGAAGTACGTGTTAGTTCTATTCATGAGAGAGCAAAAGAAATTCTGTTCGATGTAGATGAAACAAAAGAGGAAGTGACCAATCTATTTGAAGATTTGCAATTGAAAGTAAAACAATTAGCTCATAATCAATTGCAATTTACTGACTTTGAATAATATAAATAATTTATTAATAGCTAAAAAAATATTTTGTGTAAATAGATATTTAGGGTTGTTATCGCTGATTAGTGCGAGAGAGTATGGTTGTCTTAAACTCTTAGAGAGTATCGTTTGTATTAATAAGTTGATATAAAATCGTGAGAAGGAGTTAAAGAAAGATATGATTAATTGTGAGGAGGTACTAATATGAGTAATAAAAAGATAGGTATCACTCTATTTAGCATAGGTATATTAGCAGCGCAAAGTTTTACTACCCCAACTTTATTGGCATATGGTTTAACAGATTCTCTTTTTGAAGGTTCAAAAGATGTAAGGCAATCAACTGTTTCAAATGAAAAAGAGCAATCAAATACTTTACAAGAGCCTGCTTCAACATCGAATGAGGATAACGCTGAAAGTAACACAACTAGTAGTGATATTCCAAATATAGAAGAATCTTCAACTGAAAATATTGATATCTCAGAGGATTCAAGTTTGGAAGATGAAGATAGTACTGAAGAACAAGAGTCAGACAAATCGGAAGAATCGCAGCAACCAGAGATCCCAATAGAAGAAGAAACGATTCCGTCTGAAGTACCAGAAGCTGAACAAACAGTACCACCTTCTTCTGAGGCACCAGTGCAGCCAGATCCACCATCTTCCTCAACAAATCAAGAGGAACAAAGTTCTGATCCAGGAGCCAATCCATTTCCACCGAGTGCTCCGGTGACACGACCACCTGCTACAGATCAAGAGATTGACACTATTTTTGAAGGGTTACTCAATGGTGCAGAGAATCAACTTCCAGATGCATTTAGAAGTAGTGAAGTGGCTGAATCAACGTTAGGGAGTTTCACATTGCCGTTATTAGCTAGCTTTGACCACTCCTGGCAAGCTGCTTTGGTATATCAAACAATTCGACAGGTTGGCGCAGATGACTTAGAGAGTAATGAAGTCGATACTTGGCTGAAAGAACTTTATAACGAAGTACTGGCGACAAATCTAGAAAATATTGATATGAAAGAATCAACCTATAATTCATTACAGCCTGGTGATATTCTTTATAAGGAAACTACGGAAGGCAATCAATTATTGGGAATTTGGCTAGGAAACGATTATTATGCGACAATTGGTATACAAGAAATGTCAGAAACGTTGGAACAAGAATCTCAAGAAGATGAAGTGAATGAAGACGTTGATTTAAATCAATCAGCGACTCCAGTGGTTTATCTTGAGAAGCTGTCCTATCAACAGTTCGATCAAGAAGAATGGGATGCAGAAAACATATCATTATTGATTAAACGTGCGCAATCACCAGAGTTGACTGAAGTAGGTAAAGAGTTGGTGAAAAATTATCCAGCACAACTTGATTTCCAATTTAATAATGCTACACATGAATTTATCAACCAAATTAGTGAAAAAGCTCGGAAACTAGGGCAAGAGTATGACGTCTTTGCTTCAGTCTTAATTGCGCAAGCTATTTTAGAAAGTGGCAACGGTAGTAGTCTTTTATCAAAGGCACCCTATTATAACCTTTTCGGCATTAAAGGAAGTTATCGAGAAGGTGCTGTTGTGATGACTACCCAAGAGGATTTAGGAAATGGTGAAATGATTGAAATTCAAGATGCTTTTCGTGTTTATCCAAGTTACGATGAATCGCTAACAGATTATATTGCATTGATTCGCGGAGGCGTTTCCCACGATTCATCATTTTATAAATCAGTCTGGCGCTCAGAAGCAAAAAACTATTTGCGTGCAACTGATGCTTTAACCGGAACCTATGCAACAGACACTAGCTATAATCAGAAATTGAACTCTTTGATTGCCGTTTACGAGTTGACACAATACGATGAGGATCAATCACAACAAAGTGGTGTCTTCATTAAAGGATTAGAAGAAGTTCCGAATGAATATCGGGAGTTAATGACTTTTCCAGCTTATAATGGGAAAGATTATAATACTTCTGGTTCCTATCCTGTAGGTCAGTGTACTTGGTATGCCTTTAATCGAGTGGCACAATTAGGTGGTCGTGTAGATGATTACATGGGAAATGGGGGAGATTGGGGAACTACTGGTCTTAGATTAGGTTATCAAGTTAGTCGAACGCCCAAAGCCGGGACCTTGATTTCTTTCAGCCACGGGACTGCAGGATCGGATCCCAGGTATGGTCATGTCGCATTTGTAGAGGCGGTTGGACCTAATGGTATTTTAATTTCCGAAGCAAACGTTTATGGTGGTACAACGATTTCTTACCGAGTGATTGGCAATGATCTAGCTCGTTCCTCGTTGGTTCAATATATCACACCTAAATAAGTAATAATAACAGAGGTAAGTCGAAGATGAATGAATCTTTTTACGTAAAGCATTAAATGATGCGAGTAGTTAAGAAATAAATTTAGAAAATTAGGAAGAGAAAATACTCGATATAATCTTAATAATTAAGCCTCGCTAACGTTGAGAAAAGAACGAAAATTTTATGGAGTGAATTATTTATTAGTATTATAGGAAAAAAAAGGGTGGGTTCTTAATAGTAGGATAGTCGTTACTGTTATTATTGGGGGAACCTTCTCTTTCTAATTTATCTGAATTCATGAATCGGCTACACTGCAGAATTGGGCTTATCATAAAGTAATGGGAATTGTACTCAATTTATACACTCGCTCATTTTAAGGTGCTCGCTTCTTATTGTAACGAAGCCAACATAGCAATAAAACCGCCATTGAAGGTAATTTTTATCGATCTTACCTAGGTGCGTTTTGGAAAGCACTGGCAATACAGTTGTCTTATCCTTGTACTTTATAATTTTATCGAAGAAAGGGTTGCCTTTCCATCAAGAAAAATCAAGAGCACAATCTATAATAAGCAGACAATTAGTGTGTTTGTTTAAGCTTTTATTCTCTAAATATATATAACTTGAAAGATGAGGAGTTAGAATACTAAGTGAAAACATAGTTATTTGAATAAAATGATTTTCATGATGTACATTGACATTGTGACTTTGTCTGCTAATAGATACTAGAGTGATGTTTGTATCATCGAGATCATACACAATGTATTGGAATCATTTTGGAAAAATTAATTAGTTAATCTCAAATTACTGAAATTTGCACCTTTGGGTGAAAAAAAAGATTTCCGTTTTTTTTTTTTATTATATATTATGTATGTTGTAAAAAATACCGGGGAGCAAATGTATTAATCAAATTAACAAATTTGAGGGTGAGTATGTGAACATAAGAAATTTGTTTGTGTGTGTAATGCTATTAATCGTTTTTGGGTTAACATCATATCACTCAATTCACGCAGCTGAAGTACAACAGGTTGAGTCAGAAGGATCCATAGGGTTTACCGGTAGATATGAATCAATTGGTTCACCAGATCCTCCCCCATCTAGTACCAAATCGCAAGTGACAATGGATTTTTTGCCTCAGACCAATATGGTTGATGGTACACGTACAGTATATCGAGGGATTATATTATTAGTGCTTTTAATCTTCATAATGGTATCAAAAGCAAAAAAGAAAGTAGGGTTAAAATAATGAAATTTTTTAGACTAGCAACAATCACAGCTTTATCTACTACAGTTTTTGCAGGAGGGACAACTGCTGTGTTGGCGGCTGAAAGACAGAGTGCACCAACTGATGGGAACATCACTTTCACACCTAATAATACAGATGAGATAGACGTACTCCCTCCTGAAGCGGAACCAGATGTTGACATTAAGCCAGAAGATCCAGGAATAACTGGGCCATTATCCATTGTGAAAGCTGCAACCATGAATTTTGGGAAACAAGTGATTTCAAATAAAGATGAAACATATAATATGATTGCTGAAATGCAGCCTTTAAAAACCCCTCTAGAAGATGGTACGTCAGAAGTTCCCTATGTCAGCTTTGCCCAAGTCCAAGACTTACGCGGAACTAACGTGGGGTGGAATCTAGAAGTGAGTTTAACCGAGTTTACTGCAGAGACAGAGACCCACAACCGTACGTTGAAAGGTGCAGAGATTATATTTGTAGATTCACGTATTCAATATGAAGGGAATACGCAGACAAATGCTCCAACAGCACATGAGGCAGGTGAGAAGCTTGCTCCAGGGGGGAAACTTTCGGTGATGAAAGCAGAAAAGGGTCAAGGGGCAGGTGCTTCTTCTGTTGTCTGGGGAAATCAACAAGAGCTGAATGCACAATTAGATGCTGAGAAAGAGATTGTTGAAAATGAAGCTATTAAATTATTTGTACCTGGCAAAACTGCAAAAGATGCAGTAACGTATAAATCAACTTTAACGTGGAATCTGTCAGCGACTCCTGGAGACGATGCTGGAGAAGTAATCTAAACAATCCCGTCAATGAATATGATGAGAAACTCTCGACAGCGTTACAGCATATTGTAGCGCTTCTTTTTTAAAAAGAAAGGAAAATTGTACGTGAATAAACAACAGACTCTCGCTCATGAAATCATCGATCTGGGTCGTCTTTTAGTTATTCTTGTGTTCGCTCTGTGCTTTGTTCCCATAAATGGTCAGGCGGCAGAAGAAAACTTGAATTTTTATGTAACTCCTGAATTTCCAGATAGTCAGGTCGAAGAATCATCTAGCTATTTTAATTTGAATTTAGCTGCTGGACGAACAGAACGATTAGTATTAAAGCTACAAAATGGAAGCAATACCTCTAAGCAAATCCAGATTACACCGCATACTGCATATACGAATGTTCAAGGGGTTGTTGAATATGGTCAAGATGCAGAAATTCCCGATACAAGTCTGGTTTACTCATTGGCGGACCTGATTGAAGGCCCAGATAAAGTCGAACTTGCTGGGAAAGAAACAAAAACAGTGACGCTCACATTGCGGATGCCAGATGAAGAATTTAGAGGATTTTTAGCAGGTGGTTTGCGAATCACTGAACTGAAAGAAGAGGAAGAATCAACGTCTAGTAGCGAGGAAGGCGTCGCAATCAAAAATGAATTTGCCTATGTAGTAGGCGTCATAGTAAGTAACTCTCGGGATGTTGTGAAGCCTGAATTAGAGCTTTTGGATGTTTTTGCGGATCAATTGAACTATCGCAATGTGATCAGTGCAACAATACAAAACTTCACAGCTACTTTTGTCAATCGTATGACGGTTGATGCGACTGTTAAGCGTAAGAATGAGGATGAGGTGCTCTATGAAGCTCATGAAGAAATGATGCAAATGGCACCCAATTCTAATTTCAACTTCCCAATCTCATTAGAAGGAGAACGATTTCGAAGTGGGAATTACATAATAAAAATGAAAGCTACATCAGGAGAAGATGAGTGGGAATGGGAACGTGAATTTACCATAGATACAGAAACAGCTCAGGAGCTAAACCAAGCAGATGTGACGATTGACACGAGTGTCAATTGGTGGATGATTGGAACATTTAGTTTAATCGTAGTGCTGGTTGGAATAGTCCTATATCTTATTATCCAGAGAAAAAAGGCATGTGAGCATAAGCCAAAGGATTAGAAAGGACCTCTATCTATGACTAATTCAAGGAAAAAAGTCATGCATAGTTTAAGCATGGTGTTTCTAGTGATACTAATAATAAATATACCGTTAAGTATTGTTAATGCAGAAATTACTGAGCAATCGACGCAATCAACTGAAGAGGCAAGTTTAGATCATGCTCCGCAGTTTTTTTTCACAGAAACAAATCTTACAGGTGTTGTAAACGAACAACAAAATGTAGTTTTCTATTCAGACCAAAAGGTAACAGAAGTGCAAATACAATTGCCCAAAGAATCGATAATTATTGAGGAAGAATTCCCTGAGGGGATGACAATTGAAGAAACGAAAAATAAAACGGTATGGATCCTTAAATTTGTAGAACCACAACAAACTTTTATGCTTCCGTTGAAATTTGAATCTGCAGGACAATATGAAGTAGAACTTGGTGTAAAAAAATTGATTCTTGAAATACAGGAACAGAATGAATCAACTAATAGTACATTGAAGAAGGAAATGGAATCTGATCAAACTTTTGAAGCGATTGATGAAGAGGCAGATAATTTAGAAAATGAGTCAAATGAAAGTGAACAGAGTAATGAGGAATCATTCCAATTAGCACCTGAAGATAGTGAGTTGGTTTACCAAAAGGAATTGGGTGATACCTTTGACAAGCAAGCATATAATGAGCATATTTCTTTATTTAATAATGTTTTTGATAATATGTCATTGCCTAATTCAAGTAATAAAGTTGAAGTGGATATAAATCATCTTGAAGAATATTTTAAATTTAATAATGATGCAACGAATGATGGAAATGGACAGGTAACATTAACAAAAAAAATTGGTTTTCAAACGGGAGCAATAACTTTAAAGGAAAAAATGTTAATGGACTATCCTATGAAACTTTCAGGGTCTGTTAATATTGGGGATACTGCTAATAAAGCACCTATACTTGGTATTGGTGGCAGCAAGGAAGGTGGTGATGGAATTGGTATCGGATTCCATTCTGATGAAGTAGATGCTATTGGAGAGACAGGACAAGGAATGGGGCTTGCAGGACTAAAGTCTTCATTTGGATTCAAAATTGATACTTTCAGAAATAATAACAACTCTTTGCCGCCTTACACAACACAGGACCCCGCAACCATAGATGGAGAAACGGAACAAGCTTTCGGTGGATTTATTTATACTGATAGTGCTGGATATCTTCAAAATTATATGGGGAATGAGGCTCCTCCACGAGTAACTACAAATCCTGCGAATAATCAGTTCAGAGATATTTCTGTTGTCTATAATCCGGGTAAAGAATTTAAGGTACTTAGTGTCAGTTATGAAGGAAGAACGTGGAGAGTAGATATTTCTCAATGGATGAGTAACGAAAAAGAATTGTCCTTTATCATTTCTGCCGCAACAGGTGGGGCAGTTAACCTACATCAGATAAGGCTTACTAGTTTTGAATATGTTACAGAAGAGAAAAACTATGAGTATATAGCAGGAGATAAGAGTAATTTTGAAGATCACTTTACTATAAATGGAGATGCAAAATACGACACAACATCTGGAATTATTACATTCACAGAGAAAAAAAAGGATCAAAATGGTAATGTCCAACTTAAAGAAAAATTAAGCAATAAATATCCTTTCGAAATCACAGGTAGAGTTAACATCGGTGATGGTGTTGGTGGAAATGGTGGAAGAAGTAGTAACGGAGGTGATGGAATTGGATTTGGGTTCCATCAGTCAGATCCGACTGATATAGGAGAAGGGGGGCAAGGGATGGGCCTTGCTGGTTTAAAAAATGCATGGGGATTTAAGTTAGATACTTATTACAACGAAAATCCGCAAGGCCATGCAGCAGCAGATCTAAGTAATTTTAAATCATCTTGGAGCTTGCTGAGTGGTACTACACATAAACCCCATGGTGCCTACATCTACACAAGAAACGATGGTATGTTAGTTAGTCATCCTGGAAATAATAATGATGCATGTACGCCTAGAGAAATTTTAAAAAATAATAATAATCAGTTTAGAGATTTTCGACTCTCATATAATCCAGGCGAATATGATTCTATTTTATCCATTGAATACAATGGTCAAGTTTGGCATCATGATGTGAGTCAATTCACTTCTAGTGAAAATGTTACAGCGTTATCATTTGTGATCTCCGCTGCAACAGGTTCACAAAGTAATTTACAACAGATGGAGATAAGTTCCTTCAAATATGTGACCGGAGCTGGCGTTGTAAATGTTGAATACAAGGATATTGAAACTGGAGAAGACATCATACCTAGTGAGTCTCAATCTGGACTAATCAATCAGAAGATAATAGTAGATTCTAAACAAAATGATAAGGAAATTTATCAGTTAGGATATGATTTTGTAGGAATTAGTGATGATTCCTTTGATCTGGTCGATACAGATGGAAACTATACTTTTTCTGATGAGGAAAAAACTATAGTATATTACTTTAAACGTGCAATTAAGCAAGTTAAAGTAAAACATCGATTGACAACTGGAGGAATTAGTTTAAAAGAGGAAGTAATTGATTTACCAGTAAATCGTGAAAAAGAATTCTTAGCGGAAGATTTTGAGGAGTGTACTCTTCTATATATAAAAAAAGATGAAGAAATTTTTAGGAATGTTGAATCAATTACAGTAACAATTCAGCGAGATTCTCCCCAAAAAATTGAATTTTATTATAGGGAAGATATTGCTAATATTTCACCACTAGACCCTTTGAAACCAGAAATAGAAGTCGATCCTGAGAATAAACCCACTCTTCCTGACGATCAAGGGAGGTTAAGTATTGATTTTATTTCTCAATTTCAGTTCGGAGCACTCCCAATCTCTGTAAAGGAAGAAGTATACTTTGCGCAACCTCAACGGTTATTATATGCGGATGGAACGGTCAGTGAAATAGAGAAACGGCCAAACTATGTTCAAATCACTGATCGAAGGGCGGAAAGTGAACGTAACGGTTGGGTGCTGTCTTTAACGCAATTGAATCAGTTCGCTTCCAACCCAGATGATTCTGAAACAGAACTAAAAGGGGCTTTGTTAAGCTTAACAAACCAGCAACTTGCTACTACCTCACAAGACGGAGTTCAGCCTGTTTTAGTAGAGAAAAACACAGTTGACTTGTATCCAACAATGAGGAAGACCTTGCTAACCGCTCAAGGCACGGAAGGAATAGGAACTTGGATTTATCGCTTTGGTGATGCTCAGACAGCAGGTGAAAGTGTCTTACTCTCGGTACCTAAAGGAGCAAATCCAGAGGCTACAACCTACACGGCTACCTTGAGTTGGGAACTCAGTGCAGTGCCAAGAAACGATTGATAGTAATGGAGAATGTCTACTAATATGTACTGGATATATTATTTAGAGGTGTGCCTATGAGTACTCTAGGAAGGTAAATTTTGAAAGAATCAGTGGGTACCGTTTATGATCCTCATAAGGGCCAATTGTTGTTTTGTAATTACTAAATAATTTATATATTTTTTTATGGTAGTAGACATGGGCCTGTTAACTCGCATGCTATCTAGCACATTTGAGAAATCATCCTTTATTCTCTGTGAAAATAATTAGGTGAGAAATTGATTATGAGTGTCAAAATTATAAATATCCTGAATTTCAGCAACGTGTTACTTTCTAATCCGACATCGCTATTTAGGATTATTAAATGTGATGAATAGATTTTGCTTGCTAAGCAACCAAATTTACTCCTGATTTCTTCGTTAATTGACCGGTATATTGTTCTTATAAGAGTGAAACATAAGTTTGGTGCGTCCAATTATTAGCTCAAAGGGCTATTTTTCGAGTAAAGTAACCTCTATTAGAATTAGTAGAGTTCGTTTGATTTTCTTGGATAACTTCGGTTTCACAAGCTCTGATAGTTAGAAGAAATAACTTATGCATTGGCAGCCATAATGGATGAAAATTAATAACCGGGTCGAATAACTATAAAGGAAAGATGGGAACGGAAAATGAATGAACTTCAGATAGCTTTTATTACAAATGCAGAGGTTAGACGCTGGATGAGAGTGTTGGCAATCATTGAACGAGAAAATCATTTTACTCGTGTAGCACTGAGTGAGCGATTGGGAATTTCACAGCGAACAATGATTAAAGATCTTCAATCGATTAAAATTTACTTTGGGAAAGCTATCCAACTTACTTCTTTCAACGCTGGTTTTTATTTTGAAGTGAAGAACAGAATGGACTTTCAAGAAAAGAAGTCTCAATTAGTGAAGGATGAAGTATTAATAAACATTGTCACAGATATTTTCTACGGATATGAAAAATCTCTCTCCGAAGCTGCAGATCAGTACAACTATGGTGAGAGTACTATGCGTCGTTTTTTAGCTCAAATACAACCTATATTAGCAACGTATGGGCTTACGATTACGAGTAATCCTCTTGAATTATCAGGGAATGAAGTTTGTATCCGAAAATTTTTTTTTGATTTTTATTATCAGGGGGAGCATCTGATCCAAGATGTGCATCCACCTGAAGAATTACATTCGCTTATTCTTGCCCATTTCTCCGATCGGTTGGGTAACTATGAGTTGGGAACCGGAACTACAATCAGTGGATTTTATTATCAACTGTATATCACAATGGTTCGTGTGCAGCAATACCACTTTATTTCATTGCCGGATTGGTTGTTGTCTGTGGATTACCAAGAAAAAGATTTTCATCTCTTTTTTTCTATGCAAGACATGATAAAAAAAGAATTTGGGATTTCTCTACCAAAGGAAGAATTTTCTTGGGTACATCTGTGGATTATTTCACAGCGGACAACCACATCAGTATCGAAAGAACTCTTATTTAGTAAAAGATTTAATAACTGGCCAAAGATTCAGAAAGTGGTGTCTGATTATCTTAATGAGCCTTTTTTCATACAATGGGATACCAAGGTATTAGCTCAGTTTCTAACTTCCTTTTTTGTATCCCTTCTGCTCAACGAAGCTATACACCCTGTTTTGAATAAGGAGTTGGTGGAAATCCAACAAATGGCAAAAAAAGCCTACGAACCTCTTTGGGAAAAAAATGTTCGTTTCATGGAAAAACAACTGTCTAGTCTCGGGGTATCAGAGACTTACGGGGAGGATATTGTTGCTAGATTTACGCTTTTTACCCGTATGTTACTGGAGAAATACCAACCTAGTAAACATATTGTATTTCTCTTGGAAGGAGACTATCTGGCTGTGCAAGAAATAAGATATCAGGCACAAGCGCAGCTTGGTGCACACCACCACTTGGTATTTCTGCGGCAACATGAATTAACGCCAGAGCGATTGGAAACAGAGCAAGTGGATCTGATAGTGACGAACTATAGGCCCTATATGATGAAATATACATTACAAACAGATATCATTTTAATGAAGATTTTTCCGGATAAGTCTGATTGGAATCAAGTTACTCAGTGGTTGAATCCATTGAAAAAACTAGAAACGTAAATATTTTAATTTTTATAGCTACATTTAGTGGGAGTGTTATGGAGACTATTTATATAGAATAAATGAATGAAATGGAGAGGCAAACTTATGTATTTTACGACAAAAGAGGATTATATAAAATATTTTTCAAATGAACTTCAACAGAAACGGAAGGAAAGTCAGTTATTGGAAGAGTATTTGAAAAAGCAAAGCGAGTATTTGCACCAAGTTATCTCGGATATTTCACCAGAGACGTTTTGGCAAGAATTTCCCAAAATTCTTGGGATTGAAGCAAGATTTGGCTTGCTACTGGAGTTAATTGCTTTTGAAGACTTTTCAGATGAAGAAATTATTCGAATGATTGAGGCAGATTATAAGAACTATTTCAAAGAGCTTTGTGGCTATCCGCTAAGCATAAATTCACTACCTCTAATGATATTTAATAGTATTTAAGAAGAGACAAACTATATTCAGTCAACGAAAAAATAAAAATTGTATAGCTAGTTTTATGAGCTATTCTGGACGTAACAAATAAACCTAGAGATTCTAATGTTTTAAACAATTTTAGACTCAGTTGTCAATCATCTTGTCTTTTTAGTAAGGTTCTCCTGTTTTTAAGATATGCAGTCGTTAGAGTTAATGCAAATTCACACCGTTTATTGTCAGTACACCAATACTAATGAAAGGAAAGTATGCTTAAATGATTAATTTAAGTATACCTTGAGTACTCATTAGGGAGAATAGGAGCAATAAGATAAATAGTGACCAAAAAACTTAGGGTAATACTATTCAATTCTGAATCACCAATTATAAAACCATGGTAGAAAATTAAAAAAATAAATATAACAGGTGTACAGATATACGCGTAGGATATTTTTGTTTGCTGAGAAAGAACAATCTCCATATGAGGGCACTTCAACGCTGAACATAGTTTTTTCGGTCATAGCTGTTTACGAGATAATAATATACTTAGTAATAGATAAAAACACAGGTGGTGTTCGGATGGCAAACACGATGCTTAAATAAATTCGAGGAGTGAAACGAAATGAGCAAGAAAATATCTGTACGTCTAAGCGATGAAAACTATGATAAAATGAGCAAGCGAGCAATAAAAAATAACTCAACAATGGCACGTGAAATTAACAAAGCACTATCGAGTAGCGAAATCCTGAACGTGACTGACGAGGAGTTAGTTGAACTGCGTTCGGCGTTGATCTTGATTGCGGCAGAACTAACAGTTTTGAATACTAATGTGCGTAAGCGTGGAATGAACATAAATAGTGTCGCTGAGAAACTTAGGAGTGATACAAGATTTTTAGAGCAATATGACAACGCTGTTGTGCTAACTAACAATATTACTAGTTATGCGAAACAAGACGAGGTGTTACATATGCAGATACAAGCTCTTGCAGAGCAAGTGGAAACCTTATGGGAATCACTAAAATAACTAAAATAAATTGCTCAGAAAATATAAAAACGCAGTGAAGAGGAAACGACATATATTTATGAAAATATAGTTGAAATTGAAATCAGTAATGAGTTATCGGTAAATGTCTAAAAATGAGTATTGGATTATGTATTGGATCTTGAACGAAATACTAATTTCTTGTAAAACGAGTGTTTAGATCACTGTGTTAGAAACTTAAAAGTTTTGATCCCTTTTTGATTCTTCATTTCATAGCTTTTTTGATGGCTCAATTGATTAGGTCAGAAAGTTACTCTCTTTCATGGCCAACAGGATATACATTGTTGTCCCGTTTTTTTTTCAACTTTATATATAGTTAATAACGAACATTTAGATTGTGCAAAAAGATTTCTCGAATCATAAGACATTCATGATGAATTATTTTGAGAAAGAGTGTTCAGAAAATGACTGATTTCTGAACACTTTTTTGTTCAAATTTCTATGGAAATTAATCTATATCGTGTACAGAAACCAGTAACACAATCTATGTTCAGTTAAAAATAGGAGTCGATGAATCTTTGAACAATCCATCAAAGGGGGCGGAAATTCAAAAATTTCTGAACTTTTTTTATTTATATATGATTCTTTACCCGATACATAAATCAAACGAATAAGATACCATATGTTTTGCTTTTTAATAGCATCAATTTTAATTGTACAATTTTACATTCAATATAAAATTTACTATCAATGAAATAGAACGCAGTCAAAGGTAATATGAATCAAATTTCTCAACATAATTTTAAAACTGCCAATATGCCAATAAAATTAATTCTAACGGATATTTAATTTATTAAGGTACATACGTAAATTTAGTGTGATAGTTCATAATATGAAAAAAACAATTAATTATTTTTCCGCTAGGTTTTGATTGAATATTGGTATAAAATGATTTTAATATAAAAATTTTTCACTATATTTTTACTTTGAGAAAATAATTATTAGTAGGAGGTATTTGATGAAATTGAATGATATTTTGTATAGACGACAGTATAAAATAATCTTATCTTCTGATATTTCAAGCTTGGATTTGTCTTCTTTAAATAGTTTAGGAATCTGGAGTAATCCGAAAGATAAACATTATATATTGACACTGAAAAATAATGATGATTTTTACAAAGATCCTATAGTATTTGAAAAGAAGTTTAAAGAAATTACAGGATTAAGCTCGAAAGATTTTAACCTGGAAATAAAAAATGGACCACTTACTTTACAAGGTGCTGCTGATTCTAGTTGGCTTTGAGAGCGTATAATCCTGAATAGTAAAATAAAGCGCAACAAACCTCCGCAAACTTATATTGATGCTCGTTATTTAATATGATACGATGTGCCTGTATACGGTAGGTAATACGATTTGATTATGAACACAGATATGATAGCCTTATATAGGCTGAGCTTACTTGTCTTAAGTTAGCTCCTAGTTGGAAGCGGATCTCATATCTGTGAAGGTCCAGTGTCAAATGATTCGTTGCCGTAGTAATTAATAGAGCAAGGGAACTATTTTGATACATAGTATATAAGCATTTAACCGCTGAAGAGCGTGGAAAAATTGAGGCCTATCTTGACGAAGGATTACGACCAGTTGAAATAGCACGTAGATTAGATCGCCATCGCTCAACAATCACTCGGGAGATTCAACGGGGGACTGAAGCTAGAAAAGCCAACAGTATCGCACGGTTGCCTTATCAAGCTTCAAGTGCACAAAATATCGCTAAATTGCGGAAAAAAAACTGTGGAGTTACTAAAAAAGCCACGATTCATAATACCAAAACTATTTTAAAATATCTGAATCTAAAATATTCTCCAGAACAAATTGCACATTCCGTTAAAATCGTAAAGGTATGTACATCCACGATCTATAACTGGATTTACTCAAAAACCATTGATTTCAACATCAAAAAGCTTAGGAGACATGGAAAAAGATATAAAGTAAAGTCATCTGGATCGAAGATTCGCATTGATCGAGCTTTCTTTGAAAATAGAACCATTGATTTGCGCCCAGAAGCTGTTCAGATTCGTACAGAATTTGGTCATTGGGAAGCTGATACAGTAGTTTCAAAACGAGGCATATCAACCTGTCTCGCAACTTTTATCGAAAGAAAGACACGGCAATACGTAGCGATTAAACTCCCTAATAAAACAGGTCGCGCTATGATGGCAGCGATTAAAAAACTAATAGAAATGTATCCTCAAGGGGTAAAATCTATTACTTGTGATCGAGGAACTGAATTTGTAAATCAATTTCAAGTCGGTCTTATTGAAGACACTTTCGGGTGCAAAATTTACTATGCAAATCCGTATGCACCTCATGAACGTGGTTCTAACGAAAATCATAATGGATTACTTAGAGAATATTTCCCTAAACTGTTTAATTTTAAGAATGTCTCACAACGTATCGTCGATAACGCTGTAGAAAACTTAAATACTAGACCAAGAAAAATTCTAAATTGGAAAACACCTGCTCAAAAGTTTAAACTAGAATACGCGAGAATTACATGATATTTTCAAGAGATTATTTCATTTTTTATAAAATATTTTTGTCGAACAATCGTATCAATTTAAGTTTACCGACAGGGATAAAAGAGCAAAAGACGAACTATGTTTATATAGAAACAATGTATAGTTGAGCTTAATCTTAACATTCGCCTTGAATTCCAAACTTAGGATAATATATCTTATGTAAACTAAATTGTTTCATGTATATTTTGGTTATGTAAAAAAACAAGCATAAATACAATGCTTGTTTTTAAAACCTTTCTTCTTTTGCTAACTTGAGATAATATTCACCTAACGAGGTTAATTCACACGACTTTCTGCGCATCGCTGCATAGTACATGTGATCTTCACCAACTGGTTTAACTAAACCATTACTTGTTAATTTTTGTAATTTTTTAAAAAGCTTAACGTTGTTTTCATCTGCATAGGGTTCAATAACCTCGTGTTTATCAGATAAAGTATTAGTTTCTTCATAAGAAGGATCTAATGAGATTTCCTTTGATTTAAATATCTCGGGTAGTTCTCTTAATATTGATACGTCAATAGGAGGCGTTACTGTTCTAATTATATCAAACTTAGATACATTAGATTTAAATACGGGTCTTTGCCCCCAAGGACCCAAAGCTTTATCTATATATGAGTAGATACTGCCGGGTGTAATATATCCGAGAAGATCAGAGGCACCGCCTTCCAGCGCACTTATTAAAAGAGCTGTAAATAATCCATGTCCATCAAGTTCAACAGAAAGCTCATCTGCTTTACTAGCCGTCAGTATTGTGACTCCATCGTTAAGACTAGTTTTGGTTCCATCACCAGAAAAATTCCCCATATTACCAGAGAAGCAACAATCTAGAATTATAATTTTATTATTAACCTTAGAGTTATTTGCCCACGTTAATATATCATCCATAGAAACACCTGGGGTATGTGAAGACATATCTGGTGTTACTAATGATGCTTTTCCATAATCATCCACATACCCGTGTCCTGAGTAGAAGAAAATTGCAGAATCTGAGTCCCCCTTAAACAAGTTTTGTATATGCTCAGTTAATTCATCTTTGGTAAGTACGTTCTCCTTTAATTTCACATCATAATTTAAAGTACCATCTGCATGTCTCTTCAAAATCTGAGCAATAGCCTGCGCATCGTTTACACAACCTTTTAAGTTGTTTCTGTTACCATAATTATCAATTCCTACTACTAAAGCTTTCTTCATGTCATAGTCCCATAACCCAGTTAGAGATATTATCCCAAGTCCAGTCTTTTATCACAGTATTTCTTAGTTCGTTTGGACGAGAAATACCTTTGTCAGATGAATATCCCCAAATAGCGAGAACTGGAATTCCTTCGTCTAAAGCACACTTGATTTCCCAAAGTTGCCCGTCTGCATTTTTCGTATTTCTTGTAAAAATAATAATCATACCATCGCAGCCTTTAATTCTAGATCTACAATTTGTTTTCCAACTTGAATCCCAGGGTTGCTTTACAGACATGTCTGTAAAATCAATTGAAGAATGATGATTATTACGTTGACCAATAAGAAAATCTCGTAACATCTTATCCTCCATAGCAAAACTTGTAAAAATTCGTTTACTTTTCATATTACTCCTCCACATTCTCAATAAATAGAAATATTATTTTAATTATATGATATCATAAATATAAATTACTGAAAATGATGAAAGGAAGAAAATAATGGATACTTTAACTAGTTTAATTAATCAGCTAGTAACTTCAGGAGGTATTGGTTTTATCAATTTGTTCTTACTAATTAGATTAGACTATATTAATTTCTCTAAAGAAAACAAGGAGGATAAATATCTATATTTATTGTTTTTCTCAATAGTAAACTATTCCATTTACTTACTAATAGTAGAAATAAGTAAATACTTTTCCCTACCTATCGAGCTTCATATCCCTGTAGCTATTTTTCTTGTTCTTATTCTATCAATAATATTTACTTTTATACTGTGGATCCCATTAATAAAAATATTGTTTAAAAAAGTTAATGACTATCGAGGAAAAGATAAACGTTCATCATACGACAGTCGTTCAATAAAAAAAATTGCTTTTAGTTTTAAAGAAAACAAAGCTATATTTATTTTTGACTTTGATAACAAACTGATTTTTTCAGGAATATCTGGATGGTTTTCAGATATAGATGAGGCGGATTTTGAATTTATCTTATATCCATTTAATGAAAGTACTGAATTAGATAATTATGATACTCTTATTAAATATATTTCAACTGAAAATATCGATGCAGACGTTTACATTAATATTGATAAAAAAATTAAGGTCATAATTATAAATTAACTATTTTGTTTTTGGTGGATTCGCAGTAGTTCTTACTGGCTTCGGATTTCCGATACTTCTTGTCTCAGAACCATTACTCGGGTTTCTCTTAGTTAAACTTTCCAAAGTTCTATTACTAATATTTTTTTCCATATCAATTCCCCTCTCAAATTATTAACCATTTAAATGCTCTTCTAACGACTGAAATTTTTTAGCCCCTATAACAGCTTTACAAAATTGCTTGTACTGACTTCTGGTACATATATTTTTTTCTAACAATAGTTTGCCTAAATTTAATAAATCATGAATTTCTATATCTCTATCAGGAACCTCTTCATCTCCTGAAGAAACCTTTAAATCGGATATATCTAAAAATTCCACGAAATCAGAATCTTGGCTGGTTATTAGAGGAACTTGTTGAAATAAACATCCTGCCAAAATTGCAATATCCCCACTATCAGTTGTAGATTTGTAGCTTCTTTCATTTTGGAATTGAGCGAATTTTTCTCGGATATCTTCGAAAATACCTTGATAAATATCGTATTCTTCCTCTGTTAATTGTTGTTCATCTTCTGGATCGAATAACTGCCATATTAAAGATTTTTCAATTTTATCTAGATAATGTTCCTTCATATCAGAAATAATTAATTCATTCATAACCTCTTTATGAATAAAAATAGTCCCATAAAGATTTTCAAGCCATTCATCTACTGAAAATTTCTTAAACTCATATATATATATAAGTATGTTAGCATCAATGAATGTATAATTATTTTCATTCATTATTTGCCTCCATACAGTTTTGTTCGAAATACATATTCAATGTTTCTAACTTTCCAAAATATTTCTTGAATGTTGGTAGGTCCAATTCAGAACTATCAATTGCAGACTTAGTTCGTAGCAATTGTAATTTATGTTCCGTTACTTTTAGATAGGAATCATTCTTCTCCAATCTAAGATCATTTAATGCTTTATCAATTGTTTTTGTGAATATTTTTAGCTCTTTATATCGTTTATATAAAGTTTCATATGGGACATGCGATAAATCTGATAATGAAAAGAAAGTCTCAATATCATTGTATCCCAATTTTTGTAAGCTACGATATTTATCAAAAACTACTTCTTCTGGTAACAACACATTAGCTGCAAAATGATCTGCAGCACGTTCATTCTCAAAAACATTTTTAATTTCAGCAATATTCTCATCCAAATGATAAATTTCATGAGCGATAGTAAATTTTTGAAGTCTTAAATTAAAGTTTGAATTAACAAATATAAATTTCAAGTTCTGTTTGGTTGCACTAAATCCTTCTGCTTCAGGGTCATTGATTGTATCATAAATTAAATTTATTTTTTTTATTTCAGCAATTGATTCAATCGTCGGACCAATAAAATCTAAGCTTTCAAGCTCTTTTAAGAAAAGTATTGCTGTTTGGCCTGCTTCTTTATGAATTCTATCTAGATTCAATTCGTTCATTCTCATAAATACCTTTCAGGCGAATATAATCATCCATTTGTACTTTTATTTTAGACATTTTATTACGTGCTAATCTAGAATTAAACTCACCTCTGGTTCGAATAATAAAATCCTCATCTTCAACAGTAATTGAACTTAAAAGTTCTTCCACAGATAAATCTAACGCATCTGCAAACTTCATTATCAAATCTTTATTGAGAACTCTATCGCCTTTTAGAATCATTGAAACATAGCTGCGCGAAATATTCATTTTCTCTGCTAAGTATTCCTGAGTAAGTTTTTCTCTCTGCACCATTACTTTTATCTGCTCTAATATTTTATCCATAAACACTCACCTCTTAATCAATTATAAAACAAATTGTCACATATGTCACTAGATAACCAGTGACATATGTGACAATTTGTTTGTCTTAAATAATATTTTACTATTAACAGAATGACAAGGTTACGGCTTAAATTTTGTGAAAGTGTCCAAATATTTACTTTCGTAGTGTTACATTCATGTTTGACATTAATTTAACACTACTCATTTTCCTAAAAATAAAACTGTTAAGATTCTATGCTATAGTAATTATAGCATTGTTAAACGCTTTTTTTATCAGATTTATTAGTGAATCAACTACTCTCCAATTTTTAGCATAATAATAGACTTGCTCAGAAACGTTACCTATAGCTTTATCGCATTTATGATCAATCGCCTAATTCTTTGAATGCTACATCATATTCAATTAATGCTTGAATAACATAAATATAAATTTCATAATCTAAGTTACTTTCCTTTTTTAAGTTATTTCCAGTTTTCTTCCTTCATGTTCATATTCTTCTTCAAATTCAAAATCTTTTTTCTTCTCCTGGATCAAGTCTTTGATCGACATTAGTGAACTACTCTTCTCTAAGTGATTTAGCAAATATTAACTCATCTATTAGTGGGTCGTCGTTTTTTAATGAAGTCATACTTTCCGTTTACAGTATATAAATAAATAGCTTTTTATATACCGGCCTAGGCATCTAAAAAAATCACTAATTCTTTTTCTTCTTATGAAGTTATTATCAACACAGATCTCTTAAACTATAATTTAGATCATTTATGAGTAATTAATCCCAAAGATACAATGTTCATATATAAAAATTATGATATTTGACTCATCAGCCAATAGATTACTGTTGTAATACGTTGATAAAAGTTCATTAAATTTCATAGATACATTTTCGGGTACCGATAATAAACCTAAACATTTGCTAAACATAATTTTATTCGCAATCAACAAGGCTGTATCCACATTACTATTCCAGAATATTTGATTTTTCGAAATGTATAGAAACAGACGCAGGGCTTTTTCCGTCTCTGATATCTCTTGACTCATTATCTCACCATATTGATTGTTTACCTCGTCTTCAGATAACATTGGTGGCGCATATCTTCCTTGAATAGTCGATACTTCTACCCCACCGGTTCGTATTTCACCGGGAAAAAGCGCATCCTCCGCTGCAACGATCCGATTAATCCGCTTACTTGTCTCTAACAGGGGCTCCTGTACGTCGTTTAAAAGCATTTCAAAGCCTCTTTTTAAGTTAACGACGGTCAGGACATCATCTACAGCCACATTATTGGCCCGATTATACTTAATGATCTCTTCTGTTTGTAACAACGTTGTGTTTAACCCTTCAAATTTCCCCGCATTATACACCAGTTCTACAATGTTCTTCTTCAATAAATACACCGATTCTTTGCGAGATAAGTGGTACTTATCAGGAAATTTAGGACGCTTTTCTTCGTTCATTTTCTCACCTCTTGAATTTTTCCTTCTATTATATAGGGCGTTATTCTGTCATAGATCCAAACTCTTTACGGCAGTATCTTTATCTTCCTGGGTGATACCAATATAGCGTAAGGTCTCACGTTGCGAAGAATGGTTGAGCAGTGACTGAATGATCTCTGTTTTGGTCCCTTGCTTGTATAAAAAATAGCCGAAGGTCTTACGCATCGAATGGGGACCAATTTCTTTCAACCCAACCGCCGTTCCGGCTTCATGAATGATCCGCCAAAGGCTTTGTCTGGTCAACGGTGTATCGGCTCCTTTTCGACTTGGAAATAAATAATTGCTGAAGTCATGTACTTGCAGCTGCTCAGGAAATTCTGATTGAACATAATCAAGAATCACTTTTCGTAATTTGTTCGAAATGAAGACCGAATTGTGTTTGGCCGTTTTTTGTTCCTTCATGGCCAGACGTTCTTTGACAATCACCCGCCCACGGGAAATTTCTAACACGTCACTTAATTTCAACTGTCTCAAATCGGAGATTCGATACGCCGTATTGATCCCGATCGAAAAAAGCACCAAATTTCGTTGCCCATATTTTCCGGAAGCCAAAATAGCCTTCATGGCATCGATCTTTTTTTTGTCGCGAATCGGTTCCACGCTCTTCATTTTTAGCCACCTCTCAAATGTTACTTAATATAAGTATAACAGATAATAAGTCACATTTAAACAAGCTATAGAAAAAAGACTCTAAAAGAAAAGTGATTTTCTCTTAGAGCCTCTAAGGATGGAGCGATTTTGACGAATGTGACAGAATCTGATTGTGTCTCATTCTGTTTTAATTAGCAAAATTATTTATTGACGATTAAAATAAACATTTAAAAAGTAATATTTCATCGTTTGACTTAAAATGTAATTTCACTTCGGTATAAAGTTGAATTTTACAAAGACACTTCTTCTTACAACGGAATGTCTTTTAATTAATATCAACAATACAATGATAATTACGCACCTTATAAAAAAACTATAGGTTTCTACCCACATCAACAGATTGTTCAAATATTTTAAATGTATTTAAAGGAAAACTAATTATTTGCAATTTGATATATATAAAGCAAAGTACTATGCTTCACTTATGGTATCTAAAAGAGTATTCAGCAATTATTCATTTTCTAAAAACTCTCTTTAGAATAATAGTAGATAATTTTTCATACTATATGAAAAATTATCGAAGGTTTGCCTTTCGTCTTTAAGTCATAGCCACACAACTCTTTAAAATAATCTTGATAGTCATTCTCAGCGATTCGAATGATCTCTTCATTTGAAAAGTCGTCAAATGGAATCAATTCAGTCACTAGAGTTAATTTGGCGTCTATACCTAATATTTCTGGAAAAATTTGCCAAAATGTCTCTTGCGAAATATTTTCAATTAGTTGATCGAATTTTTGAAATTGACTATTCAAGTAAGACGTCAATGCAGCTCTCTCTTGCCCTACTTGATCAAGTGCTACTTGAAACTGTTTGACATAGTCTTTTTTTGATTTTAATTTACTCATCTATCATCACCTTTTCTTTTACATTATAAAACCATTATCTAAATAATTTTCACCACCATTCAATAACTTTTAATGCTTTTTTAATTTCTCTTTCTTCAGGTATATTCGACAAAAATACCACATTCGCACTTTCCTTTGACATTCTTCCGTTCGTTATGACCACTTGGTGACTGAAAGGACTTATTTGTATATTCTCTAGTAAATAGAAGCCCTTCATTTGTAAGTAGTGACGAACACTCTTTTTTATCCACTCTTGTAAAGCCAGGCTTCCTGTTAATTGGAAAGTTAGCACTAGCGATCGTTCGAAACGCTTTTTGTTGCTATAATAGTTCTTCATAAGCTGATTGAAAAATTGTTTTTCTTCTGTCTGATCTTCTATCAAGGCTTCCTTAGTTTGTTTTAGTGGTAATTGAAAGAACTGATGCATCAAAGAAATCACTGTTTCAAAAAATAGAACAATAATCTCTTCAAAATCCTTGATCAAGTAATGATGGCCACACTCTAAAGAAAATTGTTGTATAAATTTTTTTTGAAATAGTGGATTTATAAACTGTTCTTCATTTAACGACAAAAGAAATAATGCTGCTTTTTCTTGAGCTGGAAATGAGACTGTGACCGTTTCATCCAATGCGGCAACTATTCTTTCTAGTACTTTCTCTTGGTTTTTTTTCGAAGGTAGACATTTTCCTTGATCGATACGCCATTGCGCCAATTGGTGCCATTGATTGAGACGGATCGAATCCAAAGCCCAATGTCCAGAATTGTTCAGTTGATTGAACGAGTCCCATGACTTGATGCGTTTCTCTAACACTTCTGGATAAAAAGGCAGCGTAAAGTACAAGTCATGCATGAACTGGCGAATGGCAGTTTCGTTCCCAACTAATTGATTGTATTTTCCGACAATCCTCAAATGGTATTGTTTCTTTAACAGCTCAACAAACTGTCGTTTGATTCGACCGAAACTAGCAGGAGAAAGGTTGAGGGTTTCTGACCATTCTTGATTAGTTCTTCTATTTCCCGCAAGTAGCTGATCAGCATAGGAAAATAAAGGTTCAAGGTTTATTAAAGCTTGTTTTTCCTTTATATACCTCATAGGGTCTTGAAATGAAAAATGATAGCCATCTTCTCCTCCTAAAAGTAGTATCGATGCGCCGAAATACTTCTTGATTTGTTTGATATCAGATTGAATCGTTCGTTGTGTACAACTCAGTCGCATCGCTAACTCTCTACCTGTTACTGTTTGATTCTCTTCGAACTGATCTAACATTCTCAACCAACGTTTCACTTTTTCCTGATAAATCAGGTGATAAAATAGCTTACTCATTTCCTCTCCTTTCTAAAAAATATCAATTACATTGTAATAGTTAAAAAAGTAAAATAACGACACTTTTTTTCCTTCGTATTTTAATTATCCGGAACGGAACTCAACTCCCAAATGAGTGTTGAGTGATAGGAAGTTGCTTGTGGGGCAGCACTTGGTGGAACTTCTAGTATCACACTTTTTCCAGCACTATCTGCATCTCCAAACCGATAGATCCAGGTACCAGTGCCCTGGTTATCATTTGCGGTCATTAGCTGTAACTTTTCTCCGGGAATAAGCTTGATTCCGTTAGGCTGACTCAGGTAAGGTCCTTCAATGTCTTGGACAGACGTCATCTGTTGATTAGTTAACTGTAAGCGAGCACCTTTTAGTTCCTGCTTCTGCAGATTTGTGAACTGCTCTTTTTGCGTCACTGACAGCGTCCATACATGACGGTCACCTTCGTCCCGGCGATCACTTATCTGCACGTAGTTCGGGCGTTCTTCCGTTTCATTGACCGTCCCATCTGAGTTTAATAAGCGTTGGGGTTGTGCATAATAGTTCTTTGTTTGTGTAGAAATACCTTGTTGCCCAAAAGAAAAGCTAGAAACAAAATCAATACTTAACATGCCTTGTTCTTCAGATAGCTCTGGTGGGTTTTCTGGTGAAACTTCCTCATCTGGTTTTAAAGGATCTTTAGGATTAAGCGGCCTTTTTGACTTCTCTACCACTGTACTTGCAGAAGCTGATTTCCCATTTTGATAGGCATAAGCCGTAACTTCATTACCTTCAGTGAAAAATGTTCCGTGTGGGAGCTTATAGGTATAGTCTCCATTGTCATCGGCAGTCACATGATACTTTTCACTTTCAGAAAAGTTGGGTGATTGAATAGTTGCTGCAGGCAATGCTGGATCTCCAGAAAATCGAATCACACTGTTTGGAGAAGCTTTTCCGGTAATCGTATAAGAGTTTACTTCTAACGTATCCTCCGTTAAGGGATCAATGCTTATCTCAACATCTGGTATTTTTTCAAATAGTATTCGCTGAACATCACGCGTAGTGAAGCTTTCATCAAAACTGGTCATCGTCTCTTGAAAGATAGAAGAAACATTTGTAATTGTTGGATTTATCGTATTATAGTGAAGAATTAAATTAAAAATAGGTGTCCATAAATAATCTGGTTCTTCTGTAAAATTATCTCGGTTCCATTGTTTAACAGATTGAACATCAATATCTAGAAGACCCGTAGTTCCAGAAATACTAATCAGTCCATTAGACGTAGATCCAGAAATAGGTGAAGTACGTTCCAGATTTACTTTTTTTGCATCAGAGAATCCGAACGTTGAACCCGCTGAGGCAAAATTCAGTAAACTCTGATTGATTGAAGTGCTATCACTCTTTATATCTAAAGATCCATCTTTAGCAACTCTAAAGTTTGCATTTCCAGCTACATGAATAATATTTGAGTTTGCATTTCCTCTATTTACTGCATTGATGTTAATCTCAGCGTTTTCCTGTATTAAAATAGAACTTCCCGTGGCCATATAGATCAAATTTCTATCTACCGCATTTGTATTATATGTGTGTCCAGTTGAATCTATATTTATTTTAGCACCTTCAGTAAGTTCTACAGTAGAATTGCTACTACGCAGATTTATTGCAGAAAAATTTCGAGTACTAGCAATATTTATTGTTGATCCTTCTTTCATAATCAAATCTCCATTGGCGATATCTATACTGGAACCTCTCCCATTGGCATTATCCCCGGTTCCAGTTCCATTGGACTCCATATTGATTGTTGCATTTTTTTCTAATGTCAAATTGGCATCCAATCCACCTAATCCTATGATGATATTTCCACTATTGACAGTAGACAAATTAAGTTCTCCATCTTCTTTAATAGTCAAACTTCTAGTTTCCAGATTTACGGAATTTACCGTGTTCACTCGCCAATCAGTACGGAATTTAGAGCTATACGTTGCGGTGATATAATTATTTACTGTTCCGGAAATATCAACATTTGTAAAATAAGGAGCAATTAATTCATTACCATACCCATTAATATTATGGAGTGTAATATTGGACAATGCATGTTGTGCAACCGTGAGGTTCCTTGTTTGAAAAAAACCCCACCAATTTCCCGAATAAACATCCAAATTATTAAATGTAATATCCCATGGCGAACTGGCATTATGTGTTGCCGGATATAGACCTAATGAAACAGACCCAAAATCTATTTGATATCCGTTGCCATTAATTTCTAACGTTCTAGAGATATTACTTCTCGTTAAATAAATAAACGTAGCTCCTCCAGTCACATTAGAGTTGTTTCCAGTTGCCATACCTGATAATCCAGTTAGTGGCGTTGTAGGAACTTCAAAATCATCAATAATTTCTATAGTAGAGATAGATGGATTTGAAAATGCTTCGATAAACTCGACCCATGAGCCTACATTAATTAGATTATCACTCCTAACCTCAACACCATTTGCTTCCTGATCTAACTCTTGATTTTGTTCATTAAGAGTGGGGACATCAGGCAGTTCTTTTTCTGAAGAAGAGGACTCAATTGTTTCATCCCCCCTCCTATCCTCACTCGATGAATCAGTTATTTCATTCCCTTGATGTTCTTGGGTCACTTCTTCACTAACTATCTCAAGCGCCATCGATGCTTCTCCTAAAGCAATGTTATACACACCAGCCTGCTCAAAAACCAAAGGAAGACTGAATACTTTTTGTGGGACATTCATTATTATTTCTATTTGATCTTTTTTTGTTCCTGGTCTTACATCGGTTCCATGCGCTAACTCATCATTTAAAATAGCTGCTTCTTCCGGTAAGATAACTAATGCTTCAGAAACTTCCTGGTTTGCATGCATTACTAAAGTAAACACTTCTCCTGCCGAATAGGTTGCTTGCGTCTCTTGAAATGAAAAAATTGGTTTATCTATAGATTGCCCATTAAATATATTCGAAGAATCAATTGTACTTTCTACTGCCTGAACAGATGTTGACAAACCAATTGTAAATGGAGATGTAACTAGCTGAAAACAAAGAAAAGAAACGCAAAATATAGAAAATTTATTTCTCCTTTTCATTATCTTTCTCCCTCCTCGTCTTGTCTTTTTTTAGTAACAACCAACCAGTTATAATTAAAAGTACCCCAAGCAAAACAAGTGTGGTTACTAGCCACCAATTTATATTTGAATCAATCATCACGTCTTCTCGATTTAAGTTACGTGCTTCGTCTGCTTCAATAGAAAATTCTTTTGTCCATGACCATTTATTTTCTCCAGAAGTTGCGGCTAATTCTAGGACATAATCACCTCTTCGAAAGCGGTCTCCCTCTAGAGAAATCGGAAAGTTGAAATTCGAATTTGGTGCCATCTGCATCATTTCTTTCTCAGCCTCATAGAGGACTTCGTTTTCACCTGCTCGCTTCACCGTAGCTTGCACTGCTAATTGGTTAACAAACGTAGGGGTAAAGTTTTGTAAAGTAGCACTGATTACATTGCGATAGTTCAATTGATCAGCAAATACATTTAACAGTTCCAGCTCCGGTTGTACTGAATCTCTATTATTACTGACGACTACACCAATTACATAGGCGAATTCATTCTTTATAGCCACGCCTTCTCCTTCTGCTTCGTCGTTTTCTTCCACTTCTTCTTTCTGTTCAGCAATACGTAATCCACCTGCTAAAAATCCTTCAAATGCTTCTTCTGGCATCTGTATAGCAATCTCAATAGTCTTCGTTTCATTTCCAGCTAATTCAATAATATCAGAAGGCTCTATCAGGTCAGTTAAAGAGTGAATCAACGTCGGATCTACTTCTTGTGCATCTTTACCGTATTCAACATTTCCTAATACATTGGTATACGCTGTATGGGGAGTCACTTGAACCCATATGGGTTCAGCGCTCGTATTCCCAATCTCCAATTGCAAGATTTCTTTTTGATTGGGCGCTAGGTTTAAATCATAGTACCCTTTACTTTCATCTACTTGGCTATCAGAAAACAATGGTGCAGCATAAATATTTAGAGTCGTTTCTTCCGCCTGAACCGAAATCGGTAAGAAAAAGCTGAGAACTGTGAGAATCCATAAGTATCTGTAGTTCTTTTGTGTCTGTTTCATGTAACGTAATCCTTTCTTAAGAAAAAGGCAACGTTACAAGGTTGCAACGCTGCCGGTTTGTCATTTGACAAGGAAAATGTTGTTAATCTTTCTTAACTCTCAGTATCAGTAATTTCATTATCTGGAGTTGAATTTAATTCCCATGTCAATGTTGATTGATATGTCACAGCATCTTTTGCGGTTGAACCTGGGACAAATAGTTTGATTGCGTCATTTTCTATTACTTCCGCTCCCGCTGTGACTTGTTGTGCAATTGCATCATGGTTGCCCCACACAACGGAAGTTGACCCTGCACCTTTTTTAGCTGCCGCTGTCATCACTGGAACCGCCTTTTCTCCAGGTAAAATCTCAAGGCCAGTAGCATGCAACTCTGGTTCTTGTTCAGGATCATTAATGCTATAAACAAGACTTGGATCGTATAATGTAATCTTTGCTCCTTTTAACACCTTATTTTGTGTATCAGCAGGACCTTCGAATTCAGATAAGCTGACGGTTAGTTCCCATCCTTCATTTGTACCACGTGTATCTTGGACTTGTGCCAAACTCACATAAGGAATCTTGTTTTCTTCGCCCGTCGTTCCTACCTTTTGCTGTTTTTCAGCAACCATATTATAATTTTCATCAGTAGTTGAGATAATTTGCGACCCGAAGTTCATGGTTGGCACTGTCGCAATCGTTAAAGGTCCTTTATTTTGTCCATCTGGTCCCGTAATAGGTGGAATTTCTACCTCTGGACCTTCGGGTAGTTTATCTACTTCAGTATCATCATTCCCTGGAGTGAATGTAATTTGACCATCGCTTGTCGCCTGCCGAACTTCACTTGTTTCTTCTGGTGCCACATCAGCAAAGGCTTGAGCACCACCGGCTAAAATGGTAGTAGATAATGCAGTAATAGTTACTAATCTGATAAATTTCATGTATAATTCCCTCTTTTATTTTCTCTATTTTATTGTTTTCGTTTTACTTTTCATAACGATAATCCCCGCCAAGACAACGAATAACCACCCAAGCCATACCCAGTGATAATGTGTCACTGTATTGGTCTGAGGTAGTTCCCCGCTAACAGGTGGCTTAGTTATATTTGATGGTGGTGGATCGGGTGTTCCAATCGGTTCATAGCGACCTGTAAATTGAATGGACCCTTCAGTATCAGCTGACTGTACAGATGTTGCTTGTGCATTAGATGATAGCCCCATAATCAGTAATACTAGTAATAAGTACCACGTACCAATTTTCTTTTTATAATCCATTTCCCTCCTCCTTTTGCAGAATGTCTCAAAACTCATCGTTTTAGAGACAACGAAAAAAACAGACATTCATGGTGATAAAATGTCTGTGTATCATTATTATATTAAGCTTTATCTGCTAACTTACCACTACTATTTTCATTCTCTGAAAAACGATGGATTTTGATACCTTTTAACGTAAGTTTGTGTGCATGCATTCTTCTTACATAATTAAGATTACCTGATTTATTGGTCAAATTGGAGTCAATATTTTCATAGACAGATGAAATTTCTGAAAAAAGTATTCGCTAATAACTTTAGCGAGTAGTCAGAGATTAGAGAAATGGTTTTCGATTTGGATCTATTTTTCTTTCTAAATTCCGCCAATCGTGCTCATCTGGGACAGCTTTTAATAACAAGTAATCTGTTTCAATGATATAGTCTAAGAGGTACCGAGTGTAATTTGTGACAATCAAATCAATATGATCGGCATTTAACATTTCTTGTGTCAGATGTTGCAAAGGTAAAAAGGTCAACATGTGCTTTGTCCCGAATTGCTGAATCGCCCGAGTTTGAATCTGTTGGCAGATGAAGTGATCACCTTCTAGAAGAAAATAAACTCTTTTGGAAGGTGAATAAAAATCGAAAATCAACTCACTATAAATTGTTAAACTCACAC
>Ga0308165_1001201_pt1 | contig 37963 bp, 32 predicted proteins | sample PhyWR2_FD_201032 | JGI IMG/M metagenome (GOLD analysis project Ga0308165, IMG submission 201032) | Phyllosphere microbial communities from UC Gill Tract Community Farm, Albany, California, United States - DLSLW.R2 | ecosystem: Host-associated > Plants > Phyllosphere > Unclassified | place: USA...
ATAAATAATCCGTGATTGAGAGGGCATGATACCCGCCCTAGCATAAATTACCTGTAGACAGAATAATAGTAGTAATATCCATTTTATTTTCATTGCATTTTTACCATTACAGTGGCCGTGGCGCGTACTTTTCCGGTGGTAACAGATTTACCCGGGATTTTTTTCAGTGTCGCCACAAAATTATAATTATATTGTGTGTAACCACTGCGTGAGCTCCCAGCAGGTATCGCATTATTCAGTACCGGATACCAGCCAGCATTACTCCCCATATAGGTTGAGTTAACCTCATTCTGGCCTATAAGAGTAAGCGGCGCTTCCGGGTTGTTGCTGTAAGATATTGAAATACCTACACCTTTAGCCATGTTTTCATCGGTATAATTATCTGAAACTAATAGACTTACACCATTGTTACTATTGACCAGACCTAAATTTTTTGCCGCACTGTATGCTCCAGCGGATACCTGAAATCCCAGAGCCGTTTGCGCATTACTGGTCCCTGAGGTTGCGCTATTGCTGCATTCAACGCTTACGTTAAATGCAGCAGATGTAGTCAGTCCGGTCTTTAATTCAGTTATCGATATATCAGGAAACCGCACCAGCGGTGTGGCACTGCGGGCAACACAGGTTGGGGTATCATAAAGCGTGTTAGTTCCTCTCATTCCATAACCAAAACCATTATCCACACCCCAGAATGACCAATGAGAGTTACTGTCTTCACCTGCCTCGTCGTGTATCAGCCCAGGCCCGACCAGCTGAATATAGGAGTTTGGCTGAGTACAGTCATAAAGTGTACCGGTTGTTGAACCGTAGACGACGGAGGTGCAGGTATATTTTGGGCCACCTCCAGGAGTAGGCAGCGAACTCACACGATACAGTTCTGCCTGCAATGGCGGAATATCTTGTAATCGAATTTGAATTTTTTTTCCCGAAGTTGCGTAAGTATTGATGGGTATTTTTTTCCAGTAACGTGACAGGGCCACGCCATCCATCCGCTGTTTCAGTCCTACATAGGCAAAGGAAGTGGCATAAACCCCATTGATATCATCATTGACACCAATCTCATTATTTCCTCCCAACCAGTGATCTCCGTTAGTCGCTACAAGGAAATAAATATTAGACAGATCGGCGGCATCACATTCCCATAAAACAGATCCGGCTGAAGCCCCATTAAAAGTATAATTTGTCGGCGGAACGACGACACTTGCCAGAAGCGAACCAGCGGGATAGAAATAGCGATCGTACAGATTCACTTTGCCAAATGAAATCTGCGCAGTTCTGTTATCTTCAGTCTGCGCGACCCCCGTGATTTTACAAAATGCCCAGGATGACAGTGAAGCCAGAGCCAAGGATAGCAACAGCATTATGCGGATAAAAAAAGCCATTATCCTTATCATCATATCTATCCTTTTAGGGATGAATTACAACGGACTGTAAGATTAACCAGGGAGGATTTAGTATCAGTTCCCGTGAGGTTATAAGGTAAAACACAGTAAGCATCCTCTCCCCAGCGAACGGTAAGTCTGCCTTCCGGTTTTTCTACCCGGACATAAATTTGCCCCCCCTGGCCTGCAAGACCAATCGATTGATTCTGTTCGTCGTATACTTCGGCCCCCATAGGAATAGCGACACTATTTTCAGGAATAGCTTTAATTAACAGCGCTGTACCGATACGCGTCCGGAATTTCACTTTCACACTGGAACCGGCAACAGGGACGATACGTTTCTGGCTCTCAAGAACCTCTGCATTTCCTTCCATACCTTGAGGATCAATAGAGATATTGTTGTAGCGATAAGGTGTTACAGAAGGAACTAACGCATAGCCGTTACTATCAATGCGTGTTTGTGATGAGTTAAACAGTTTCGCTCCCTCGGCACCTTTCGCTTCAACCAGCGCAAAAGTATCACCTAAATAGGGCCCGAACGTCACACCACCACTATGGAGAGCCAGTGCACCTTGCGCGTTACCTGATGCTTGCCAGTATCCATTACCGGCTGAAGCATTTAACCCTAAATTTGCTTTTGGCAGTTGTTTTTGCAGACTACCGCCAAAGGTCGTCTGATTGAATTTTTGATCGCGCATAACATTCACGCTGTAGCTTGTGTTTTGCGCCTCACCTATCATTCCTGAGGCAGACGTTTGATACTGGGAGCCGCCACTATCACTATGATTATAAGCAGTACTTAAATTTATACCGTTAGTATTATTACTAAATAATGGGATTGAAAATGAGACCGTGGTTGCCGTTTCCGTTTTACCTGAATTGGAATAGTCTCCTACTCGTTGCCGGGCAACTGAGATATTCATACTGATATTGTGCCGGAAAGTTTGGTTATAACCTAACTGCAGTTGGGTATCGCGGGAACGCCCATCTCGATAGTCATAGGTCGCGCCAGAGATATAGGCATTACCGTAATCGCCTAAGCTTTGACTCAGTGTGATATCAAAACGTGAACGCTGGGCGCTGGTATAGTTTGGCTGGTCCATATTGCTATTGTCATACTGACGGGAGCCCAGTATTTCTGATAACTCTCGATAGCCACTGGTTGAATAACGATAGCCCGCCAGTGAGACGGTGGTACCGCTAGACTGAAAAGTTTTGCTCCAGGCTGCATGCGTCATCCAACCCTTCGTGACGGTGTTATCGAATAATTTTGCGCGGGAGAAAGTCGTATCCAGTCCGAAAGCGCCGAATAAACTGGTATGCACTCCACCAGCCACGATAGCGGCATAGTTTTGAGCCAGCCGAATGCCCCCATTAGCGGTAATGGAATTGGTTAACCCGCGTTGATAGGTAACATCACCAAAAGCAGACTCTTTTTGAGTATTACGAGTCCGTCCAAGTGCCAGGTTATAACGAGAACTCCCCGGTCTCATTGATTCTGGAACGGCGGAGAAAGGCACAATAAATGTTTTTTTGGTACCATCTGCCTCGGTAACTTGCACCAGCAAGTCACCGCTATAGCTGGTTGGATAAAGATCGTTAATCTCAAAATTACCCGGCGGGACAGTAGTCTGATAAATCTCTTGTCCATTCTGGGTCACAGTAACTTTTGCGTTGCTAGCTGCAATACCTTTAATCGCGGGAGCATAACCACGCATTGAGTCAGGTAACATGGCATCTGATGTTGAAAGATTAATTCCGTTATAACTCAAGCCTGAAAAAAACCGACCATTTGTGATCAACTGACCGCCCATCAACTCACTACTGATGACCGGCAGCGGGCGCTGAACGTAACTACGCAGATTATTCCACTGAGAGCCATTTTGTTGTTGGCTCCAGGTTGCGGTACTTAACTGACGATATTGCCATGTCCCCAAATTGACACCGCCATTGAGTGACAGCCAGGCCGAATCCATATTGCTGGCCTGGTTACCCGAATAGGAGACATGGTAATAGTTGGCTAAATAATTTACGAAACCTATATTAGAACCCGTTTCGTAATTCTCTGGGTTCACATAGCCACGAGGACGAAGGTTCAGTAACGCTTGCGGTACTACAATATTCAGCTTTAATGCTGATAAGTCTATTTTACTACTAGCCAGAGGCGTTATTTGTGATAAAAAAATACACTTATCGGCATTATTATCTGTCAGTTCTGCAGAATTTTTAAAACCAATATCGTTAATCAGCGCTGGAGATAAACAAGGAAGAACCTTATCCAGTTGCACTGCATAGGTAACCGAATAGCGACCAATAAAGTTCTGGTTAACATAAACGTCTACTTTATAATCACCGGGAGAGATTGAACCAGACAGGCGTAATCTCTCTAGTGAGGTTTGGTCAAAATGACCACCTTTAAACAGTGAGGGGTCAAAAATATAGTCATTGTCTTGATTATCGCTATGGCTGTCCGTGGTGGCATAAACCCCATGACTTATCGCAATAATAATGAGAAAAATGGCTCTTCTGAGGGTGTTCCAGTACGAAAAATAAGCTGACCTAGAGGTGTATTTCTCGTGTAACATCAGCGCCATAATCATTTACCAGGATAAGTTTAAGTGAAGCACCGTTTAACGTAGTTATCTTCCTTGTAGTCGGTATTTGTACGGTTGATTTCGGTGGGATCATTACTGACTCGGCCAGAGTGACAGGGTTTTTACCCATCATCAGCTCAGCTTTTCTTATTGTGATATAAAACCCAGTCGGGTTATTAACCGCTACGGAATTTTGCTGAAGATTAAAATTTAATGACTGATAAGCTTCACTGGATTGACCTGCTAATGTCACTGGACGATAAAATATCTTTACTCGACTGGTGACAGCGATAACCAGTTGATTTTTTTCTTGCTGTGATGCTTTTAATGCCGGAAGCTGAGTAAAGTTTAAATAAAAAATAGACTCTTTATCCTTGGGTAGAACCTCTGTGTCATTAGCGATAAGTCTGACTGAATGACCCGCATGGGGTTCCATACGAAAGACCGGAGGAACCAGCGTAAAAGGGGCATTATTATCAGCTTCATTGTCTTCAGTCGTAATTTGAAGTTGAACAACATAAGGTTGTGGGTCTGGATTTTTAAACTGGATAACTTTCTCTGTGACATTCGAAGGAAATACAATGCGAGTTCCAGTCATAATAATACTGGCACTGACATTAAAGGATATAAATGCACAGAGACATAACAGTGCTAATAAATTTTTATTTTTCATAAATAATCACCGATAAAAAATGGCTGTAATAGTATTACAGCCATTTCACTGGTTAAAGATAACTTACAGTATATTCAGCAACTGCGGTTATTTTACCAGGAGTACCGTCGGTACCGAAGGAGTAGTAACGTGCACCGAAGTCATAAGATGCTGATGTTGCACCACTTGCTAACACTAAACCAGGTACCGAGGTGACGCCTTTTAAGTTAATGGCATTGTCAGCATCTTTTACTAACTGGATACCAAAACCAGTTGCCGCACTAGCGTCGGTCAGTGTATTGCCTAATACACCTGAATTACTATCAACATTATAGCCAAGGAATTTGGTAGTAATATTAGTATCCGCCGTAGGTGCTTCGCAGTTAGTAATTGAGACGGTAAAAGGTGTCAGGCCTGCAGTTTGCGCTGCTGCCAGCGTATCACCAAAGTCTTTTACTGTTACGGTTGGCAGCAGTACTACTGAGTTTGTCTCTCCGTTAATACTAATAGCACAAGTTTGTGAAGTAACTTCACCTTCAAAGGTGACGGTAGGGGCTGCCATAGTGGACACAGGCAATACCATTAAGGCACCCAAGGTTGCTAATTTATTTAATGTAATATTCATGACTTAATCCTGTCTAAAATAACCGATTGACGGGCTGCATTAATATGTTGTTAGTCGTCTGAGAAAGTAAGCTTAATATACTAGGTCATGATGCTACATCATATATTCATTCCGTTAATACGCGGTGAGGTATATTGTTTAAACCTTGAGGAACTGACGGGTTAAATATAATGCCAATGACGAAAATATGCTAATTGTTTTATTTGTCTGGTTCTCAATGTAATTATGCGTTACATAAAAGTAACATTTTTAAAAGTTATACATAAGTGGTTAAATTTACGTTATAGATGATTTTTTCTACCAGAAAATGTCATTTTTAAATAAACTTTGATCTTTTTGTGGGTAAGCAGTAGTATATAGAACGTAGGCTCATGACAGGATTCAGATGGTATAAAGGCCTTAGTGATAGGATTAATCCCACTTCTTTATAACGATAAAATCTAAGAATAATCCTAATGGATGCGTCGTTCTGAAGTCTGTCTCTGCAGCGGATAGCACATTCATCGTGAAAAGAGATAACCTCCAGTCATAATGATTTGCCTAACCCGTACTAACGGATATGCCAGTACTTGAGTCGCTATCCTGGATTAGCTGATACTGCCATGGCAGCCTTTGACGGGTAGTAAGAGTCAACTGAGCGTACTGCGTGCCGATGGGGTTCCGATAACGGCTTCACCATTACCGGAACCCAGCCCATAGAGGATTAAACTTCAAGGCTCCACTCTGCTTTATCTAACACTTCACCGTTAACCTGAATCTCAATGTATTGAATACCTTCATAATACTGACGAGTCGTTATCTTTTTGACCGTATGCTTTTTATCAATGCGGACAACATCGTTTGCCTGCAGGATAAAAGATCGCAATTTAAATACTTTTGGTGCGGTTTTATTATTTGCCTTCATAAAGTGAAGAACATAATCGATCACAATATTCTGTGGCTGATTACTGACCGATCGGAGTTGTGTGGTAAATTCCAGACTCTGATTTAGCTTTATTTTACTATTTTTAACTGTAAATTCATCAAGTTCAACGTCAGCGCCAAATTGTACACCGATCAGTGACAATGCCTGCGGGTGGCCCGCTTTTATTAAGGAACGCAGCGCGTGTTTAATGACCCAAGTGAGATTCTTGATCTCTGCTGGAGTTGCTTGCTGTTTCCAGTCGTTCAGTAACTTAATAACATAGTCAGGATTATCTTTGGTTATATCATTCAGATGGTTGGCCACACTTTTTCTGACGTAGAGTTCTGCGTCAAATTTTAAAACCTCTAAAATCTCCCGGGTTCTGGAGGGATCTTGAATAAAAGCAGGTAACTGCTCTCCCCAAGGGACTCGTGGGCGAGTTCCTTCTGATGCCCATCTGCGGATGTCCACATTGTCACTTTTGGCACAATCAAGCAGAAACGTCATGGTTTGCTGCGGATACTTTTTAATGAAAGGGCGAACGGCCCACTCAGAAGTAAAACATTGGGTGACAATTTTTAAGGCTTCTAATGAAATGTCCGGGTAATCTAGACCATAGGTCTGGATAAATTCAGCCACCGGCCAGACAGAAAATCCCCTGAATTGATTATCCTGCAGCACTGATACCAGAATACTTAATGCCTCTGGATAATTCTGAGGTAATTCGGCAGCCAGGGCATCACGTATCAAATGAACCCTGGCTTTCATTTCTCTATCCGCTAACTGTAACTCGATGGCCAGAAATGCAGCCGAGTTAAACGGCGGGAAATAGCGGCTTATCGAACCGGCGATTTGCTGCAACAGCATACCGTTAAAGGCGTGTTTAAAGGCATTTTCATTTTGCTCGAGGGTAGGATCACTCATTGAATTAGCACCCTTATTTCATCATTCATTAATGGAAACTATTAAAAAAATACAGGCGTTAATATGCGCAGGCAGATCCCAGACCGTATTGATGATCGTTGAAACCTGGTTCAGCGCGGCAGTAAACTCAGCCTGTTGCAAGGCACACTGGAGGCTTCATTAAGCCACGCCAGTTCAGGCTCTTTCTTCAGCGCAGTTAACGATGAACTGGCCTGAAGATTACCTGTCTTTTCCTGCCGTTCATCGAAGGCATCGGAACGCCAGCGGAGTACGGAGTTATAGACGAAACGCACACAACCGAACGTCCGAGTTAATAACTCAGCGTGTTCTGCTGTTGGGTAAAACCGGTATTACAGGCGCGATTCATCACTTATAAACCTAATTGTAATATACAATAATACTGGCATTATATACAGGCAAGGTCAAGAGCGCGCCTTATCACCTTGCCCTAAAAGAACGAGGTTTTACGGCGCTTTCAGATAAGCCGTTAGCAAAACGCATTACCCCGATTGTACCTGACGAGTCGCGGACTTTTGGGATGGAAAGCCTGTATCTCTTACCCGCTGGCAACCATTATCCATGATGCCCTTCAGCGTTATGGCATTCGTAGCGATAATTAGAAATACCCGACACGTTTAGGGGCTGCTGGTTAAAGTCGATGATTGATTATCGGCAGGTAGCCTGATAGCGGCCGTTGTTGTCGAGGATACCGCTATCGTTGAGGAGGAGAAAAAGGAACCTCTTAAAGCGATTTTTCCAAAGGAATATGTGACAACGTCACTTAATCTGTCTGTAGCAGCCAATAAATATCCAGGCTCAACAGAGGAGAACCGAATGATATTGCCGCTGTCACTGAGTTACGATCACCGAGTGATAGACAATACCAGCGCGGTTCATTTTGTAGCGTATCTGAAGAGTTTACTGGCAGATATCCGCCGTCTGCTACTGCAATCATATTCCTGCACCGGACGGTTGCGTTCGGTGCAGTGATGTAGAGAGGTCAAATTGATTATTTCGAGGTATGACTCAGTAATCGGTAATACTTTCTTAATAACCAGGTTCGGGCAATAAAAAAACCAGAAATAAAACCGGATGAAATAAAAAATGAAATGAGTTGTATGGTGGTTAATTCTTGCACGCCGCCACGAACCGCAGCCTGATAACCAAGATAATAACGCAGAGAAAAATAGGCTAATAGAATAATTAATATCGAATAACTGCCCGGGACGATCAGTGTATTGGCTTTTTTACCCAGTTTAATCGGATGATGCTCTAATAAATAACGTGATATGAATGCCCCTGCCACCGCAGCAACGATCCATACCGGCATAGTCAATATCGGCTGAGGATAATGATAAAAAGTGATTACTGATAAAAAAATAAAAATAACCGGGAAAATTATGATCTGACGTAAGTTTACTTGGTGCGTAAAGCACGCTCGTATGCCTAAATAAATTAATGCCAGCAAGGTGATATAGACCCACGGGGGCGTTTTTAGCAGTATCTCCAGCATCGTGCTTCCCTGTAAATGAGGATATTGAATTATTTTATACTCGCATTGTGAATTATCTGGCAAGCATATTGAATCAACTCATCGCAATCATATCGCTCTCCCTACAGTAGAGCTCTGATATCCAGGGGGAGAGGATACGTTACTCGCCTCAGTTCTATTCGTATTTCGGTGACATCCCTGGCTAATTTGAATTTTTTTGCCTGTCTGGCATGAAACCTGCTCATGTAATGAAAATCTTTACGTATCAGACCGTCATGGCTGCGATGGTCGAACATCGATGGCTTGCGGGCAGTGAATTAGCGGTAGAAGCCTGATGTAAGGTCTCTGACGTGGGTCAGACCAGGATTGATACCCTACAGCTTCGCTTCATCATTGTGCATCGCCCGGCGTTGATGCGCCAGCGTGGTGCTCAGATGGCGACTCTGATACCTGGAACAATGCAGGCATGGTGGGCGCAGACCTGACTTATTCAGATTATTTCCCGGCTATAAGGAACGGTAATGGAAGAGATCTGCATACAAGTGATTAATCCCAACACTAACCCAGGGATGACCAAAACGATTGCTCGCGCAGCGCGGAAAGTCGCTGCACCGGGGACGCGGATTATGGCGGTGTGTCCGGATGACGGGGTGCCCTCTATTGAAGGCCATTTTGATGAGGCAATTGCCGCCGTCGGAGTATTGGAACAGATCAAAATAGGGCGTCAGCAGGGCGTGTCGGGGCACATCATTGCCTGTTTTGGTGACCCAGGATTGCTGGCTGCACGTGAACTGGCACAAGGGCCGGTTATCGGTATTGCCGAAGCCGCGATGCATATGGCGACTCTGGTCGCGACGCGCTTTTCTATTGTCACCACACTGCCACGCACACTGATTATTGCTCGTCATCTGTTGCATCAGTATGGCTTTCAGGATCACTGCGCCGCACTGCACGCTATTGATTTGCCAGTGCTTTCGCTAGAGGACGGCAGTGGTCTGGCGCAGGAAAAGGTCCGTGCGCGCTGTATCCAGGCATTAAAAGAGGACGGTTGCGGGGCTATTGTACTGGGTTGCGGCGGAATGGCGACGCTCGCCCAAGAACTTACCCGTGAACTACAGGTACCGGTGATAGATGGCGTTAGCGCCGCGGTGAAAATGGTGGAGTCGCTGGTGGCGCTAGGGCTGTCGACCAGTAAACGGGGAGATCTCGCTTTCCCTGAAGCAAAAACGTTAAGCGGTAAATTTCAGACATTAAATTTATATTAACATTAAGGGTGGGCGATAATGCTAACAGAACAAAATTACCCCCGTGATCTTCGGGGATACGCCGGCCAGCCGCCGCATGCACGCTGGCCTGATGAGGCACGTATCGCCGTACAGTTCGTACTTAATTACGAAGAGGGCGCAGAAAATCACGTCCTGCACGGTGATGTGGGATCAGAACAGTTTCTATCGGATATTATCGGCGCGGCGAGCTATGAAGACCGGCATATGTCGATGGACTCACTTTATGAATATGGCAGCCGTGCTGGATTCTGGCGTATCCATCAGGCATTCAGTGAGCGTGGACTGCCACTGACCGTGTTTGGCGTGGGTATGGCGCTTGCCCGTCATCCAGATATTGTGGCGGCCATTAAAGCCGCCGATTACGATGTGGTCAGCCACGGCTGGCGCTGGATACACTACCAGCATATGGATATCGAGCAGGAGCGTGAACATCTGCAAAAGGCGGTACATGTGTTAACCGATCTGTTCGGAAAAACGCCAACTGGCTGGTATACCGGCCGTGACAGTCCTAATACGCGTCAGCTGGTGGTTGAGCAGGGGGGATTTGATTACGACAGTGACTATTATGGTGATGATCTACCGTTCTGGACCCAGGTGCAGTGCCGCGACGGTTCCCACAAACCGCATTTGATCATTCCTTATACCCTGGATACCAATGATATGCGCTTTGCTACTGCGCAGGGATTCAATACCGCCGAGCAGTTTTATACTTATCTTAAAGACAGCTTTGATGTGTTATACGCTGAGGGTGAGCAAGCGCCCAAGATGATGTCGATTGGTATGCATTGCCGTCTGTTAGGACGGCCAGGGCGTTTTCGGGCGTTACAGCGTTTTCTCGATTATGTGCAACAGCATGATCAGGTTTGGATCTGTACCCGTCAGCAGATAGCCGATCACTGGCGAAAAGTCCATCCATACCGTCCTTAGATTTTTGTTTTCCCAGCCAGGGCGTGTTGGCTGGGAAAACCGACAACGTCGACAATTAACGCATCAAACTGACCTGGGCGGCAACAATGCGCCAGCCACACGGAAAACGAACCCATGTTTGTTGCTGACGGCCAATTCGCTCGCTGCCTTCGCGTGTGAACTCGGTACTGCATACCGCATAATCGGTACCAAAGGTGGTAATAACCGTATGGCGTAATGTGCGCTGTAGCCCGGCAGAAGGTCGGGCAGCACGGAAGGCGCGGATCTCATCGATACCGTAGAGATTTTCCCCAGCACCTAAACGTACGGTGTGCTTATCGTGCCAGAACAGTTCATCCAGAACGGCGATATTATTGCTAACCAGGGCCTCTTCATAGCGATAAAAGGCGGCGCTCACCTCGGACAGCACCTCAGGTTGATTGACAGTCTCCTGATTTATCATACTGCAACCTCCGCAGGCCGGGCATCCGTACTTCCCATGGTTTCCAGAACCTGCGCCACACGCAAGCAGGCCTGTTCATTAAACGGGGCGGCAATCAGCTGTACACCGATCGGCAGTCCAGCAGCGGTACGAAGGGGCACCGTGACGACCGGTAACCCCAGGAAGGAGACGGGCTGAGTGAGCATGCCCATACTGGCGCGTATCGGCAACGACTGACCGTTGATCTCCATATTCTGCTGACCGATGAGGCTCGCACTGCACGGCGTTGCCGGGGCTATCAGAACATCGACATCGCGAAACAGCGAGTCCGCTAACTGCCGGACATGGCGACGAAAGCGCTGCGCCTGCAAATACCAGGTGGAGGGGATCATCGCCCCGGCGAGCAACCGCTCGCGGGAGTGGGGTTCAAAGCGCTCAGGCTCACGGCGCAATGCCGGTAAATACTGATTACCGCCTTCTGATGCACTGATAATAAATGCGGCTGAACGTGCCAGCTCGGCTTCTGGGAAAAGATATTCCTCCCGAGCGTCGAGGTCCTGGGCAACACGTGCCACTGCGGCACGGGCATCATCATCACACCAGTGAGAAAAATAGCCGCCCAGCACACCACAGCGCAGACCATCCAGACCACGAGCCAGCAGCGGGCTGCTCTGCTCGACCGGACGCTCAGCCTGAAAATCATCTGCCGGATCACGACCCTGTAAAACATCGTAGACCGTTGCCAGGTCGGCAACCTGACGAGCAAAGGGACCAATATGATCGAGACTGGCGACAAACGGCTGACTACCGGCACGCGACAGTCTGCCAAAGGTCGGTTTCAGGCCGAAGATCCCACACAACGAGGCGGGTACGCGGATTGACCCATTGGTGTCACTGCCCAATGAAAAATGGACCAGCCCAGCAGCAACGGCGGCAGCCGATCCTCCAGATGACCCGCCGGCAATGCGTTGCCGATCGTGAGGGTTATGGGTGGTTCCGTAGTGGCTGTTTTCAGTCGTGAAACCATAAGCATAGGCATCCATATTCAGCATCCCGCTGAGCATTCCTCCAGCAGCCTGAACCTGACGTATCGCCCAGCTATCAGTGGTTGCAGCCGGAGAGTCACTAAACAGTCGGGCGCCAGCAAGGGTGGTTTCCCCTGCGACATCAAACAGATTTTTCACTGCGTAGGGCACACCTGCCAGCGCAGGCAACGGCTGTTTGGTGCGGATCATAATATCAAGCTGACTGGCTTCGGCCAGCATGCGGTGTTCAGTGACTTGCGTCCAGGCATTAATATGGGGATTAACGCGCGCAATATCGTCCAGAGTCTTGCGGGCTATTTCCCTGGCGCTCAGCTCACCACGGACGAGCGCGCTCTGAATACCCACAATAGTCATTTGATTGAGCTTCATGCTTTATACACTCCGGCAATCTCCATTCGACAGTCAAGCGGATAGGCCATCAGGGGTTCCGCCATCGCCGCAATACGGTTGAACTGAAGCTGCAGTTCGCTACGGCGGGTCTCGTCCAGCTCCAGGGCTAGGATCTGTTCCATTTGCGCCAGCCAGGCGCTCCAGTCGGTTTCGGTTTGCTTCATGATGACTCCTAATATCCGGCGGCAGCGCCGTTGCTACGGGGATCAGATGCCCCCTCAAACAGGCCGTTAGGGTGACGTACGATAGCACCGGCATGGCCCATCGCTTCGCTGAAATCAGCCAGAATTTCAACCTCATGACCTAACTCTCGTAGACGCGCTATGCTCTGTGGCGTAAAGCGACCTTCCAGTTTCAGGGCGTCAGAGGTTTGCCCCCAGGTACGTCCGAGCAGCCAGCGCGGTCGGGAAATACTCTCTTGTAACGGAACCCCCTGCAGTAGATAGCGGGTAAAAATTGCCGCCTGAGTTTGCGGCTGGCCATCCCCGCCCATTGAACCATATACCATCACCCGACCATCGCTGAGGCGTGCGGCGGCAGGATTAAGCGTATGGAAGGGTTGTTTACCCGGTGCGAGAGCCAGCAGATGGGCGGGATCGAGGCTGAACGACGCGCCACGGTTCTGCCAGACAATGCCGCTATCTGGCAGGACTACACCGCTACCAAATTCATGATAAAGACTCTGAATAAACGAGACCGCCAGTCCGTTACTGTCCATCACGCCCATCCAGACAGTATCCCCTGGGCCTTTACCGGTTCCCCACGGGGCAGCACGCTGATCGTCAATTTTATCAGCCATTTGCTGTAATACCTGAGGTTTTAACAAGCTCTGAATATCAACATCGAGATGTCGCGGATCGGTGATATGCGCATCGCGTAGCGCAAAGGCAAGCTTGGTCGCCTCGACAATCCGGTGCACCGTTTGTGCCTCGTCGGCGTCTTCCATTGCCAGATGGTCAGTAATACCGAGGATCGCCAGTGAAACCAGTCCCTGTGTTGGCGGTGCCAGGTTCCACAGTTCACCCTGTTGATGCTGAAGCTTTAGCGGTGCCGGACGACGAGCATGATGTTGATGCAGATCCTCAAGGGTGATAGGGAGCCCAGTTTTTATCATTCCATCAGCCAGACGCTCTGCCAGTGTGCCACGATAAAAACTGTCGAGGCCTTCTTCGACCAACAGTTGTAGCGTTGAGGCTAGCGCGGGCTGGCGGAACAGACTACCGGCTACCGGAGGCTGGCCATTTATCAAAAAGGTCTCAGCAAAACCGGGCAGATGATGAAGTTCGTCGAACTTACTGCGGGTGGCATTGGATTGCGAAGGGGTGACCGGAATGCCTTCGGTCGCATAACCGATAGCATCTTCAAGCAGGCGGGCTAACGGCAGTGATTTGTCGCTCAGAGAGTGGGAGACCTTGAGCGCTTCATCCCAGCCGCTGACGGTACCTGCGACAGTCAGTGCTGCCTGAGGGCCACGATGAGGGATCTGTGTCAGACCCGCATAGGCCTCTGATGTTGCCAGTGAACCAGCTGCGCCACTGGCATCAATAGCGACAGGCTCACCCTCTGGCGGTACGATAAGCCAGAAGCCATCCCCGCCCAGTCCATTCATATGTGGATACACCACCGCAATTGTGGCTGCCGCGGCCACCATCGCTTCGATGGCACTTCCGCCTTCGCGCAACACAGCAAGTGCACTCTGACTTGCCAGATGATGGGGGGCGACCGCCATCCCGTGTACGGATACATTACTCTGCATGGGTTGTCCTTATTACCAGTCTTGTGGTGATGTTTGCAAAAGCTGTTCCAGGTTGAGAGTAAAGTTTCAGATACAGGAATAATGCGCTATTTATTAAACTGGCATGCATTGTGAAAGGACTTGTATATAAAGTTTGATGAAACAAAAGTTACAGAGGATTTATGGAGCAACTTGATGAACGCCTGAAAGGGCAGTATGCGGCCTTGTCCCCCCAGGAACAGCGGGTGGCAGATTTTATATTCGATCATTTTGATGATCTGATCGGTTATAACAGCGCAGAACTGGCGCAACTGAGTGGCGTGTCAAAAGCGACGGTAAGCCGCCTGTTTAAACGGCTAGGGTATGAAAAGTATAAAGATATGCGCGATGAATTGCGCACCTTACGCCAGAGTGGAATGCCGCTGACCGATAACCGTGATGCGGTACAAGGCAATACTTTGCTGGCACGGCATTATAAACAGGAAATGGCGAATCTGACCCAGTGGGTCAGCGCCCTGGATGCTGAGCAGTTTGCGGGTACGATTAACGCGATGACGCACGCCAGGCGCATTATCATTATTGGGATGCGTAACTCGTGGCCAGTGGCGCTACATCTACGCCAGCAACTGCTACAGGCGCGTGGACAGATTCTGGTTCTGCCCCAACCGGGGCAGAGCTTGAGTGAAGAGCTGGTTGATCTGACCGCCGACGATTTAGTGGTCGTTATCGCTTTTCGCCGCCGCCCGCGTATCATTCGCCCCCTTCTGCAACAGCTACAGCTCAGCGAAATCCCCGTGCTATTGATGTGTGAGCCACAGGCCTACAGTCTGTTCCCGCTGGCGCGCTGGCGACTTTGTGCGCCACTGGATAGTGTCTCAGCCTATGATAGCTACGCTGCGGTAAACAGTTTAATTAATCTGCTGGCAAATGCATTTCTACATGAAGTGCTCGATAAAGGTCGCCCACGCATTCACGATATCGCCACGCTTTATCAGCAACTGGATGAGCTTGAGCAACGATAATGGGGACTCAAGCTGGTGCTTTGCCTTCTTCTAGTGCAATCCTGGAGTGAGAAAACAGTCTAATTTTTCTCACTCATTTCTTCTTTATGCTGTTTATTCACTCTTTTATTGCTTATCAAAGGATCAATATCTGCTTTTTCATGGTTGGCACATTAGTTGCAAAAGTTAATTTAAAGAATCTTTTGTTTCACACTAACGTCACGGGAAAACATCATGAAAAAAATATTTGTCGCACTGGCTGGAGCCGTCTGTCTGTTCACTCAAATGACCGCAGCACAAGCTGACCAACTCCAGGATATTGAAAAACGCGGTGTTATTCGTATTGCGGTACCACAAGATTTCCCCCCGTTCGGCTCAGTGGGAACCGATCTCCAGCCTCAGGGCTATGACATTGATATGGCGCACTACCTGGCCAAAGAGATGAAACTCAAACTGCAACTGGTCCCGGTGACCAGCGCTAACCGCGTCCCTTATCTGCAAACCGATAAAGTGGACTTGGTTATCTCAAGCCTTGGGAAAAATCCAGAGCGCGAGAAGGTGATCGATTTTAGCCGCCCTTATGCACCGTTCTTCCTGGGGGTATTTGGCCCCAAAGGGAACGATCTGAAACAGGTCGCGGAACTGACCGGGAAAACCGTCGGCGTAACGCGTGGCGCGGTTGAAGACATGGTCCTGACCGATATTGCACCGCAGGGAGCACAGATTAAACGTTATGAAGACAACAACACCACACTGTCAGCCTATCTCTCAGGACAGGTGCAATATGTCGCGACCGGTAACCTGGTGGTCGCAGCGCTTTCCAGACAAAATCCGGATAAAGCCCCGGTCGCAAGCTTTATGCTGAAAGATTCGCCTTGTGTTATTGGAATGAAAAAGAACGAGCCAGCGTTAAAAGCGAAAGTGGATGCGCTGATTGAGCAAGGCATCAAAGACGGGACTCTGGATAAATTATCTCAGCAGTGGCTGAAAGCGCCATTACCTGCTGACTTTGCTGCTTAAGGCCTGCGTATGACAGAGCAACTTCATTTTTCTGAGCTATGGCAGCACTGGCCGGCACTACTGGCAGGGCTGTGGGTCACTATTCAACTGGCGGTGCTGACCACCATCGGTGGCTTAGCGATAGGTGTCTTCGGCGCCGCTATTCGCAGCGGACGTTCAACCTGGTTCAGCCATTTGTGGGGGGGCTATGTCGAGCTTATCCGCAATACGCCGTTTGTGGTTCAGCTGTTCTTTATTGTTTTCGGCCTGCCTAATCTTGGCTTAAAGATGACGGCGGGAGAGGCGGCCTTGCTGGCGATGGTGATTAACCTCGGCGCTTACAGCACCGAGATAATCCGTGCCGGAATTCAGGTGACGCCGAAAGGCCAGTGGGAGGCCGGGCGGGTGCTAGGCTTGAGTCGTATACAGACATTTATTCAAGTGATCCTGCCACCGGCACTACAACGGATTTATCCCGCTCTGGTGAGTCAGTGCATTATCGTTATGCTGGGATCGGCGGTGGTATCACAGGTCTCCTATGAAGAGCTGACCTTTGCTGCCAACTTGATTCAGTCACGCACGTTTTTGAGCTTTGAGGTCTATCTGGTGGTCACCGGGATCTACTTAGTGCTTTCGATAACCATGCGTCAGTTGCTGATGGCAGCAGGGCGTAAATGGCTGAGGATCCAGGCATGATAACAACGTTTACTGAATGGGATATCGTGCGTAACCTGCTGCTGGCAGGTCGCTGGACAGTACTGCTGTCGCTAGTGGCCTTTATCGGCGGGGCATTAGTCACACTCCCGTTGCTGCTACTGCGCCTGACCGGCGGCCGGGGAATTAATCGTATTATCCGCGGTTATATCGAGCTATTTCAGGGAACGCCGCTGTTGATGCAGTTATTTCTGGCCTTCTTTGGCGTGGCGCTGCTCGGCATTGATATTTCGGCATGGACTGCTGCCTCACTCGCCCTGACACTCTATACCAGCGCTTTTTTGCTTGATATCTGGTTCGGCAGTATCCGTGCGTTACCGAAAGGACAGTGGGAAGCCTCGCGTTGTCTGGGTCTGAGTTTTACCCAGACGTTATGCCGCGTCGTGGCACCTCAGGCAGTACGTATTGCCATTGCTCCGACGGTAGGTTTTGCCGTACAGGTGGTAAAAGGCACCGCACTGGCATCGATTATCGGTTTCGTCGAGCTCACTAAAGCCGGAACCATGCTGACAAATGTCACCTACCAGCCGTTTAAAGTCTTCGCGCTGGTCGCGCTGGGCTACTTCCTGCTGTGCTATCCGCTGTCCCGCTACAGCCGCTATCTGGAGAATAAATTCAATGCCTCTCATCACCATTAATCAGATGCAGAAGTTTTACGGGGATAACCACGTGCTCAAAGGTATCGATCTGGATATCGATATGGGTGAGGTGATTTCCATTATCGGCCGCAGTGGGTCAGGCAAGAGTACGTTACTGCGTTGTATCAACGGGCTGGAAAGTTACCAGGATGGCAGCATCAAACTTGGCGGCATGACCATCACCGATCGTGATTCCCAGGCGCGAGAAATCAGTCGTTCCGTCGGCATGGTGTTTCAGAATTTTAATCTCTTTCCACATATGACAGCCCTGGAAAATGTGATGCTGGCCCCGCGTCGGGTGCTGAATAAAAGCGCGGCGGAATGTCGCGAGCTTGCCCGGCATATGCTGGAAAAAGTCGGGCTGGGCGATCGGCTGGACTACTATCCCTCGAGTTTGTCTGGCGGCCAGCAGCAGCGCGTGGCGATTGCCCGGGCGCTGGCAATGTCGCCAAAGGTTTTACTCTGTGACGAGATAACCTCAGCGCTGGATCCTGAGTTAGTGGGTGAAGTGCTCAAGGTACTCGAACAACTGGCAACCGAGGGAATGACGCTGATCCTCGTCACCCATGAAATGAATTTTGCCCGTGAAGTGGGCGATCGCGTGGTGTTTATGCATCAGGGGAAAGTCTGGGAACAGGGCGACAGTAAAACGCTCTTTGTCAGTCCGCAGACCAATGAATTGAAACAGTTTATCTCGTCCGTGCGCGGCCTGAATTAATCAAAGGAATAGAAAATGGATATGGCTCAATTTTCACAAATCAATCCACCGCAGCGTCTGCTGATGGGACCCGGACCGATTAATGCCGATCCGCGCGTGCTGCGTGCGATGTCGAGCCAGTTGATTGGCCAGTATGATCCGGCGATGACCCACTATATGAATGAAGTGATGGCGCTCTATCGCGGCGTATTTCGGACTGATAACCGCTGGACGATGCTGGTTGATGGGACTTCACGTGCCGGTATTGAAGCCGTTCTGGTCTCTGCTATTCGCCCTGGCGACAAAGTGCTGGTCCCGGTGTTTGGCCGTTTTGGTCATTTGTTATGTGAAATTGCTCGTCGCTGTCGGGCGGAAGTACATACCATAGAAGTGCCGTGGGGAGAGGTGTTTACCCCAGACCAGATTGAAGACGCTATCAAACGTATTAAACCTCGACTGTTGCTTACGGTTCAGGGCGATACCTCAACCACCATGCTCCAGCCCCTGGCCGAGCTAGGCGAAATCTGCCGTCGTTATAACGTCCTGTTTTATACCGATGCTACCGCATCAATCGGCGGTAATATCCTGGAGACCGATACATGGGGGCTGGATGCCGTCTCTGCCGGTATGCAGAAATGCCTTGGCGGACCGTCCGGTACAGCGCCAGTCACGTTGAGCGCAGCGATGGAAGACGTGATCCGCTCGCGTAAATGTGTCGAACAGGGGATCCGTACCGAGGCCCATATTAATGGCATCAATGAGATGGTGTACTCCAATTATTTCGATCTTGGTATGGTAATGGATTACTGGGGACCAGAGCGGCTGAACCACCATACTGAAGCCACTTCTGCATTATTTGCTGCCCGGGAGTGTGCCCGACTTATTCTGCAGGAAGGTCTTGATAACGGTATTGCCCGACATAAGCTACACGGTGATGCATTGTTGAAAGGGATTCAGGCAATGGGCCTGGAAACCTTCGGCAATCTGCAACATAAAATGAACAATGTACTCGGCGTGACGATCCCGCAAGGCGTCAATGGTGACCAGGTACGTAAACTGTTGCTGGAAGACTTCGGCATTGAAATCGGCACCTCTTTCGGCCCACTGCACGGTAAAGTATGGCGTATCGGTACCATGGGGTATAACGCGCGTAAAGACTGTGTGATGACGACGCTGAGTGCTCTGGAATCAGTACTTAACTATCTTAAATTTTCCACCGTCCAAGGGGCCGGCATGCAGGCCGCATGGGATCATTATCATAGTGAGAAACCACTATGAGCCAAGCCGTACGTCAGCAGACAGAGTGGGAAGCAGCCGCAACACGAGTGATGACACGCGTTAATGAACTGGCCGTAATCAGCGAAATTCCCGATGGATTAACCCGCGTTTATCTCTCGCCTCAGCATCTGCAGGCCAATCAGCAGGTGGCTCACTGGATGACGCTGGCAGGAATGCAAGTCTGGCAGGATAGTGTCGGAAATATTTGTGGACGCTACGAAGGCGAACAGGAAGGGGCACCCGCTATTTTACTCGGTTCGCATCTGGACACCGTGCGTAACGCCGGGCGTTATGACGGTATCCTGGGGGTGCTGACGGCCATTGAGGTGGTCCAGTCGCTCCACCAGCAAGGGCGTCGTCTAACCAAAGCAATTGAAGTTGTTGGTTTCTGCGATGAAGAAGGGACACGTTTTGGAATTACGCTGTTAGGAAGCCGTGGTCTGACCGGAAGCTGGCCTGAAAACTGGCTGGCACAAACCGATGCTGAAGGTATCAGTGTGGCGCAGGCGATGGTCAGTGCCGGGCTGGATCCTCTCCTGGTGCATCTGGCAAAGCGCCCCCTGGCAGATATTGTGGCTTACCTGGAATTACATATCGAGCAAGGCCCCTGTCTTGAACAACAAGACATCGCCCTGGGAGTGGTGGAAGCGATTAATGGTGCGCGTCGCCTCAACTGTCGTTTTACCGGCGAGGCTGGCCACGCGGGGACGGTACCCATGAGCCATCGGCGCGACGCGCTGGCCGCCGCGGCACAATGGATGATGCAGATTGAGTCAAGCACCCGCCAGCAGGGCGGTAATCTTGTGGCGACAGTGGGAACCTTGCGCTGTGAACCTGCGGCGGTCAATGTTATACCCGGCGAAGTGTTACTGACGCTGGATATTCGTGGCCCGCAAGACCCGCCGCTAGACACACTTCTGACCTCATTACTGGCTGACGCCCAGCACATTGCCACCGCACGTCAGGTGCAGTTCGATGCTAACGAGTTTTATCGTATTCCTGCCACGGCTTGCAGCCCGCGATTGCAGACGGTATTAACGCAAGCAGTCTGTGAGGTGCAGGGTTCATCCCTGTCACTTCCTAGCGGCGCGGGGCATGATGCCATTGCTATCAACGAATGCTGGCCGGTAGGTATGCTATTTGTCCGCTGTAAAGGCGGGATTAGCCATCACCCGGCGGAATCGGTTACTGAAGCTGATGTCGCCTTAGCTATTGAAGCCTTTAGCCGGGCGACAACGCTGCTGGCGGAAAAATAACAAAACAGAGAGAAAATCGTCTGCTATTTGTCCAGTTAACTGGACAAATAGGGATAATCTGGTGAAGTACGGCAAGCATGGTATTATCATTGGATTATCATAAAATGAGACTGATAAACCATGGAAAAGAAAACGGCCAGACTGACTATTCTGATTGATCCTGATAAAAAGAAGGCGCTGGAAACACTCTGTCAGCAACAGGACTTGACGCCGTCCCAGGTTGTTCGGCAGCTTATTCGTGACTATCTGCATAAGCATGGCGTTGAATATACAACCCAAGCCGACGATGACTCGAAGGTCGAAGCACCCTAGCGACTCAGGGTAGAGAAACCACCGTGTCTGGGATCGATATCCATCACATTTCACGTTGCCTGAGATTGCTGGCGTTCAGACAGCCGAATCACAGAGTGTGTCTGTTCATCGACCGTCTTCTCTGGCATCCTCAAGCAACGCGAATTATTTTTTCTCTAAGATCTGCAGGGCTTCAGGCAGAGTAGCGTAAAACGACAGCCGCCCCTCAATAGGTTGTATCTGGGCGCGTGCCAGAGTTTTAAGTGGCTGGAAAGGCATATCGGTAATCACCAGATGTTTGCCTTCTGGCAGAATATCAATAAAGCGCTGCAGGGCATTCAGCCCCCCGGCATCAAGCACCGGTACCGCGTCCCACTGTAAAACGACCGTTTGATAATCCTGGGTACGCACCAGCAACTCATCAAAGATACGTTCTGCCGCAGCAAAGAATAGCGGCCCGTTCACCCGTAATACCAGAATGCCATCATCTGCCGTTAATTGACTCAAACGTGTCATTCTGGCTATCCGGCGCATAAAGAGCAGGGAGGCCAGTAAGATACCGACGGTGATAGCGATCACCATATCAAACAGTACCGTCAGGCTCATACAGAACAACATCACCAGGATGTCATCTTTTGGCGCGCGGCGTAGCAGATAAACGACCTTATGCGCCTCGCTCATATTCCAGGCCACAATCAGCAGCAGAGCGGCCATGGCTGCCAGAGGTAGCCAGGATAATAAAGACGCCAGGGCGAGCAATGCCAGAAGCACTAATAATGCATGAATAATCGCCGCTACCGGGGATGTAGCGCCTGCACGCACATTGGCGGCAGATCGGGCAATCGCCGCGGTTGCCGTAATTCCCCCGAAGAATGGCGCAATAATATTCCCTAATCCCTGACCCAGTAACTCGCCGTTGGCACTGTGTTTGGTGCGCGTCATGCCATCCAGGACCACGGCACAGAGTAAGGACTCGATGGCACCAAGTACCGCCATAGAAAAAGCGGCAGGCAAGAGAGCCGAAACCGTCTGCCATGTTAGCACCATCGGTTGGCCGTCAGCGGCGGGCAAATCCCAGGGGAACATAAAGTGGGGCAGAATAGGGGGGATCCCTTGTCCCTGAGTACCGTCGGCCAGTTGATAAGTGAAACTGGAACCAATGGTTGCAACATCGTGCCCGAACAGACTGAGTAGCCCCATCACCGCAGTACCCGCTAGTAGTGCCGGTAAATGGCCGGGTACCCGTAGCTTCAGTTTAGGCCAGTAGATAAGAATAAACAGTGTCACCCCACCAATCAGAGTATCACCCAGATGCAGGGTCGGCAGTGCAGATGCCAGAGCCTGAACCTTATCGATATAGGTTTCAGGCATGTGCGCTAATTGCAGCCCGAAAAAATCCTTTATTTGCATGGTGGCAATAGTGATACCGATACCAGAGGTAAAACCCAGCGTGACCGGCAGGGGAATATATTCAATCAGACGGCCGACCTTCGCCAGCCCCATAATCACTAGCATGACTCCGGAAAGCAGAGTAGCGACCAATAATCCAGACAGCCCAAACTGTTGTGACACCGGGTACAAAATAACGACAAATGCCGCAGTGGGACCAGAGACGCTATATCGGGAACCACCGGTGATAGCGATCACCAGACCTGCAATGGCTGCCGTATACATTCCGTACTGCGGTGGGACCCCACTGGCAATCGCCAGCGCCATAGCCAGAGGAATGGCAATAATGCCAACCGTGATGCCAGCGATAGTGTCTTTAAGTAAACGATGACGCGAATAGGGTTCTTGCCAGCACGCAGCACGCAGGGCACTAAACAGGCGAACAGTATTAATTTTTGGTGTAGTCATGACGATAGTAGCCAAATCAGTAACAGAAAACGACATGGCGGGCCGAATAGGGTCCGTCTCGGATAGACCATATATTTTGCGGGTGTCCGGTAGTAATGAAGGTCTCTTTTATATATGTTAATAACATTACAATACTATTGGCATAGAATACTGCTAACGGCAGGCAAAAGCCAGACACAGGTAGTGGGCAGGACTTCATTACTAAGGGGGATGCCATTGCCGACCTATAAATCAGATGCTATGGCTCATGGTGAGTTCAAAGGCTGAGTAGGTCGGGCAAATAGATACCCTCCCAGCAAAATGCCGCTTTGGTTGAAGAGTCCGCTGCTGCGGCATTTTCTTTACAGGCGCAGGCCTCGTCCCTGGCTGAGGCAGTGAGTGCATTCAAACTTCAGGCTGCGACGGGAGAGTAGGACGATTAGCGTTAATATATCTGGATCTGGCTAAATTGAAGTATCCGGTATTTAAGACGGATGAACACATTGATTATCAATAATGTTCATCCGCCAAATTTTAGCTTACAGGCTGCAATTTACTCGCGGAATAATTTCTGGACGAACTCCGCGTATGCCGGACGCCAGACATTCATTTCATGCCCCAAATCAGGATATTCTTTATAATCAAAGTGAATACCTTTCTGGGTTAATTCATCCTTTAATCCGGCAATATCAGCCCCCGTCACAGTATCATTCTGTCCGACCACGACCGTGAAGTTATTTAACTGACGGTTGATATCCTGAGGCTTACTCAACTGAGCATCTACCCCTTTATTCGGCACCGTTTCGGTGGTTACCCCACTGAATGTGGCTAACCAGCCAAAACTGTCTAAATGATTCATACCAGAAACCAGCGCCTGATAGCCACCTTGCGATAATCCTGCTAGCGCACGCCCGTTGGCATCAGAACGAACATTAAAACGTTCCGCTACCAGTGGAATAATTTCATTCATCAACTCAAGGTCGGCAGCCTGGGCATTAAGAGGATAAAAAGTCTGACGACGATCTTTCGGTGGGAAGTTCTCAGGAATAGCGTCTGGAACATCAGTTTCTGTATCCGGCATCACAACCAGCATCGGTTTAATTTTATTTTCGGCCAGCAAATTATCCATTATCTGTGGAATACGGCCTTGCTCAAGAGCGGACAGACCGGTATCACCAAACCCATGGTAAAAATACAGAACAGGGAGTTGTTCTCCTGTTCCTGTGTAGCCCGGGGGAGTCCAGACATAGATATGTCTTTCTGCTTTAGAGGCGGCAGAATGCCAGGCGATATCACGCACCTCACCATGCGGGACAGGGCGTTCATCCAGGATGCTACCGGGAATAAGCGTTAAACTGGTGTTAACTTGACGCTGCGGTTTCTGATAGCGACTGCCCGTATCTACAGAACGAAAACCATCGATATCAAAAAAGTACTCGTATAAACCGGGCTCCATAGGCTCGCTTTTCCATGTCCAGACTCCCCGTTCGTCCTTGGTCATATCATGGGATGCGTAAGTTGCCGGGGTATCACCGGTGACGACGGAAACCTTTTGTGCCGCAGGAGCAAACAGACGATAAGTCATACTGTTATCAGCATTTCTTTGGGAGATAAATTGATTCAGTGGTATTGAAGGATCCGGACTGGATAGCGCAGGAGCGGCCATCACTGCAGATGAGGCCAGGGTGAGAATAAGTGCAAGGATGTTTTTTTTCACTGATGATATTTCCTCTATTATTTTCTTTATCGTAATGATTTTCATTAATAAAAAATGTGATGTTAGTTGTATAGAGGAGGGAAGTGTTAAGGATGTTACGACTTCTGGTTAATCTATCCCCGTCATACTTCACGTTGTCCGGGTGTTGCTGGCAAGTGACAGCGCTTTCCTGTACATGAATTCAGCATCTTGCACGTTTCTGATACAGAGTATATGTTCTATTAATCGACTTCCCAGCACATTAAAATGGAGAATAATATGTACGGTTTGGTACCTGAAGTTTTTTTCGCATCGCAAGGTTCTAAGTGGTCTGTCGATGAACAGCGGAATAGTCTGGCCGTGACTGCCCATCCCGTCAGTGATATTTATATCGATCCAGCCTGTAATGTGGTCGGTTCCGGAGCTGCACCTCGCCACGATGCGGCAACCTTTATGACACCGGCTCCTGGCGGAGACTTTCAGTTATCCGCGACGGTGAACGTAGAGTTCGGGGATACCTTTGATGCGGGTGTACTCCTGCTGAGGGCGAGTGAGAAAGTCTGGGCCAAACTGTGTTTTGAATATTCCCCGGATGGCGAGCCGATGGTGGTATCTGTGGTTAATAAAGGGAAAACATCAGATGATGCAAACGCTTTTGTCGTTGCGGGTTCCTCGGTTGAATTACGAATATCCCGTAAAGATAATGTCTACTCGTTTCATGCCGCGCTTGAAAAAAATCGCTGGATCTTTATCCGCGCTTTTTCATTTGATGAGATAACACAGACCACAATAGACCAGATGACCGTGGGTTTTATGGCACAGTCACCTAATGGGGTCGGTTGCCGGGTTGAATTTTGCAATATTTCTCTGAGCAATACCTCGCTCACCCATCTCCGGGACGGGAATTAATATTCAATTTGTAAGACCTTACTTTGCTGAAGAGACACTGCAGTACGGTGGCACCGGCGATTATTTATGTGAAACAGTTCGCAATTATTATCTGGTCTGGGTGAGATGTCGTTGCTAAGTTTATCACTCATTGTTCAGAATCAGAGTGCCACTGTCTTGTCTGATACGACAGTTTATAGCCTATGAATACCTTTCTTTATCTATTTTTCATCATTAAAATTAAACGTATCTTCTTATGTAAACCCTCGCTCACCTTTTAATTAGTGTGGTTTTCAATAGGCCGCATCACTCTCATTTATAATTTGTTTCTATTTTTTAGATATGCATTTGTTGACACTTGTCCTGGTCAAATATAGCATTTAATTAAATTATTTAATGTCATATGAACGGTAGAGTGTCTGTTAAATTATGGATGCCAAATTGTTATCATTATAACAATGCCATCGTTTTGATAGAGAATTGTATGTTTTAAATGTTAATGCGCATAATGATTTTATGCGATTTTATTTAGACAGTGTAATGATCTTTTTATTTAATGTGGATTTCATCATGACTGGAACCTGTGGAAGTGATTTAAAAGAAATTTCTTGTTCTATATTTAAATCATCATGCCTTATATTTATCGCTGTTTTTGGAGCGTTAGCAACAGCCTGGTCAATGCAGTTATTTTTCAATATGGAACCTTGTGAACTGTGTTTGATAGAAAGGATTCCTTATTATATATCCTTGATGGTTTTATTCATTATCGGATTGGGATATAAATTACAGTGGCGTTCTTCTATTTTATACAGTGGGATTATTATTGTTGCCCTGTTACTACTCAGTTCCGGGGCTGTGTCTGCCTATCATGCGGGGGTTGAATGGAAGCTTTGGTCAGGTCCAAGTAGCTGCAGTGGTTCAAATCCATTATTTAACAGCTCGGGAACAGAGTTATTAGGGAAATTAAAGCTCACTAAAATCATTCGCTGTGATGAACCGCCTTTCACTTTATTAGGATTGTCTCCTGCCGGGTGGAATGTCTTATTTTCAGCTTCTCTGGCGCTTCTGGCTGTTAAAAGCCGTAAGCTATTTTACTTAAAATAAAAAACCAGCAAGCGAATTATTATTTATAATACAGAAGGGTATTTAACGTGTTTCAACTAATTTCAAAGTTTTTATTTATTTTGATTCTTTTGTCTGGTGCCGCATCAGCTAATGAATTAATGAATCCTGACGGTATTCAGGATGAATTTATTGGTCATGCAGATGCCAAAGCAACATTAGTTGTTTATTCCTCTCCAACCTGCAGTCACTGTATTCATTTTGAAGATGAAATCCTCCCGGAATTAAAAAGCCGTTATATCGATAATGGCCAATTACGTGTGGCAATACGTCCGATAGTGCTGAATAATATCGATACCATTATCTATTTGGTTGCACTGGCAAACGGACCTGAAAATCGTGAGAAAATTCTGGAAAAATTCAGAAGTCACTATAAAGAAATGATTGACTCTAAAGATTTGGAGAGCACTTTACGTAGTATCGCGGCCTCCGAAGGCATTAATGAACAGCAGTTTAATCAGGCATTAAATAATACTGATTACATTAAAGGATTAGAAAAGTTAAATAAGCAGGCAACACAGAAACTGGGTATCAAAGGAACACCGACGCTGTTCCTGAATGGCACCAGAATAGCTTACGATGGTAGTATTGATTCATTATCTGAAAAAATAGAAAACACGGTAAATAAAAAGCCTTAATGTTAACCGCTGATTACTGAGGATCCCTCAGCAATCAGCGTGGAGGTTTTCAGCCCGACTGAACGTGATTATCCGCCAGTGACCACATTAATCAGCTCATTTGCCAGCTGGCTGAAACGACTGATACGTACGGTTAGCGGGCCGCTTTCGCTGGCCGTACCGTATTTTGTCAGCTCCAGTGGGGCTTCTACCTGCGTCTTTTCGGCGTAGATAGCCGACTCAGGGATCAGTTTCACGCGGGAAGGTTGTGGATGCGCCACGGTGGAAACCACCAGCCAGCGTGGGGCCTTCATTCCTGGCTGTATTAGCATACTGGCGAACAGACGATGACTTTGCAGTACCGCAGGGGTACGGTAGACAAAATCCTTGTACGCCAGTTTCTGCAATGGTTTCCAGTCGGCATCATAGACCACAGCTTGCACGGCAAGGAACTGTTCGTTATGCAACGGTGCGGTAAATTCGAGGGTGTAGGCACTGTCGACATTCGGTAGGGCCAGCACTTGTGCACGGGCACTGCTGTTGTCTTCGCTTATCTGCAGCGTTTGTGCATCAAAATTCAGCGTTAACGCTGACTTACCGTTAAAACTCTGTACCGGCAATTGATTCAGTGCAGTGCAGCAGGCCACCGGGCTGACGATACGGGTATCCGCAGTGGATGTGACTGACTGAGAACAGCCGCTCAGCCAGAACAGACTCAAGGCTATCGGGATAATTTTTTTCATGATGTGCTCCTGAATATGGCTGTCCACTACCACCACAGCTCAAAGTTAAATCCGAAGGTCACTTCTTCCGTGCTTCCTTCATTAGTTTTTACCGGTGCAGCATACTTATATTTTTCACCGTAGCTGTTAAGGCGTTCCCACTGGGTGTCGGAATCTGACCAGGTGACAAACAGGCGCAATGCTGGACGCGCCCAGACACCTTTACCTGCCTGAATCATCTGTGCCAGGGTCACTTTATACATGTTGTTCACGCCAGCGTCATTTTGTGCGTCAACGCGCTCATAACCGAACTCCAGCGCGGTCGCCAGATACTCGTTCCAGCTGTACTGCGGGCGTAAACCGGTGCTGAACCAGGTCATGCCGCTCTTGTTATCGAGGTTAAGATCCTGCCAGGCAATCGAGTACATGCTCTGGATATTATCGGTGAAGTTGAGTTCACCATAGTTAAAGATACGCCAGCTGTAACCATTGTGATTGACGCCGGTATTATATTTTGTCGAACTGGCCCCCTCAGCGCTCATCAGACCGCCCGCGAGCGCATCGCGTCCGTACTGGAAGGCCAGAGAGTTGCTACCCATTGACCAGGCCTGGCGATAAATCATCGACAGCATGGAACCATTGGTCGTGATGTCTTTTTCATTGTAGCGAGAGTTTTGGGCGAAAACGTAGTTAACACCGGTCGTTAAATCAGCATCATCGCTGAGTTTCAGGTCACTCAGACGTAAGTCGATATTGTGCAGCGCACGCTGGTCAGCGCTAGACTCTGGTGCCAGCCAGGCAAAACTGCCTTTAGCGAAACCAAAGTCGACATTTTCCAGGCCCGTACCATTGTCAGAGACATCCCAGTATTTAACGTCGATCATGTGGACTTCATAACGCTGGTAAAAACGCTTACCAACCCAGATTTTGGCATCAGGCTGACCGGGTATAATATTATATACCGAAGCCCAGGTTTGCAGTGTGCCAACATCCCCCCAGGACTCACCGCTGCCGATATACCAGGTGAAATCAAAAATAGCATCAGTATCGGTGGTAATATCTGTTTTAAATCCACCTTCCCACCAGTTCATTTCATTACCTAAGCGGTAATTACCAAAACCTTCCGAGGCACGAATAACGGTGTCGAGTTTTCCTTTGCCATCATTTCTGTCTTTATTATTGGTATAAATATTTCCCCATTTTACATAACCGAGGGGAGTAAAATTTTCTAATTCAGCGGCAGAGGCAGAAAAAGGCAAAGCTAACGCGAGCAGAGGTAAAAGACCACGGCGAGTCATCATAAAAAATTCCATACTGTTTTTTATTAAAGGGTGGTATTGCCAGCAGCACAGCGCTGCTGGCGGGATATTAAAAATTAACTGCGTTTCTCAACTAATGCGGCCATAACATCGTCATGATATTGACCATTCAGTTTGTAATAGCGGAGATAAATAACGTAACTGGCGGCAACCAGTACAAATGGAATACCGATCATTAATACCCGCATGCCAAAGACAGTATCGTCACCTTGTACGACATTCGGAACATAACCGATAAATGTCAGACCCATACCAATCAGGAAGCCTGCGAAAGCAGCTGCTGCTTTTACCAGCATGGTCTGTACTGAGAAGATGATACTTTCACTACGCATACCTGTTTTATACTCGCCGTAGTCGACAACGTCGGCCAGCATTACCGTTGCCATCGCCAGTGAGAAACCAGAACCCAGCTTAAGCAGCGCACCAGACAGGCCGACCAGGATATGACTTTCTGGCATAAAAATGCTGGAGAACAACAGGATAAGACAGCTTAACAGCGGGAAAAGACAGGCAAGACGCCATACCGTCGGGCGCGAAAGTTTGGCGACCACTTTCGGGAATAACAGCAGGCCGGCTATCTCGGCGGCACCGGAAAGCATCATAAATACCGGGAACAGATCTTTATTACCAATCGCGTAGGCGAAGTAATAAATCGCAAAACCCCCTGCCAGCTGCATCGCCATATTATAGCTCAGCACGATACCAATCAGAGCCTTCAGCTGATCGTTTTTGGTGATGATATTGACCATATCTTTGAAGCTGATTTTTGGCTTGCTAACTTTAACGTCGACAGTCTCTTTTACATTAAGGATAGTGATGATGGCACTGATAATAAATAATACGGCAATAATCATACTGATACGCACAAAGCCGCTGGCGTTATCGCCATCACCCAGCCATTCAATGGCTTTCAGACCAAACGCACCCATAATTAACCAGGCAAGGCTGGCGAACAGGCGCGGTATAATAACAATCTTTTCGCGTTCTTTTTTCTCTTTGGTTAATGACGGGATCATTGACCAGTAAGGGATATCCATTATGGTATACGTCATTCCCCATAATATGTAAGACACAGAAGCGTAAACATAAAGCCAGATGCCTTCAAATTCATGAGTAATAAAGACCCCAATCATCACGACAGAGTTAATAATGGTCCCGATTAAAATCCATGGGCGAAATTTGCCCCAGCGGGTATGGGTATTATCGACAATTAAACCCATTATCGGATCGGTCACTGCATCCCAGATACGTGCGAATAAAAAGAGTGAGCCGACAAAGGCAGCCGAAAGGCCAACCACATCGGTATAATAAAACATCAGGTAGAGGTAAATAATCGAACAGGCAAGATCCTTGCCCAGCGCCCCTATGCCATAGGAGAGCTTACTTGTATTGCTGAGACTCATATTCATCCTTTATTATTTTACGATATCAGATCAGAGAAAATATTAATGCAGTGCTTCAAGTCGTATCAGTAGGGCGGATTCGGCATCCAGTACCGGCATCGCCAGACCCGCGTGTTGCAGCCAGTCGCCCGATAATTCAATGCCATCAGCAACCCAGGCTGGCTGAGTGCTGACAATACCGTTGCTAAAGTTTTCAGCGGCATCGATAACGCTGACGCGATAGAGGGTTTGTGGATCCAGTCCCTGTAGACGCAGCGCACCGCTCAGGGCCCATGTCGGCATGGCCAGTTGCGCAACGATGACCAGCGCCTGCTGGCGGTCGGCAGCGACAATAGAGGTGATGGTTTGCGCCTGAGAGTCATCACTGTCGAGACGGTAAAGGGTGCCTTCGTGAATCAACTGGCGATATTTTTTATAGATCTCGATATAGCGACTAAAACCGGCTTTATCCTCTTCAGAGGCTTGTAGCGGATCCAGTTCTATCCCTAAATGTCCGAACAGGGCGGTGATACCCCGGAAATGGATATCTGAGACCCGGCGAGTCGAGTGGCTTTTTTTGGCACCAATATGTGCACCCATCACTTCCGGCGGATAGAAATAACTGAAACCGCGCTGAATCGCCTGGCGCTCGAGGGCATCATTATTATCTGATGGCCAGAAACGCTGAACATGACGCAGAATTTCGTAGTCGATACGCCCGCCGCCGGCGGCACAGGATTCAATATCCACTGTCGGATGCTTCGCCCGCAGTGCAGCCATTAAGGCGTAAAGCCGTTCAACCTGACGCGTTTGCGCCGGGCGTTGCTGGTGACCCGGCTGAACCACTTCGCGGTTCATATCCCATTTCAGGTAAGAGATATCGTAACGGCTCAGCAGGGTATCCAGGCGCTCGAACAGATAGTTAAATACCTCATCGTTGCACAAGTTCAGCACATATTGATTACGTCCGGTAGGCTGCTGATAGTCGCTCAGTTGTAACAACCAGTCAGGATGCTGACGATAGAGATTGGAATTTTTACTGATCATCTCCGGCTCAACCCACAGACCGAAGGTCATGCCCTGTTTCAGCACGTGTGCAATCACCGGCTCGAGGCCATCAGGGTATTTTTTCTCATCGACAAACCAGTCACCCAGCGCCGCGGTGTCACCGTCGCGGCCAGTGAACCAGCCATCGTCAATAATAAAACGCTCAACGCCCATCTGGGCTGCCTGAGTGGCCATCTGCATGATGTACTGTGGGTTATGATCGAAGTAGATCCCTTCCCAGGTATTCAGATGAACCTGGCGTGGCTCGTCGGAGGTAAAACTCAGTAACTGACGGCGAATATGATTGTGGAACTGCTGACTCATACCATTCAGGCCACGATCACTCCAGGTTGCGTACAACAGCGGGGTCGTCAGACTTTCACCTGACTGCAGCACTATCTCACCCGGAACATACAGCGCTTCGGCCTGTAGTACCCGACGGCCATCCGCTTTGACGTCGACGCGCATACGGTGGTTACCGCTCCAGGCTAAGTGAGCGCCCCAGACCTCGCCATGGTTTTCACCAAAGCCAGGCGTGCCGGTAATCAGCGCGGGATAGTGCTGATGTGAAGTCCGGCCACGGCGGTTTTCCTGCTGATAGCCACCGTGCAGTAAGGTGTGACGGTGTTGCTGGAATTCATAGACCCAACGACCATAGAAGGAGAGGCATTCACTGGCGCGTTCCGGTAAGGGAAGGGTGATGGCCAGACGGGATACATCGTAGGCAGTTGTGCCAGTATTAATCAGTGTGTGGCTGAGTCTGATGACATCACTGTCGCGGTCAAACAGCAGTTGTGAGATGACGCGCAAGCCCGCAGCGGTATCTTCGCTGTGGATCGCTAAGCCCTCGGTAGTTTCTTCTATTTTGCTGATGGTGAAGACCGGCGACCAGTGCTGGCCGTTACGGTGCCCTTCGATACCCGGGCTACCGAACAGACCGCGACCATTTTCGGCCATCAGGGAGACTGGCGTATCGGTATCCAGTCGCCCGTAGGGTACAGCGCGGCTCAGCGCAGTTTTAGCGCCGTGGCTCGGGGCAAGTTTACGTCCCCAATAAAGGATCTCGCCGCCACTGGCGGTATCGATACACAGAGTAGAAGTGTTTCCTGAGAGAAAGCGCGTTGGCTCCATCATGTTGTCCTGTTCAATAATGACTGATGATAACCAAGATATTAACAGCCATTACAAAATGTAATTGTGACCGCTCACTCAATTATTGTTAAGATTTTTGTTTTTCCGACATAACATGGGATTTCCCGTTCATTTATTGTGGGGATTTAGATTGTACTGTGTTGATATATATAGAGTGTTTTAATATGTGAGCGTGTTGCAATTTTTTAACATCACAGTGTGAAATAGTCTTTTTGAAAAGAAAAACGGCGGCTCAGATGGCCGCCGTTTGAGGGGAAGTGACTGGACTAACGACGCGCCCAGCGCAGAGCATAGTGGTAGTGCTGCTGCTGTAGCAGATACTCTGGCGAGACGCTCGGGCTCCAGGAGTCATCACCGCCAATACCCATATGGAAGCCATCGATATTCAGCCAGCTACCCGGCTCTTCAACCAGCAGATGGCGGTGGGAGGTCTCACGCAACTGCGTCTGACTATAGCGACTCAGGTTAAACTGGAAATCACCCTTCCAGCGGTTGGTGCCGTACTCGAGACGCGTGGTGCCACAACGCAGGCCATTTTCGCTTGGGAACACGTACGGGGTGTACATTTCCGCCAGCGGACGCTGCCAGAGATCATAGCGTGCTGAATGAAGACGATCAGGATAGTTCTCATGCGGACCTAAACCTAACCAGCTCACCTGAGACGCCACTTCTGCCAACTGACAGGTCAGGCCAATGCGGGCTGGAGCCGGTGTCCCACGGGCAACGTCAACATCAACGTTAATCTGCAGCTCACCCTGATGATTAATCACATAGGTTTTACGGCTAATAAACAGTAACTTGCCGTTCGCCAGCCAGTGGTGCACGGAGTGCAGTTGTACTGCCTGTGCCAGTGTATCAGCGTGCAGACTGACGGCACGGCACTCCATGGCGTAATGTCCGGCAGCTTTCCAGCGCTCTACCCAGGCATTAGGATCGATACGTGTCACTTCGCTGACACCAATATCGTTATCCAGCGGGGCGCGGGTGAATTGATCCTGGAGCGGGCTTAACAGCACCTTCTCGCCGTGGCTTATCCACTGGGTGAGCAGACCACTGGCGCGTTCAAACTGCCAGCGTTGTTCACCATGAACTATCTCATAACCAGTATCGCTTTCAGTCAGAACCGGTGCGCTGCCGTCCGCGACGTCCGCAATATCGGATAATATTCCCGGTAATTGCCACTGATGATGAGCACTGACGTGGTCTGCATCGCTCCAGAGGGTGGCCGTCTTCTGGTGAACTTCTACGTTCAGCCACACCTGGCCGCTACGGGTAATCTCAGGTAAATCCAGGGCAATAATTTGCTGACCCTGAGGCGCGATATTTAACACAACGCTACCGCTGGCGAGTGATTCACCGTCCAGTTTAACAGTCCAGAACAGCTGTTCATTATCGGTGGTACGGAACAGATATTCGCTGGTCACTTCCAGCTGATTGTCTGCCAGCAGACGGAACTGGAAGAACTGCTGTGCGTGGCGGGCTTCATACAGTGACGGATGTGGCGTACGGTCAGCAAACACCAGACCGTCCATACAGAACTGACGGTCGTTAGGTGTATCACCAAAATCACCGCCATAGGCCGAGAAGGTCTGACCATTTTCATCACGCTTATTCAGTGACTGATCGACCCAGTCCCAGATAAAACCACCTTGCAACCGTGGATACTGGCGGAAGGCTTCCCAGTATTTATGAAAACCACCGAGGCTATTACCCATAGCATGCGCATATTCGCAGAGGATGAGCGGACGCGTCTCTCCCGGCATACCGACCCATTTCTTAATCGACCACTTCGGTACTTGCGGGAAGGGCTGATCTTCGTCGACGCGCGCGTACATCGGGCAAATAATATCGGTTGCTGCGCTATTACCGCCGCCACCTTCATAATGTACCGGGCGGGTAGGGTCATTGGATTTTATCCAGCGGTACAGCGCATCATGGTTATCGCCATGACCGGATTCGTTACCCAGCGACCAGATAATAATAGACGGATGGTTACGGTCGCGTTGCACCATACGGGTGACGCGTTCAGTCATTGCGGGCAGCCAGCGAGGATCGTCGCTCAGACGATTCATCGGCACCATGCCGTGTGTTTCAATATTAGCTTCATCCACCACATACAGGCCATAGTAGTCGCACAGGCGATACCACTGAGGATGGTTAGGGTAGTGAGAGCAACGCACGGAGTTAAAGTTATTCTGCTTCATCAGCAGGATATCCTGACGCATGGTCTCGATATCCATCACCTGGCCATTATCCGGATGATGCTCATGACGGTTAACACCGCGGATCAGCAGCGGCTTACCGTTGACGGTGAGCAGACCCTGACTGATTTTAACGGTTCTGAAGCCGGTATCATAAGCTTCCGCTTCAATAAGGCTATCACCGCGTTTGAGCTGCACCAGGGTGCGATAAAGTGTCGGTATTTCAGCACTCCACAGGGCCGGGTTTTCGACTGGCAGGCGCAGCGTGGTGCGATCAGTATAACGACCACGTTCATCAATAACATCACTGACAATAGGTTGCTCGGCTTCAGCAACGAGGCTATCACCGCGCCATAACTGAACGGCAACGCGGTCAGCATCGCTAATATCACCTTCGACCACCACCAGCGCTTCCAGGGTGGCGCGAGTGAAGTCCTCATTAAGGCGGGTGACTATCTGGACATCGGCCAGACGGGTATCCGGTTTATGCAGCAGAGTGACATCACGGAAAATACCGCTCATCCGCCACATATCCTGATCTTCAAGATAGGAGCCATCGCTCCAGCGCAGCACCATAACGGCCAGGCGGTTTTCACCGGCAACCAGCACCTTACTGAGATCAAACTCTGACGGCAGGCGGCTATCCTGGGCGTAACCTATCCACTGCCCATTACACCAGAGATGGAAGGCTGAATTGACGCCATCAAGGACGATTCGCGTCTGTCCGTTAGTGAGCCAGTCTGGATTAGTACGGAATGTGAGCGAGTAACAGCCTGTCGGGTTTTCTACCGGAACAAAGGGGGGATTGACCGGAATGGGATAGGTGACGTTGGTATAAATCGGCGCATCGTAACCGGCCATCTGCCAGTTAGAAGGGACTTCAATATTGTGAGCGCCAGACAGATCGTTCTCAAGCCAGCTTTCCGGTACTGATTCAGGCTGTGCAAAATAACTGAATTTCCAGCGACCATTCAAGTTCTGTAGCGATGCTGATGGCATATCGTTACGCGCATCATCGGCAGCGCGCCAGCTGAAGAATGGCGGATGAGCTGCCAGCGTATTAAGTTGAGTAACGGCTGGGTTTTCCCAGTCACGGCGGGCGAGTACGGCGGCTAAAGAGAGAGGTCTTTGGCTCATTAGTCAGGTTCCTTGATTTGATTTGTTATCCGCTCACAATTTTAGTTACTATGCGAGGAACCCTGTCGTTTGTAAAGCAGCATAACGAGATAGGGTGATGAGATTCACAATAATGGCCCCGATATCGGGGCATTCAGAAGACCTTATTTCAGCCGGGAAACCTGACGAGCCAGGCGGGTTAACTCTTCAGCCAGGTGTTGGGCAGATGCGGCGTAGGCCTGCGGTTTGTCGGTCGTTTTACGCTCTATCAGACTGACAGGGAGTAACTCCGATACCGTCTCTTTGCCTTCGATAAGCGCCAGCAGACGTTCCACACTGACCTTGCCGAGCGTTTTAAAATCCTGCTTGATGGTCGTTAGTGGTGGCGTGAAACAGGCACTGTCTTCAGTATCATCGTAGCCGACCACGGATATTGCACCCGGCACCGATAAACCAAATTCGGAGAGTGCGCGCAATGCGCCCAGCGCCATCTGATCGTTGGCGACCAGCAAAGCAGTAGGAATGATACCCTCATTAAGCCATTGAGTGACGAGCTGGTAACCCGACAATGAACTCCAGTCACCGTGTATTACCGCCATCGGGGTGAGCTGGTGGCTGGCAAGACAGGATTTCCAGCCCTCAAAACGGAGCCGTGCAGAGATAGAACTGAGCGGCCCGGCCAGCAGGGCTATCTTCTGATGTCCCAGAGCGACCAGATGTTCAACGCCAAGTTTTGCGCCCATCTGTGGGTCGAAAATAATATGGTGCATCTTTGATGAAGGCGATGAATCGAGGAACAGCACCGGAATGGCACCACACAGTTGTACTATTTCCTGGATCTGCTCATCTTCCAGCGGAATATTGACCAGGATGCCATCCACGCGCTGGGAGAGTAACTGACTGACGGCGGCCTTGCTCGCTTCCAGTCCTGATTGCTCGGTCATCGATATCACGACATTAAACTGCAATTCGCTGGCGCGTGATTTGGCAGCAGCAACAATCTGTGACGGTGCATGTAACGCCAGATTGCTGGTGGCAAAGCCCAGTGTATGACTCAGTTTTCCGGCAAGCTGCTGTGCCATACGGTTAGGTATATAGTTCAGCGCATTCATGGCCGCTTCCACTTTGAGGCGGGTTTTCTCAGAAACATGAGCGGCCTGATTGATGACCCGGGAGACCGTCTGGTAAGAAACACTGGCATGCTCAGCGACATCATAAAGGGTTGCAGACTTTGGTTTCATGCCGGAATTCCTTGTCATTCATCGAATAAGTGATGGCGGTCGGGCAGCAGAAATCGCCTGCAATATCATAGCATTTGTCTGAGTTTGTGCACAGCAAGAGACGCGCTGTAGGGCCGCGATATTCAAGTAATGTGAAGTATGGCGGGTCGCGATGATTTTGTGTGCTGACAGCGTCCAGCAGTTGACAAGATTCAGCGCCTTATTGATGGTTTAGGGAAGTCGTCAGGTGGAAATATCTTAGCCAGCAAAGCCAGCTACTTTTGCTAACACCCTTTACGTTCTTTTTAACCTCGAGAGCAGTGTTTGTCTGGCATGAGCGATACGCGGTTGTCTGAGCGCCATGAGACCAGATCAGATGGTAATTAATCTCTG
>Ga0308165_1001202_pt1 | contig 37948 bp, 29 predicted proteins | sample PhyWR2_FD_201032 | JGI IMG/M metagenome (GOLD analysis project Ga0308165, IMG submission 201032) | Phyllosphere microbial communities from UC Gill Tract Community Farm, Albany, California, United States - DLSLW.R2 | ecosystem: Host-associated > Plants > Phyllosphere > Unclassified | place: USA...
GGCACCAAAAGCGTCAAAGCAGAATAGCGCATGTTGATTTCCTTAATGATTAACTATCCTTTCAATCATAGCGTAACGAACCGATAATGCTGGGGAAGTGATGCGCTAAGGCATTGAACGCTATACCCGTCATACGTCGGGTCGCCGACGGGTTGTCGCAACACGACGGTTCAGGGCATATAAAAGGAGAGACACAATGCAGTTTTCAACAACCCCTACGCTGGAAGGGCAACCGATCGTCGAGTATTGCGGCGTGGTGACGGGTGAGGCCATCCTGGGTGCGAATATTTTCCGCGACTTTTTTGCGGGCATCCGCGATATCGTCGGTGGGCGTTCCGGAGCCTATGAAAAAGAGCTGCGCAAAGCGCGTGAAATTGCGTTCAAAGAGCTGGGCGAGCAGGCCAAAGCGCTGGGCGCTGACGCGGTGGTAGGGATTGATATCGACTATGAAACGGTCGGTAAAGACGCCAGCATGCTGATGGTGAGCGTCAGCGGTACCGCGGTGAAAACGCGTCGATGAAACGTTTGCTGTCCCTTTCCCTGCTGGCGTTGCTGCTGGCGGGATGTGCGGGTGAAAAGGGCATCGTCGATAAAGGGGCGTATGAGCTGGATACCCGCCATCAGGCGCAGGCCGCGTACCCGCGCATCAAAGTGCTGGTCATCCATTATACGGCTGATGATTTCGACAGTTCGCTGGCAACGCTGACTGATAAACACGTCAGCTCGCATTATCTGATTCCCGCAAAACCACCTGCGCCGGATGGCAAACCGCGTATCTGGCAACTGGTGCCTGAAAGCGAACTGGCCTGGCATGCGGGCGTCAGTTTCTGGCGCGGAACGAACCGCATTAACGATACGTCGATTGGCATCGAGCTGGAAAACCGGGGCTGGCAGAAAACGGGTAGCGTGAAGACCTTTACCCCGTTTGAGCACGCGCAAATCGCCGCGCTGATCCCGCTCGCCAAAGACATTATCACCCGATACGACATCAAGCCGCAGAACGTGGTGGCGCATTCTGATATTGCACCGCAGCGCAAAGACGATCCCGGCCCGCTATTCCCGTGGCAAGCGCTCGCCCAGCAGGGGATTGGTGCATGGCCCGATCCGGCTCGCGTCGCGTTTTATCTCAACGGAAAGCCGCCGTATCAGAGCGTAGAGCCTGCCGCATTGCTCGATCTGCTGGCGCGTTACGGGTATGAAGTGCCGGAAAATAGCACTGAGGCACAGAAGAAACGCGTCATTATGGCATTTCAGATGCACTACCGTCCCGAGGTCTGGAACGGTATTGCGGATGCGCAGTCCATGGCGATTGCCGAGGCGTTATTAGAAAAGTACGGGCAGGGGTAATTCGCGTTAGCGGTGCAGTTTACCGTGATCGCGCAGCCACGCCGCCGTGCGCACAATACCTTCGTCCAGCGTGACGATCGGCTTATACCCCAGCTCGTTTTCAGCACGCGTGGTGTCCAACGTAAAATCAAAATTGAGCTTCGACACGCCGTAATGGGTCAGCGCGGGCTCTTTGGCTGATTTATTGCCAAAACGCTCCATGCTGCGGGCGATCATGTCCAGCATCGGGTAGGGCACAGAACGAATGCGACAGTGAATATTCAGCTCGTCGATCAGACGCTGCACGATGTTGCGCAGGCTCTGCGGCTCGCCGTTAGTGATGTTATACGCGCGACCTGAAACAAGATGATCGCACTCCGGCTGGCTCGCCAGCCACATCGCATGAATCGCATTTTCAAAATAGGTCATATCCACCAGCGCATCGCCACCGCGCGGCAACAGCACGCTGCCGTAGTGATGCATCATCTGCGCCAGACGCGGGATAAACACTTTATCGTGCGGTCCAAACAGGCTTTGCGGACGCAGAACGGTAAACCGCGTATGCGGGTTTGACTGCGCCAGCAGATCGATGACCTCTTCGCTGGCAGCTTTGCTGCGCGCAAATTCGCAGGCGAACCGCGCGGGGCGGAAATCTTCCTGGATATTGCGATGATGGTGATAATCGAAATAGAGCGACGGCGAGGAGACATGAATGAAATTACGCACCCCCCACGCGACAGACCATTCGCCGAGACGGCGGGTGGCGCGAACGTTCGCGAGGTCAAAGGCTTCCTGCGTTCCCCAGGGGGAGGTAAAACTGGAGCAGTGCCACAGCGTATCGATTCCGGCGAGCATCACTTTTGCCTGCGAAGAAACCAGCTCCGTCAGGTCGGCCTGGATGAATTCCGCCCCCATTTTTTGCAGGAGTTTACCCATCGCTTCGTTGCGACCGGTGGCTCTGACGCTGATGCCTTTGTTGCGCAGAAACTCGACCGCATTTCGGCCTAAGCCGCTGGTGGCGCCGGTAACCAGTACCTTCATATCAATCCACTGTGTTGAAAAGAATTTCGTGCGCATTCTTCCGTGAATCACGCCACGATGCAATGGGAAAGGTGAAAGAATCAGAGTTTTAATCAGACTTTTTCTGTCTTGTGCTCTGCAAGATGCGCAATCCGTTTTGCCATGCCGCGGAAGATAAACAGGTGTGCCGGAATCATCAAAAGCCAGTAGAAAAGCCCCGGCATTCCGTGCGGATGCCACCACGCACGCACGTCCAGTTCACGGTGATCGCCTTTGTCTTTCAGCGTGAAACATAACCGCCCAAGGCCTGGCGCTTTCATGCCGAACAGCAGCGCCAGCTGTTTTTCTGGCTCGACGATAATCACTTTCCAGCTATCGACCGTATCGCCCGGCTGGAGCATGGCGTGTGCTGGACGGCCTTTTGCCAGCTTGTGTCCCACCAGCAGATCCAGCATGCCGCGCGTTTGCCAGAGAATATTGCCAAAGAAATAGCGCTCTTTGCCGCCAATTTGATTGACCACTTCCCAGAGAGCTTCGAGACTGGCGCTGGTTTTCACCGTGCAGCCCGCTTGTTTGGCGTAATAACCGTACTCCGGACGCCAGCGGGCAAAGGCTTGCGCGTCGTAACCCCAGTCGCTGGAGTTCATCAGCTCCTCTTCTTCTTTTAGCGTGTTGCGCACGGCGTCATCGAAACGAATCAGATCTTGCGGGATCAGCGCACGCAATTCGCGGTCATCGGCCAGCAGATCGTGTTTCAGACCCTGGATCAGCGCTTTGGCCGTCGTCGGCGGAACGGACGTAATGACGTTCAAAAACCAGACGGAGATCCAACTGGTCGGGAAGGGGATGGGCACCAGCAAGCGGCGACGCCCGCTGACCCTCATAAAATGCTCAAACTGTTCCTGATAGCTCAGTACTTCCGGTCCGGCCGCTTCCAGTACGCGATGTTGCTCGCTGGGATGATTGAGCAGTTCCACCAGATAATGCAGTAGATTTTCCAGCGCTATCGGCGTGGTGCGTGAGCGCACCCAGCGCGGCGGCGTTAGCACCGGCAGGTTGTAAACCATATCGCGCATCACTTCGAAAGCTGCTGACCCCGCGCCCACGATGATCCCGGCACGTAATTCGGTGAGCGGAATATCGGCGCTGCGCAGCGTTTCCGCCGTGAGCTGGCGTGCGCGCAGGTGATCGGACTGCTCGCTTTCAGGCGCCTGCAATGAGCTTAAGAAAATAATCTGCTTAACGGGCGTTTCCAGCAGGGCATCGCGCACGTTCAACGCCACCTGGCGCTCGTGCGCGATAAAATCACCACCTTCGCCCATGCTGTGCACCAGATAATAGAGCGTATCGACGCCTTCCAGCAGGACGGGCAGTTCCTTCGGCCAGTTGAGATCAACATTGTGACAGCTGACGTTGGGCAAATTCAGCTTCTGGAGGCGCTCAGTATTGCGTGCCACCGCCAGCACCTGATGTCCTTGTTCACTTAATGCGGACGTCAAATGCTGACCGATATAGCCACTGGCGCCGAGCACCAGAATACGTTGCGGCACGGTGTGCTCCTTAGCGCTGTAAAAAGGCCTGCCAGTGTTTGACCACGTCAGAAAGCTGTTCGCGACTGACGTCAAGGTGCATCACCAGGCGCACTACTGGGGAAGCGTTGATCAGCACATCACGGGATTTCATGAATTCACCCAGTGCGGCGGCGTTTTCATCACCCACGCGAATAAACAGCATATTGGTGTCGTGACGCATCACATCCGCGCCGATTTCGCGCAGTTGAGTCGCCATCCACGCGGCATTGTCATGATCGTCTTTCAGACGCGCGACGTTGTTTTTCAGCGCATACAATCCGGCCGCGGCCAGAATACCGGCCTGACGCATGCCGCCGCCGGTCATTTTACGCCAGCGGTTGGCGCGCTTGATGTAGTCCGTATCGCCGACCAGCAGCGAGCCAACCGGCGTTCCCAGACCTTTTGAAAGACAAATCGTGAACGTATCGCAGTACTGGGAGATCTCTTTCAGCTCGCAGCCATACTCCACCACGGCGTTAAAGATGCGTGCACCGTCGACGTGCAGCCCCAGATTGCGCTCGCGGGTGAAATTCCATGCGGCTTTAAGATATTCACGCGGAAGGACTTTCCCGTTGTGGGTATTTTCCAGACTGAGCAGTTTGGTGCGTGCGAAATGGATATCGTCGGCTTTGATTTTGGCAGCGACTTTATCCAGCGGCAGGGAGCCGTCAGGCGCGGCGTCAATCGGCTGCGGCTGAATGCTGCCGAGCACCGCTGCGCCACCGGCTTCGTACAGATAGTTATGCGCACCCTGGCCAACAATGTACTCTTCGCCGCGCTCACAATGGCTGAGCAGCGCCACCAGATTGGCCTGTGTGCCGGTAGGCAAGAACAGCGCCGCCTCTTTACCGCTTAATTCCGCGGCGTAGCGCTGAAGCTCGTTGACCGTGGGATCATCACCGTACACATCGTCCCCGACCGGCGCGGCCATCATCTCTTCAAGCATGGCGCGACTCGGACGGGTGACGGTATCACTGCGTAAATCAATCATGGCATATCCTTATATACACGCATCTTTCACGCCTTCGCGTTAGCGGCACCTGCAAACTCCAGTCACGCTCTGTGCTCCAGGGGTTTTCAGATGCTGCTTTGACGCATCACGAATGATTTTGCGTATGACTTTAAAAGGATATTTTTACCTGAGCCAGTTGGTTTTGGCTAGCTCCATCACTTCGTCACCGCGACCGCTAATAATGGCGCGCAGCATGTACAGGCTAAAGCCTTTGGCCTGCTCCAGTTTGATTTGCGGCGGGATCGCCAGCTCTTCTTTGGCCACCACGACATCCACCAGCACCGGGCCGTCGATGGAAAATGCGCGTTGTAGTGCTTCGTCCACGTCCGCAGCTTTTTCCACGCGAATACCCGTGATACCGCAGGCCTCGGCGATTTTCGCAAAGTTGGTATCGTGCAGATCCGTGCCGTCTGTCAGATAGCCACCGGCTTTCATCTCCATCGCCACAAATCCCAGCACGCTGTTATTGAACACCACGATTTTCAGCGGCAGCTTCATCTGCACCACCGACAAAAAATCACCCATCAGCATGCTAAACCCGCCGTCACCGCACATGGCGACAACTTGTCGCTCCGGCGCGGTGGCTTTAGCGCCCAGCGCTTGTGGCATGGCGTTGGCCATTGAACCGTGGTTGAAAGAGCCGATGAGCCGCCGCTTCCCGTTCATTTTCAGATAACGCGCGGCCCAGACGGTGGGGGTGCCCACGTCGCAGGTAAAGATGGCGTCATCAGCGGCGAAATGGCTGATCTGCTGCGCCAGATACTGCGGATGAATCGCCTTTTCGCTTGGTTTAGCGAGGTCATCCAGCCCTTTGCGCGCGTCGCGATAATCGCTGAGCGCTTTGTCGAGGAATTTGCGATCGGTTTTCTCTTCCAGATGCGGGAGCAGGGCCGCGAGCGTGGCTTTGATATCGCCAATCAGCGCCATATCGACCTTACTGTGCGAACCAATGCTGCCGGGATTAATATCGATCTGGATGATTTTTGCGTCTGTGGGATAGAACGCGCGATAGGGGAACTGCGTGCCGAGCAGCACCAGCGTGTCGGCGTTCATCATGGTGTGGAAACCACTGGAAAAGCCGATCAGACCGGTCATCCCCACGTCGTAAGGGTTGTCGTACTCCACATGTTCTTTGCCGCGCAGGGCGTGAACTATCGGTGCTTTTAACTTTCCGGCAAATTCCAGCAGCTCTTTGTGCGCGCCCGCGCAACCGCTGCCGCACATCAGGGCAATGTTGCTGGAGTAGCGTAAGAGCTGCGCCAGTTTTTTCAGCTCCTCTTCAGCAGGCGTAACAACCGGCTGTGGCGCGGGATACCAGTGCGTGCTTGCCCCTTCTGGCGCGGCTTTTAAGGCTACATCGCCGGGCAAAACCACGACCGAAACGCCGCGATTGAGGATCGCTTTGCGCATCGCAATCGCCATCACCTGCGGGATTTGTTCCGGGGTGGAAACCAGCTCGCAGTAGTGGCTACATTCACGGAACAGCTCCTGCGGATGCGTCTCCTGAAAATAGCCGCTGCCGATTTCGCTCGACGGAATATGCGCCGCAATGGCCAGCACCGGAACGTGGTTGCGATGGCAGTCGAACAAGCCGTTAATCAAATGCAAATTGCCTGGCCCGCACGATCCGGCGCAAACGGCCAGTTCACCTGTTAACTGCGCTTCCGCGCCAGCGGCAAACGCGGCGACCTCCTCATGGCGCGTCGGCATCCATTCGATGGTGCCCATCCGATTGAGGCTGTCGCTTAATCCGTTCAGAGAATCGCCGGTCACGCCCCAAATGCGTTTCACTCCGGCTTGTTCCAGCGTTTTCGCGACGTAAGCCGCTACGGTCTGTTTCATGGGTGTCCATCTCCGTTATGTGATAACGCTTACAAGCTTAGAAGAAAATGGCCGTTCTGCCCGTCAAATCCCCATGATTAATAGTTACTTTCATTGTGCAACAATTCGTCATATTCTGATGAAACTTCAAGTAAAAACAGGAATCATTTCAGATGGTTAAATCATTGTTAATTGCTGTTAATAAAACGCTAACGCATGAAGATTTTGGCAAGCTGTTACTGCGACTGGCGGTGGGTGGACTCATGCTGTTTCACGGGCTGCACAAGCTGATTGGCGGCGTAGATGGCATTAGCGGCATGCTGGTGGCAAAAGGATTACCCGGGTTTATCGCTTATGGTGTGTTAATTGGTGAAGTGGTTGCGCCTGTACTGATTGTGCTGGGCATTCTGACGCGTCCGGCTGCGCTGGTGTTGGCCTTCACGATGATTGTCGCCTGGCTGATGGTCGGCACCGGCAAAACGTTCGCCCTGGATGCCGTAGGCGCGTGGGCGATCGAAAGCCTGGTGTATTTCTTTATTGGCGCGTTAGCCGTGGCGTTTTTAGGGGCAGGGCGTTATGCCTTAGCCAAAGATCCGGCCTGGAAATAAGGTTTTATCCGGACATCACAAGTGTGATGTCGAGATAAAAACGCGCATCTATAAAGAGGGTTCTTCGGAACCCTTTTTTATGGCTGCTATTTAAGTTATTGATATTTATAAATGGATTAAACATCCGCCAAAAAAGGGTTTGGCTGGCTGGAATCGAGTTTTACTTTGTATATCAAAAAGAAAGGTGTAAATTGCTTCAGTTCACTGCCGTACAGGCAGCTTAGAAAAGAATGAGAGCCTTTCGCGCCTAAAACGTCGGTGTTCACTGCCGTACAGGCAGCTTAGAAAAACAGGCCATGCTGATTAACGTGGGTATTGCCGTTCACTGCCGTACAGGCAGCTTAGAAATCGTCTCAAAACTTTCCGCGTACTTTCTGTAAGTTCACTGCCGTACAGGCAGCTTAGAAAACATCATCAAAGTAGACCTGGAGTGTTTTTGTTGTTCACTGCCGTACAGGCAGCTTAGAAAACATCATCAAAGTAGACCTGGAGTGTTTTTGTGTTCACTGCCGTACAGGCAGCTTAGAAATGCTGAACCCTCGACAACGATTTAACACGAACGTTCACTGCCGTACAGGCAGCTTAGAAAAACGTCCTCACCAGATTTTGCTGCCTGATTTCGTTCACTGCCGTACAGGCAGCTTAGAAACTGTAATCCACGCCCACAAAGCTGGAACGATGGTTCACTGCCGTACAGGCAGCTTAGAAAGCCAGCGCTGCAGTGATGAATTTCGGCGGGTGGTTCACTGCCGTACAGGCAGCTTAGAAATCTCCGTTTCAGTTGATAAGCTCGCCAGACGAGTTCACTGCCGTACAGGCAGCTTAGAAAGTCACATATTGCTCAAAGGCGTTCTCATACTCGTTCACTGCCGTACAGGCAGCTTAGAAAGCACATTTCAGTTTCGCGGCCCAGCTTCGCGTGTTCACTGCCGTACAGGCAGCTTAGAAAATTGTATCGTTCAGCCACTCTTGCCCCGATTCGTTCACTGCCGTACAGGCAGCTTAGAAAAACTTCTTAGCGTTCGGTGTCATTGCAACCTCGTTCACTGCCGTACAGGCAGCTTAGAAATGCGCGTGCTGTGAGACGGTGAAATCGTCCCAGTTCACTGCCGTACAGGCAGCTTAGAAATTTGACTCTGAATACCAGAACGACCCGGTGAGGTTCACTGCCGTACAGGCAGCTTAGAAAAGGGAGCAGATGATTGCAGAGAGGCGGCTCATGTTCACTGCCGTACAGGCAGCTTAGAAAACCACGAAGCGCGGGGTGTCCGACCAGAGTGAGTTCACTGCCGTACAGGCAGCTTAGAAAATCAAGCAACTGACCCAGCCACGTTTCGAATTGTTCACTGCCGTACAGGCAGCTTAGAAAAAAGGCCGACCACGACGACGGCCCGGACGCGCGTTCACTGCCGTACAGGCAGCTTAGAAAATGCAGCTGGCCATTGAGAACGCAACCCGCACGTTCACTGCCGTACAGGCAGCTTAGAAACGCTGACGACTGACGAGCAGACAACGCTCACAGTTCACTGCCGTACAGGCAGCTTAGAAAAGCTCTTACCGTCCATCAGGCCGGAGAACACCGTTCACTGCCGTACAGGCAGCTTAGAAATGTACCCGGATCCGGATAGGCTTCAAGCTCCAGTTCACTGCCGTACAGGCAGCTTAGAAAATGCAGTCCCGCCCGACTGCGTGATGTTATTCGTTCACTGCCGTACAGGCAGCTTAGAAAGATCAGCGGGGCAGTGATTACCGCTGATTCACGTTCACTGCCGTACAGGCAGCTTAGAAAATACGACGAACGGCCACGCGCGTGGCGTCGTGAGTTCACTGCCGTACAGGCAGCTTAGAAAAGAGCGACTCAAGGCCGCTATGGAAAAAGCAAGTTCACTGCCGTACAGGCAGCTTAGAAAGCTGAACAAAGAGATAAATTTTTAAAAGTCATGTTCACTGCCGTACAGGCAGCTTAGAAATGGATGTCCGCGATGGCGCGTTCTTTCAGGTCGTTCACTGCCGTACAGGCAGCTTAGAAAACCAGACCAAATCTTTATCGCTCATTGGTTTTGTTCACTGCCGTACAGGCAGCTTAGAAATTGCCGACCAGTACACCGAGAACTGTGTGCGCGTTCACTGCCGTACAGGCAGCTTAGAAAACACGCATGTGGTGGAATTCGACAACGTAGACGTTCACTGCCGTTCAGGCAGCTTAGAAATGATACGGTTCCCCGCCTGCATTACGCAGGCGGTTCACTGCCGTACAGGCAGCTTAGAAATACCGGCAAATACAAGTTACGCCCGCCCATGTGTTCACTGCCGTACAGGCAGCTTAGAAACCTCGTCAGCCAGTGCGCTGCGATATGCTTCAAGTTCACTGCCGTACAGGCAGCTTAGAAAATGACGCATCCCGGTGTGCAGGGCGATTGTCCGTTCACTGCCGTACAGGCAGCTTAGAAAGTACGCAGGCCGCAATAAAGGCCGGGCTGGAAGTTCACTGCCGTACAGGCAGCTTAGAAACACAGGAGCGTCGCATCACCGCTGTAAATGGCGTTCACTGCCGTACAGGCAGCTTAGAAATCGCTAACCGTTGTCCCGAGAGACCATGTCGAGTTCACTGCCGTACAGGCAGCTTAGAAAACAGTTGAAGATGTGCTGCCCACACATAGCGATGTTCACTGCCGTACAGGCAGCTTAGAAAAAATCCAAATGAGGGATCGTGCATCATACCCCGTTCACTGCCGTACAGGCAGCTTAGAAATGCCACTGTCGCGCCATCTGCAACAGATGAATGTTCACTGCCGTACAGGCAGCTTAGAAAGACATCCGAAATGACCTCGGATCTGACCACTAGTTCACTGCCGTACAGGCAGCTTAGAAAAGCAAGGGTATGAGCGACGCGCAACTTGTCCCGTTCACTGCCGTACAGGCAGCTTAGAAAACACGCATGTGGTGGAATTCGACAACGTAGACGTTCACTGCCGTACAGGCAGCTTAGAAAATGACGATGCGTTTATGCTGCTGACTGTCCGGGTTCACTGCCGTACAGGCAGCTTAGAAAGAAAGAAGTCACTGTGCGCAACGATGCGCCGAGTTCACTGCCGTACAGGCAGCTTAGAAAACAACGACAGAAAATCCATCTGTGCATTCTTGGTTCACTGCCGTACAGGCAGCTTAGAAATCAGCATGAAAAGTATTCAGGACATCCGCATTGTTCACTGCCGTACAGGCAGCTTAGAAACTATGAGGTGCATTTACCTGTGGGGTAATTTCGGTTCACTGCCGTACAGGCAGCTTAGAAAACGATGGCAGCGACGACAAGCCTCAACACTGAGTTCACTGCCGTACAGGCAGCTTAGAAAGCACTACGTCAGGAACGCGGCAAAAAGTGAATTGTTCACTGCCGTACAGGCAGCTTAGAAAGATAACTAAGCTGCCTCTTTGAAGCGGCTGAGGTTCACTGCCGTACAGGCAGCTTTGAAATGTCCAGCTATAGCAGAAGGGAATCGCACAGCCGTTCACTACTGCACAAGCCGCGTAGAAATAACCCACATAAAAGGCCAGCATTGCGCTGGCCTTTCGCGTTTTAACAGGTGAGTGCGATGTTACGCCAGCACCAAATCTCCCTGCGGATGGCAGGAACAGGCCAGCACGTAGCCGTCGGCGATTTCTGCCTCCGTCAGCGTCATGGTGCTGTTGACGGTATATTTACCGGAAACCACTTTCGTTTTGCAGCATCCACACACGCCAGCGCGGCAGGCAGCGACAATCGGAACCTTGTTACTTTCCAGCGCTTCCAGCAGCGTGGTACCAACGCGTCCAAAAAAGGTCTGCGCCGGTTGCAGCTTGGTGAATTTGACTCCACTGGTCGCGGCTTCAGCCACGGGCGTGAAGAACTGCTCTTTAAAGAAGCGAGTCACCCCGAGCGCTTGCACCTCTTTTTCGACGATGTCCATGTACGGCGCAGGCCCGCAAGTCATCACCGTACGTGATGCGAGGTCCGGCACGCTTTGCAGCAGTTCACGGCTCAGACGACCGGGCACAAAGCCGTGAGTCGCGTTATTTTCTGCCACCATCGTCACAGAATAGTTTCGCCATTCGTCGGCAAAAATCACATCTTCGGGAGAGCGCACGCTAAAGATAACCTGCACGTCAGCGTGCGGACGATTTTTTGCCAGCCAGCGACGCATCGACATCACCGGCGTTACGCCACAGCCCGCAGCCAGCATCAGGAATTTATCATCGGCTTTGTCGTCGCAGGTGAAATCACCCTGCGCGTCAGAGAGCCAAATATAATCGCCGCGCTTGACGTCGTTGGTCAGCCACTGTGAGCCAGCGCCCTCATCAATACGGCGGATGGTGAGCGTAATGTACTCGCTCACGCCCGGCGTCGAGGAAAGGGTGTACGCACGCAGGGTGTCCGCCGCATTGCGAACGCTGACCAGCGCATACTGACCGGCACGGTACGGATAAAAGTCATGGCACAGCAGCGAAAGCGTCCACACATCCGGCGTCTCCTGATGGATGTGATGAACCTGCATCCGCCACGGGCATTGTGAGGTTGGCATCGTCATAAATCCTCCTTACGCGCTCAGCAGTTGCTGCATATCTTCTTCTACGGTCGTCACGGAGCGCAGACCGAATTTCTCGTTCAACACGGCCAGCAGATCCGGAGTCAGGAAGCCTGGCGCGGTCGGGCCGGTGACGATATTGGTGACGCCCAGCGACAGCAGGGTCAGCAGGATCACGATCGCTTTCTGTTCGAACCAGGAAAGCACCAGAGACAGCGGCAGATCGTTCACGCCGCAGCCCAGTTTCTCTGCAAGCGTCACGGCCAGAATGATCGCCGAGTAGGCATCGTTACACTGACCGGCATCAATCAGACGCGGCAGGCCTTCGATATCGCCGAAGTCCAGTTTGTTGAAACGGTATTTACCGCAGGCCAGGGTCAGGATCAGGCAATCCTGCGGAACGCTGGTGGCGAAATCGGTGAAGTAGTTACGTTCGCCGCGTGCGCCGTCACAGCCGCCAACCAGGAAGATGTGACGCAGTTTTTCGCGGCTCACCAAATCGATCAAGGAATCAGCCGCGCCCAGCAGGGTTTCACGGCCAAAGCCCACGGTGATCATGTGTTCGATTTCGCTGAACGGGAAGCCCGCCATCTGCTGCGCCTGGGTGATGACCGGTGCGAAATCATCACCTTCGAGGTGGCTGACACCCGGCCAGCCGACGATGCTGCGGGTCCAGATCCGATCGTCATAAGAACCGACGGTCGGATCGATAATGCAGTTTGAGGTCATTACGATTGGGCCTGGGAAGCGAGCAAATTCCACCTGCTGATTCTGCCAGCCGCTGCCGTAGTTCCCGACCAGATGTTTGAATTTGCGCAGCTCAGGATAGCCGTGTGCGGGCAGCATTTCGCCGTGGGTGTAGACATTAACGCCTGTCCCTTCGGTTTGTTGCAGCAAATTGTAGAGATCTTTCAGATCGTGACCGGAGATCAAAATACACTTACCGGCAGTCGCTTTGACGTTCACCTGCGTTGGCGTTGGGTGACCGTACGTGTCGGTTTCGCCTGCATCCAGAATGCTCATCACTTTGAAGTTCATCTGGCCGATTTCCATTGAGCACTCCAGCAGAGCGTTCATATCGGAAGGCCAGGTACCCAGCCACGCCATGATTTTGTGGTACTGGGCGTAAATATCGTTGTCGTACTGACCGAGGACGTGGGCGTGTTCCATATAGGCCGCCGCACCTTTCAGGCCGTACAGGCATAGCAGGCGCAGACCGAGAATGTTCTCACCGATGGCTGCTTTATCTTTATTCGGGGTGAAATCTGCCGCCTGACGTTGCAGGTCGCCCAGATCGTCGCTCACCAGCTGCAGATCAGCCATGGGGTTATCTACCGCAGCATTGGCATCTGCATTCAGGCTTTGTGTCTTCAGTGCTTCACGCAGGGCAATGGCTTCACGCGCGTAGCCCACGATGCGTGGTGAGTCGAAGTTAACGTTCGTCAGCGTGGAGAAAAAAGCGCGCGGTGCGAAGTTATCGACGTAGTGATCCACAATGCCGTATTCACGTGCTTTTGCGGCCCAGGCGGACAGGCCTTGCAGGGCCGCAATCAGGAGATCTTGCAGGTCAGACGTTTCTGCGGTTTTACCGCACATTCCTTGCGAGTAGGAGCAGCCGTTTCCGGCAGGGGTACGGATGGTTTGTTCACATTGCACACAAAACATAATCACACCTGTTAAAGTTATATTTTAGATACATGTTTAAGATTATGCGCATGGCGGGACGTAGAAAAGGGCTTTCTTCTATAAAGTCGAGGGATATTGATTTAGCGCAATTTTGGCGGTAGAGAGCTACCGCCAGAGAGGTATCAGGCGGAGAAAACAGCCATCAGAATCGGCACCAGCAGACTCAATATAAAACCATGAACGATGGCGGCTGGCACCAGCTCCAGCCCACCCGAACGCTGTAAAACGGGCAGCGTGAAGTCCATCGACGTGGCTCCGCACAGGCCGAGCGCCGTAGAGCGGCTTTGACGAACCAGACCCGGAATGAGCATAATCGCGATCAGTTCTCGCCCCAGATCGTTGAAGAACGCGGCGCTACCGATAACCGGGCCAAATGATTCGGTGAGTAGGATACCGGACAACGAATACCAGCCAAATCCGGATGCCATCGCCAGGCCTGTTTTCAGCGGCAGGTCGAGAATAAATGCGTTAATCACACCCGCGACCATGGAGCTTGCCACGACGACGACAGCGACGATCATTCCCCGGCGATTCAGCACAATTTGTTTTAGCGTCATGCCGTTATTACGCAACTGAATACCAATCAGGAACAGCAGGAAAATCAATGTATATTCGCTGGCTTCGGTCGCGTGCTGTAAAAAGGCAAGCCCTGTCAGGCCGAGCAGAAAACCCAGCAATACCACACCGCACAGTTTTAATGATTCCAGCGCCATTGCAATTCGTGACGGCAATTTTTCTTGCTGGTGATGATTTTTCCACGGAATGGTCCGTTCAAGCCAAAATAGCGCGGCAATATTACACACCAAAATAACCACAATAGTGACAATGGAATAATGGAGAATAGACAGCAGATTGGCAGCCAAATTATCCAGGAAGGCGAGACTTATCCCCATGAAAAACAGGATGACGTAAACAATCCAACTCAAAAAGCGATTAATGAGTTTTAAAGCGGAAGCGTGACGAAGGGGTATAAGGTAGCCCACTACCAGCGGCAGCAGAATGATTAAAAGTCCTGAAAACATGAACAGCCTGTCCTTTATAAGTAACTGAATAGCGCCAGAGACACTACCCAATAAAGACTGCTCAGTAAAGATGCAAAGTAAAAGCCGGGTGGCACAATGGCCACCCGGCAGAGTCGCGAACGAAATTAGCTGCGCTTTTCAAGCAGGGTGCGGTAAAGCACGCCACCCAAAATACCGCCGATAATCGGCATTACCCAGAACAGCCACAGCTGCTCAAGCGCCCAGCCGCCCTGGAAGATAGCGACGGCGGTACTGCGTGCCGGGTTAACCGATGTATTGGTCACCGGAATACTGATCAGGTGAATCAAGGTTAACGCCAGGCCGATAGCGATCGGGGCAAAACCCGCTGGCGCATTTTTGTCTGTCGCGCCGTGAATCACCAGCAAGAAACCGGCGGTCAGCACAATTTCAATCACAATCGCTGACAGCATTGAGAAGCCGCCAGGAGAGTGTTCGCCGTAACCGTTTGAGGCAAAACCGCTCGCTGCCGCATCAAAGCCCGCTTTACCGCTGGCGACAACATACAGAACCGCCGCCGCAATAATGCCGCCGACAACCTGGGCAATAATATAACCAATCACGTCTTTCGCCGGGAAACGACCGCCGGCCCACAGACCTAATGTCACGGCAGGGTTGAAGTGGCCGCCGGAAATATGGCCGACCGCAAATGCCATGGTTAATACCGTTAAACCAAAGGCTAATGCCACACCCGCAAAACCAATCCCTAATTCCGGAAATGCTGCTGCAAGCACTGCGCTACCGCAGCCACCAAATACCAACCAGAATGTACCAAAGCATTCCGCCGCTAATTTTCTAAACATAACCACCTCGTTAAATTCCACACGCTGTTGTGCGTATAGCTGTATATCGCCTAAAGGGATGACGACTCAAAGAGCCGATATTTTAAAAAGCAATAACCTGGACTCGCCACTTAAATAAACTCTGTTAATTTGATTTAAGGCAATGCGATGTTAATCATTATCGGAATTGGACAAAAATAAAGCGTAGCCCAATTCTGGACGCGTAGTATCTTGCGCAGATGGGCCTGTTTCAAACGAAAGCTCGCGAGCAAATTCTGATTTTAAGTTAACGGTTCAAATAACAAACCGACGCCAGAGTGTTCTGTCTCGCCGCTGGGCGCTATACTCCTGATAACTTAAAGGAAAAAGTGACTGATTCGCGGGGGTTATATGCTTCTCGAGCGTGTGGAGATTGTCGGGTTTCGCGGCATTAATCGTTTGTCGCTTATGCTGGAACAGAACAACGTTCTGATCGGTGAAAACGCCTGGGGTAAATCCAGTCTTCTGGATGCGTTAACCTTACTGCTTGCGCCTGAATCGGAACTGTACAGCTTTGTTCGGGAAGATTTCTGGTTCCCGCCCGGAGATATTCAGGGGCGCGAACGTCATCTGCATATCATTCTGACTTTCCGCGAGCTTGAACCCGGTCGCCATCGCGTTCGGCGCTACCGTCCGCTTTCGCCCTGCTGGGTGCCGTGTGACGACAATTACCAGCGCATTTTTTATCGTCTGGAAGGTGAACTGGCGCAAGACGACACCGTGTTGACGTTGCGCGGGTTTATGGATGCCAAAGGTCATCCAATTGAGCTTGAAAATATCGACGAACAGGCTCGCCATCTGGTGCGCCTGATGCCGGTACTACGTCTGCGGGATGCGCGTTTCATGCGCCGGATCCGTAACGGTACGGTGCCCCATTTACCTGAAGTCGAAGTGACGGCCCGTGAGCTGGATTTTCTGGCGCGCGAGCTGGTGGCGCGTCCGCAAAACCTGACGGATGGGCAGATTCGTCAGGGGCTGTCAGCGATGGTGCAACTGCTGGAGCACTATTTTTCTGAGCAGGGGACATCGCAAACGCATATCCGCCTGATGCGCCGCCGTTCACATGACGAACAGCGGAGCTGGCGCTATCTGGACATTATCAACCGGATGATCGATAAACCCGGCGGGCGCACGCATCGCGTCATTCTGCTGGGACTGTTCTCCACGCTGCTCCAGGCGAAAGGCAACGTTCAGCTCGACAAAGATGCCCGTCCGCTGCTGCTCGTCGAAGATCCGGAAACGCGGCTGCATCCAATCATGCTCTCGGTGGCGTGGCGTCTGCTCAATTTGCTGCCGCTCCAGCGCATCACCACCACCAATTCCGGTGAACTGCTTTCGTTAACGCCCGTCGAGCATGTCTGTCGACTGGTGCGCGAGTCTTCTCGCGTCACGGCGTTCCGCCTCGGCCCTGGCGGTTTGAGCGCCGAAGATGGTCGCCGCATTGCATTTCATATCCGGTTCAATCGCGCGTCGTCGTTATTTGCTCGCTGCTGGCTCCTGGTTGAAGGGGAAACCGAAACCTGGGTGATCAACGAACTGGCGCGCCAGTGCGGGCATCATTTCGATGCAGAAGGCATCAAAGTCATTGAGTTCGCCCAGTCGGGTTTAAAACCGTTGCTCAAGTTCGCGAGCCGTATGGGCATCGAATGGCACGTGCTGGTGGATGGTGATGAAGCCGGGAAAAAGTACGCCAGTACCGTACGCAGTGTGCTGAGTAATAGCGGGGAAGAGGAGCGCGTGCATCTCACGGCATTACCGGCGATGGATATGGAACACTTTATGTATCGTCAGGGTTTTGATGACGTTTTTCACCGGGTGGCGATGATTCCGGTTAATGTGCCGATGAACATGCGACGGGTAATTACAAAAGCGATTCATCGCTCGTCAAAACCCGATCTGGCGATAGAAGTTGCGGCGGAGGCGGGAAGACGGGGCGTTGAATCCGTGCCAACGCTGCTGCGCAAAATGTTCTCCCGCGTGCTGTGGCTGGCACGCGGGAAAGCCGATTAGCTGCGTGCAGCCTGGTTGACTTGATCGATTAGGCTGTCCAGAAGCTCATAGCGGCGGCGGTATTCGGAACGTTTCTTGCTCGCAATATCTTCCATGGGCTTGCGGGGCATCTCAAGCGAGAGCGAGAAATTCCCGGTAGGGTGCTGTTCGCCACCGATGGAGCGCCAGAAGCTATCGTAATCCGCCAGCAGTTTGCCCTCTTTTTTCTTGCGATAACGCCAGCTACGATAAATATGCGTCGCGTTACTGACCGCCAAAATTTGCTCAACCGGGAAGGCTGCGCCCAACGTCATGGCCGCTTCAACCAGCAGACGTTTCGGGAACAGGCCGTGGCAGGCTTTGGTTGCCCCCTGGATCAGTTCATGCGGCACAAAGGCTTTTGCGCCCTGCATGCCACCAATAAACAGCGTCGATTTCCCTTCAAACTGGCAAAGCGTAAAGGTCATCTCGGCCAGAACGGTGTTTTCCCGATCGCAAAAGGCCAGCGTCGCTTCGCCCTCTTTATCAAGGAACGCATCGGCGCTAAGACGAATGGTAAACTGTTGCTCGTCTTTTCCCATCAGAGTCAGTAACGTCACACCCTGTTTGGATAAATAGCCATTCATTAACGCGGCGGGAAGCACTGAATTCATCGTCTGATAGTGCCAGGTCAGCGCGTCGAGGGTTTTCTGACGACTCATATTCACAGACAGCCACGGACGATGTAAACGGCACGGCAACCCAGGCTGGACCTGCATCATTTGCATCAGGCGCGGTTGTTTTGCCAGGCTTGCCAGCAGGCGGGTGGTACTGAACGGGGTTGCCAGTGAACGTAACATGAACTTGCGTCGATACGACGGGTTTTGCCAGGCGAGGCCGGGCGTATATTCACCGGATGCAAGACTTTTAAAAAGCTGCCAGCCCGATTTTGGCTGAGGCTGCTGTGAATAAGGTGTATCGACGATGGAAGACATGATGATTACCGGCTTCTGGAAAAGATCTGTATTTCAGCAGGCCTATAATCAACAGCGCGTCAACAAAGGTTTCGCGAGACAAAAAACAGGGGTTTCGTTGACGAACAGTTTAGATAGAATCAACGGTTATGATTGCCAGAACATTTATTTGGAATATTTATGAACCTTAAGGGAAAACGCAGGAAGCTCTATCTTCTGCTGGCAGTGGTGGTATTCGTCGGTGGTTTCTGGCTTTGGCAGGTTCTCAACGCGCCTGTGCCGCAATACCAAACGCTGATTGTCCGACCGGGTGAGCTGCAGCAAAACGTGCTGGCAACCGGAAAGCTGGACGCGCTGCGCAAAGTTGATGTCGGCGCGCAGGTGAGTGGTCAGTTGAAAACGCTCTCGGTCGAGATTGGTGACAAAGTCAAAAAAGGCCAGCTTTTGGGGGTTATCGATCCTGAACAGGCAGAAAACCAAATTCGCGAAGTAGAAGCCACGCTCATGGAGCTGCGCGCTCAGCGGGGTCAGGCCGAAGCGGAACGTAAACTCGCGCAGGTTACGCTCGGTCGCCAGCAGGCGCTGGCGAAAACGCAGGCGGTTTCCCGTCAGGATCTGGATACCGCAGCCACGGAGCTGGCAGTTAAACAGGCGCAGATTGGCACGATTGACGCGCAAATTAAACGTAACCAGGCGTCGCTGGATACCGCCAAAGCGAATCTCGAATACACCCGTATCGTGGCTCCGATGGCGGGCGAAGTGACGCAAATCACCACGCTTCAGGGTCAGACGGTGATTGCCGCGCAGCAAGCGCCGAACATTCTGACACTGGCGGATATGGGCACGATGCTGGTGAAAGCCCAGGTATCAGAAGCCGATGTTATCCATCTCGAACCGGGCCAAAAGGCGTGGTTTACGGTGCTGGGCGATCCGTTAACGCGTTACGAAGGGGTGCTGAAAGACATTCTGCCGACGCCGGAAAAAGTCAACGACGCTATTTTCTACCATGCGCGTTTTGAAGTGCCCAATCCGAAAGGTGTACTGCGCCTGGAAATGACCGCCCAGGTCCATATTCAGCTTACCGGTGTGAAGGACGTTCTGACCGTGCCGCTGGCGGCGTTGGGTGAACCGGCGGGCGCGAATCGTTATAAAATCAAAGTGCTGCGTAACGGCGAAACGCGCGACCGTGAGGTTGAAATTGGCGAACGCAACGATACTGATGTGGTGATAGTCAAAGGCCTGGAAGAGGGCGAGGAAGTCGTCATCGGCGAAAGCCAGCCCGGAGCCGCTAAATGACGGCGTTGCTGGAGCTGAATAATATTCGCCGGAGCTATCCTTCCGGGGATGGCGCGGTGGAAGTCCTGAAAGGCATTACGCTTCAGGTTGAGCCTGGCGAGATGGTTGCTATTGTCGGCGCGTCAGGTTCCGGTAAATCCACGCTGATGAATATTCTGGGCTGTCTGGATAAACCGACCAGCGGCACATATCGCGTGGCGGGAACCGATATTTCCACTCTCGACAGCGATGCGCTGGCGCGACTGCGGCGCGAGCACTTTGGGTTTATTTTCCAGCGCTATCATTTGCTCTCGCATCTGACGGCAGCGCAAAACGTTGAAGTCCCCGCGGTTTATGCCGGCGTTGAGCGTAAAAAACGACTCGAACGCGCGCAGGCGCTGTTAACCCGCCTGGGGCTGGCGGAGCGCGTTGATTATCAACCTTCGCAGCTGTCCGGTGGTCAGCAGCAGCGCGTGAGTATCGCCCGTGCGCTGATGAACGGCGGACAGGTGATTCTGGCCGATGAACCGACCGGCGCGCTTGACAGTCATTCCGGTGAAGAGGTCATGGCGATCCTGCATCAGCTGCGCGATCAGGGGCACACAGTGATTATTGTGACCCACGATCCGCAGGTTGCCGCGCAGGCAGAGCGGATCATCGAGATCCATGACGGCGAACTGGTGAGCAATCCACCGGCCAAAAAAAAACACGCGGGCGTGCACAAAGAGGTGCTCCCGCCGCCCACGGGATGGGGGCAGTTTGTCAGCGGCTTTCGTGAGGCGTTAACCATGGCCTGGCTGGCGATGGCGGCGAACAAAATGCGCACGCTGCTCACCATGCTTGGGATTATCATCGGCATTGCGTCGGTGGTGTCGATTGTGGTGGTAGGCGATGCCGCCAAACAGCTGGTGCTGGCGGATATTCGCGCGATTGGCACGAACACTATTGATGTTTACCCTGGCAAAGATTTTGGTGACGATGAGCCGCAGAATCAGCAGGCGCTCAAGTATGACGATCTGGCGGCGATTCAGAAGCAGCCGTGGGTGAACTCGGCGACACCTGCCGTTTCGCAAAACCTGCGCCTGCGTTACGGGAATATTGACGTCGCGGCCAGCGCGAATGGCGTCAGCGGTGACTATTTCAACGTTTACGGCATGACGTTCAGCGAAGGGGCAACCTTCAACGCGGAGCAGCTCGCAGGCAGAGCGCAGGTGGTCGTGCTGGATGCAAACTCCCGTAAACAGCTGTTCCCCACCAAATCAAGCGTGGTGGGTGAAGTGATCCTGGTGGGCAACATGCCTGCCACGGTGATTGGCGTGGCAGAAGAAAAGCAGTCAATGTTTGGCAGCAGTAAAATTTTGCGCGTCTGGCTGCCGTACACCACGATTTCCGGGCGCATTATGGGCCAGTCGTGGCTCAACTCCATCACCGTGCGGGTGAAGGAGGGATACGACAGCACACAGGCTGAGCAACAGATTGAGCGTCTTCTTACGTTGCGCCACGGCAAGAAAGATTTCTTCACCTGGAACATGGATGGGGTCTTGAAAACGGCTGAAAAGACCACACGTACTCTTCAGATGTTCCTGACGCTTGTGGCGGTGATCTCACTGGTGGTGGGAGGAATTGGCGTGATGAATATCATGCTGGTGTCCGTGACGGAACGCACGCGTGAAATCGGCATTCGTATGGCTGTCGGCGCGCGGGCAAGCGATGTGCTGCAGCAATTTTTGATTGAAGCGGTGCTGGTGTGTCTGGTGGGCGGTGCGCTGGGAATTGCGTTATCGATGCTGATTGCCTTCACGCTGCAACTGTTTTTACCCGGCTGGGAAATTGGTTTCTCACCGTTTGCGCTGCTGACGGCATTTTTGTGTTCAACCGCGACGGGCGTTTTGTTTGGCTGGCTCCCGGCGCGCAATGCAGCACGTCTGGATCCGGTGGATGCGCTGGCGCGCGAGTAGCGGAAATAAAAATGCCAGCCGATCGGGCTGGCATTTTGACTGGAGGATGTACACAATGAATCAGAGGGCTATGCAACGGCTTCTGCTTCGATGGGCACAATGACGCTGGCATGATTGCCTTTTGGCCCCAGGTGAACATCAAACCGAACCGACTGCCCGGCTTTTAGCGTTCTGTAACCATCCATCTGAATGGTGGAATAATGAGCGAAGATATCTTCGCCGCCGCCTTCAGGGCAGATGAACCCGAACCCTTTGGCGTTGTTGAACCACTTAACAGTACCCATTTCCATGCTTCGACATCCTTCGTATATCTTATTAAGTAAGATGGAATGAACCGGTGGTGGAGTGGGGGCTGTTCAAAACCTCGCCAACTCACGCCTGTACAATTTAGATAAACCAACCATTGCGTCAAGTGTCAGGCGCTGGAGTTGGGACAATAATCAACCAAATTTTTGAAGCAGTTAACGCTATTGACGGGAATGTGACAGATATCGCGGATGGCATTAATAGATGTTTGTTATCTGATATCTGAGGTAGATTCAAAGTATGTACCGACTCCTGTCAGCGAAGATGTTCTGCCGGAAACCGTAACCGATGATGACGACTGACAATGAGTAAGAAGAACGACTGGCTGGATTTTGACCAACTGGCGGAAGATAAAGTGCGCGACGCGCTAAAACCGCCATCTATGTATAAAGTTATGTTAATGAACGATGATTACACGCCGATGGAATTTGTTATTGACGTGCTACAAAAGTTCTTTTCTTATGATGTTGAACGTGCAACGCAACTGATGCTTACCGTTCACTATCGTGGCAAAGCCATCTGCGGCATTTTTACCGCCGAAGTGGCCGAAACCAAAGTGGCGATGGTGAACGAATATGCGAGGGAGAACGAGCATCCGTTGCTGTGTACGCTGGAAAAAGCCTGAAAAGGCATAAAAATTGGGGGAGGTGCCTATGCTCAATCAAGAACTGGAACTCAGTTTAAACATGGCTTTCGCCAGAGCGCGTGAGCACCGACATGAGTTTATGACCGTGGAGCACCTGCTACTGGCACTGCTCAGCAACCCATCTGCCCGTGAAGCGCTGGAAGCGTGCTCTGTGGATCTGGTGGCGTTACGTCAGGAACTCGAAGCCTTCATCGAACAAACGACACCGGTGCTGCCCGTCAGTGAAGAGGAGCGCGACACGCAGCCGACGCTCAGCTTCCAGCGCGTGTTGCAGCGCGCGGTGTTCCACGTCCAGTCCTCTGGGCGTAACGAAGTGACCGGTGCAAACGTGCTGGTTGCCATCTTCAGTGAGCAGGAGTCGCAAGCGGCGTATCTGCTGCGCAAACATGAAGTCAGCCGACTCGACGTGGTCAACTTTATCTCTCACGGAACGCGAAAAGACGAGCCGAATCAGGCGTCAGATTCCAGCAGTCAGGCGAGCAATCCTGAAGAGCAAGCAGGCGGGGAGGATCGTATGGAAAACTTCACCACCAACCTTAATCAGCTTGCTCGCGTTGGCGGAATCGATCCGCTGATAGGCCGCGACAAAGAGCTGGAACGCGCGATTCAGGTGCTGTGCCGTCGCCGCAAAAACAACCCGCTGCTGGTGGGGGAATCGGGCGTGGGTAAAACCGCGATTGCCGAAGGGCTGGCCTGGCGTATCGTGCAGGGCGACGTTCCGGAAATCATGTCGGATTGCACCATCTACTCGCTGGATATCGGTTCGCTGCTGGCGGGCACGAAATATCGCGGTGATTTTGAAAAACGCTTTAAAGCCTTGCTGAAACAGCTGGAACAAGACACCAGCAGCATCCTGTTTATCGATGAAATTCATACCATCATCGGTGCGGGCGCGGCGTCTGGCGGCCAGGTGGATGCGGCTAACCTGATTAAACCGCTGCTGTCGAGCGGTAAGATCCGCGTGATGGGGTCGACGACGTATCAGGAATTCAGCAACATTTTCGAGAAAGACCGTGCATTAGCGCGTCGCTTCCAGAAAATTGATATTACTGAGCCGTCCGTTGAAGAAACGGTGCAGATCATCAACGGCCTGAAACCGAAATACGAAGCGCACCACGATGTACGTTATACCGCGAAAGCGGTGCGTGCGGCGGTAGAGCTCGCGGTGAAATACATCAATGACCGTCATCTGCCGGATAAAGCGATTGATGTGATCGACGAAGCGGGCGCGCGTGCGCGTCTGATGCCGGTCAGCAAGCGCAAGAAAACCGTTAACGTGGCGGACATTGAATCCGTGGTGGCGCGTATCGCGCGTATCCCTGAGAAGAGCGTTTCTCAGAGCGATCGCGATACGCTGCGTACCCTCGGCAATCGCCTGAAAATGCTGGTCTTCGGACAGGATAAAGCGATCGAAGCCTTAACCGAAGCCATCAAAATGGCGCGTGCGGGACTGGGCCACGAACATAAGCCCGTCGGTTCCTTCCTGTTCGCCGGTCCGACCGGTGTGGGCAAAACCGAGGTGACGGTTCAGCTTTCCAAAGCGCTGGGCATTGAACTGCTGCGTTTCGATATGTCCGAGTATATGGAGCGCCACACCGTTAGCCGTTTGATCGGTGCGCCTCCGGGATACGTGGGCTTTGATCAGGGAGGTTTGCTTACCGATGCGGTGATCAAACATCCACATGCGGTTCTGCTGCTTGATGAAATCGAGAAAGCGCACCCGGACGTGTTCAATATCCTGTTGCAGGTGATGGACAACGGTACGCTGACCGATAACAACGGGCGTAAAGCGGACTTCCGCAACGTGGTGCTGGTGATGACCACCAACGCCGGTGTGCGTGAAACCGAGCGTAAATCGATCGGCCTGATCCACCAGGATAACAGCACCGATGCGATGGAAGAGATCAAGAAGATCTTTACGCCGGAATTCCGTAACCGTCTGGATAACATTATCTGGTTCGATCACTTGTCTACCGAGGTGATTCACCAGGTTGTGGACAAGTTCATCGTCGAGTTGCAGGTTCAGCTTGATCAGAAAGGCGTATCGCTGGAAGTGAGCCAGGAGGCCCGCAACTGGCTGGCCGAGAAAGGTTACGACCGTGCGATGGGCGCGCGTCCAATGGCGCGAGCCATTCAGGATAACCTGAAAAAACCGCTGGCTAACGAACTGCTGTTTGGTTCTTTAGTGGACGGCGGGCAGGTGACTGTAGCGCTGGATCAGGCGAAGGGCGAACTGACGTATGACTTCCAGAGTGCGGCGAAGCACAAGCCTGAAGCAGCACACTAATTTCTAACGTTGGTCTAAAAACCGGGTTTTTTAACCCGGTTTTTTTATGCCTGTCATACGGTGACCTCTCTCGTAATGGATGATTGACACGATGCACTCCCTCTCCATTAAGGAGAGGGCTGCTGTGAGACGGAACATGCAGCTCAGAAGGTTATTCCGTTCACTTCCAGATTAGTGCCTTTCTTTGATTCCGGAACCGGTGAACGTGTCAGGGCGGCTCAGTCGCATGCAGGGTTTGAGCGTCTCCTCATAATGACGATTTGCACACTGTACTCCCTCTCCATTTAGGGAGAGGGTTGGGGTGAAGGGGAACATTCAGCTCAGGAGGTTATTTCGTTCACTTACAGAGTCGTGCCTTTCTATGATTCCGGAACCGGTGAACGTGTCAGGGCGGCTCAGTCGCACGCAGGGTTTGAGCGTCTCCTCATAATGACGATTTGCACAATGTACTTCCTCTCCATTTAGGGAGAGGGTTGGGGTGAAGGGGAACATACCGCTCAGGAGGTTATTCCGTTCACTTCCAGACTCGGGCCTTTCTTTTATTCCGGCAACGGTGAACGTGTCAGAGCGGCTCAGTCGCACGCAGGGTTTGAGCGTCTCCTCATAATGACGATTTGCACGCTGTACCCCCTCTCCATTTAGGGAGAGGGTTGGGGTGAGGGGGAACATGCCGCTCAGGAGGTTATTCCATTCACTTCCAGACTCGTGCTTTTCTATGACTCCAGAACCGGTGAACGTGTCAGAGCGGCTCAGTCGCATGCAGGGTTTGAGCGTCTTCTCATAATGACGATTTGCACGCTGTACTCCCTCTCCATTTAGGGAGAGGGTTGGGGTGAGGGGGAACATACAGCTCAGGTGGTTATTCCATTCACTTCCAGATTTGTGCCTTTCTATGATTCCGGAACCGGTGAACGTGTCAGAGCGGCTCAGTCGCACGCAGGGTTTGAGCGTCTCCTCATAATGACGATTTGCACGCTGTACTCCCTCTCCATTTAAGGAGAGGGCTGGGGTGAGGGGGAACATGCAGCTCAGAAGATTATTCCGTTCACTTCCAGACTCATCTTTTTCTATGGTTCATGACAGTCCCCGCATCCCTGCGCGGTGCACGGCCTTCGGTGAATGACGCAACGATTTACAGCCAGACCATGCCATAGCCGCAAGCCTGGATTCCATTAAAAATTGGCCACTGCTGAAATCTTGCGAGGCGCTTTCCAGAATTTCGATACGGTTATTGCTGGATGAATTCACAGTAATAGAATGGCGACGCACCTGCAAAATCAGGTGTCAGGATTGGCGTCCTGAAAGTGTGTGTCTGGCAGTAATCTGCCATAGCTTCGTTCGCCCTAAGGAAAGGGGTATACTTCTGCATCTGGCGGGCGAATCGGGAGCTTCTTTTGAAGCGCCAGTATGCACACACACTGGTACGCCAATTCCTTTTCGTCCGCCGCCAGCGAACCTGGCGTTTCCTGCGGTGGTAAATTCAATGTGTGTGAAGGAATTACCCAATGAATACAGAAAACAATTTTACTCAGCTTTATAGCGAACTTAGCCTTACTCTCGATCTTGCAACGCTTGCCGAGCGCTGCAAATTGCTCACCGAAATCCTGCTCGACTGCACTTCGCTTCCGCAAGTACAACCTGTTAGCCGCTGCCTTGCGGCATATCTGGATGTTTTCCAGACTGAGCTGGATAAATCGATGGCTGACTTCCGCATCGTTGAGTTTTCTCATGAGCAGTCGCTGCCTCAGCCAGGTGTTTGGCTTCTGGAGGATACAGAGACGCAGTGCAACTATTGTCGTGCCTTAAATCATGTGCTGCTGATCTCGCATTTTGACCGCGATATGCTCCCGCATCTGATCGGCTTGTTGCATGATATCGCCCACGCTATGGCAGATGGTATTGCGACATCAGCTCAGGAAAAATCCATCAACATCATTCATTGCTAAATTTGTACGCTCCCCGCCGGGAGCCATCTCCCGGCGCGTTTATCATGACCCTATTTTTTGACGCCTTCGTAACCTATTGATTTTAATCAGCCATAAAAGATTGCAGAAAAAAGGGTTAAAACGCCAAAAGTTGATTATTTTCTTTTGGAACAATAAGATGTCCTCGATACTCTCCAGTTCACTGCCGTACAGGCAGCTTAGAAAGGAAAAGCCGGCTAGTGACTCGCTGCGCCCCAGTTCACTGCCGTACAGGCAGCTTAGAAAGGTGAAGCGGTGAAAGGCATTGCATTATATTCGTTCACTGCCGTACAGGCAGCTTAGAAAGCTTACGTCTGCCTCCTTCTCTGCTGCCTCAAGTTCACTGCCGTACAGGCAGCTTAGAAAACTGGCGACTCACCGCCGCCCATGGAATCTTCGTTCACTGCCGTACAGGCAGCTTAGAAATCCCATTCAGCCATCATCATTTCGAGCTCGCTGTTCACTGCCGTACAGGCAGCTTAGAAAGAAAGTGGTTACTATAAACGGCTTTATGCGGAGTTCACTGCCGTACAGGCAGCTTAGAAAAACCGCAGGGCCTGATCCAGAACCTATTGTGAGTTCACTGCCGTACAGGCAGCTTAGAAATTGTGCTGACGCAAAGATTTTTATTGGGAAAGGTTCACTGCCGTACAGGCAGCTTAGAAATACAATGATAATCATGTCATGTCCTTTATCGTGTTCACTGCCGTACAGGCAGCTTAGAAAAGCCAGCCCGATTTCAACGACGAGATCGAGCAGTTCACTGCCGTACAGGCAGCTTAGAAAGCTATTCGCCAGCGCATACCCCAGCGCCTCTGGTTCACTGCCGTACAGGCAGCTTAGAAACCTGGATGGACGCCGGCAAAGGTGCGCTCACCGTTCACTGCCGTACAGGCAGCTTAGAAAGACTTCTCGATTGAATAAAAGTGAGTATGTTAGTTCACTGCCGTACAGGCAGCTTAGAAAGAAAGAGCAGTTAGTCAGTCAGCGACAGCGTCGTTCACTGCCGTACAGGCAGCTTAGAAAGATAGGCCCCGTGTTCGGTGGCCACGATAACGGTTCACTGCCGTACAGGCAGCTTAGAAAAAACGCCTGGCGCGCCTGCTCTTTGCGCGCGCGTTCACTGCCGTACAGGCAGCTTAGAAAGGAAATGAACGGCATTGTTTTACCGAACCAGAGTTCACTGCCGTACAGGCAGCTTAGAAAAGCCCGGATAACATCCGGTAGCATGATAGGAAGTTCACTGCCGTACAGGCAGCTTAGAAAATGACCGAAAAAGAAGATCGTTACGCCGAAGCGTTCACTGCCGTACAGGCAGCTTAGAAAAAAGACCAAAGGAGATGAAAAATGACATCTCTCGTTCACTGCCGTACAGGCAGCTTAGAAAAGGCTACGGCATGATCCCGAAAGACGATATTAGTTCACTGCCGTACAGGCAGCTTAGAAAGTTCATTGTCAGCGTTGCCATGCGATTATCTAGTTCACTGCCGTACAGGCAGCTTAGAAATTATGAGTGCCGACGAACTTAATGAACATCCAGTTCACTGCCGTACAGGCAGCTTAGAAACGCTTTTTTCAATTCTCTCCCAAATATCCATAGTTCACTGCCGTACAGGCAGCTTAGAAACAATACGCCTGCTTCATTGATTCAGCAGTCATGTTCACTGCCGTACAGGCAGCTTAGAAAGTCGTCGTTCGTGTTCCCTTCAATTATCGTTAGGTTCACTGCCGTACAGGCAGCTTAGAAATGATGAAGCATCCCACACTGGCTGAACGCACAGTTCACTGCCGTACAGGCAGCTTAGAAATTATGACAACATCGATATGAATCATAATGATATGTTTACTACCGTACAGGCAGCTTAGAAACATCGAGCTAATGTGAAGCATCCCTTTTGCCTGTTTACTGCCGTACAGGCAGCTTAGAAACGATAATTTCAATCTCTCCTGATACTGTCGGAAGTTCACTGCCGTACAGGCAGCTTAGAAACAGCTCGGCAATCATCTTGTCGCACTCGGTCAGCTCACTGCCGTACAGGCAGCTTAGAAAATGCTCACTCCCCTTTTACTGAGATGCCAGCTGTTCACTGCCGCTCAGGCAGCAGTCAAAAATACAAAAGCCATACTCTATTCTTTAACTCATTAGTTAAACCAAAAATAAGCATTGAAAATTATTCACTTAAATATTAATCGCCTCATTAAATTTATATGTAAATAATATAAAAAACCAACACCTATCATCTGAGGGATATATAAATTCTATTTTTATTGAAATGAGTTATCTGTGTTTTAGTAAAAGTTTAAGGTTGATTTATTTAAGTGGCTGCGTTTTAATTCTCAGACCAGAAAAATGACTCTAATAATTATATTAAATAATATTTAATAAAGGAATGGCTATGTCTGTAAATGGAATTATGCCTTCGGATCTCAAAACTATTCTCCATTCTAAACGTGCCAATATTTATTATCTGGAAAAATGTCGTGTTCAGGTCAACGGTGGGCGAGTGGAGTATGTCACGCAGGAAGGTAAAGACTCTTTTTACTGGAACATCCCTATTGCCAATACCACGGCAGTGATGCTCGGTATGGGTACGTCGGTCACTCAAATGGCGATGCGGGAATTTGCTCGCGCAGGGGTTATGGTCGGATTTTGTGGCACGGACGGTACACCGCTTTATTCGGCTAACGAAGTGGATATTGATGTTTCCTGGTTTTGTCCACAAAGTGAATATCGACCTACCAGCTATTTACAGAACTGGGTGTCATTCTGGTTTGATGAGAAAAAAAGGCTGCAAGCTGCAAAACAATTTCAGTATATCCGGTTGCAACAAATCGAAAAATATTGGCTGGCATCGAGCAATAATCGCGAAAAATCATTTCATCCAGACAGTCAAAATCTGAAAAATAGTCTTGAACGCGCCAGGCTGGCAATGGAATCCGCAAACGATCACACCACGCTGATGCTTCAGGAAGCCCAGCTTACCAAATCGCTTTATAAACTGGTCAGCCAAACCGTTGGCTATGGCCATTTTACTCGCGCTAAACGTGGCGGTGGCGTGGATATGGCAAACCGCTTTCTCGATCAGGGCAATTATCTGGCCTACGGGCTGGCCGCTGTCGCCACATGGGTAACGGGAATACCGCATGGTCTTGCGGTGATGCACGGCAAAACCCGTCGCGGCGGGTTGGTATTCGATATTGCGGATTTGATTAAGGACGCGCTTGTCATGCCGCAGGCATTCCTGGCTGCCATGGAAGGCGAGGATAATCAAATGTTTCGCCAGCGATGCATAAATGCTTTTCAGCAGGCTGACGCCCTGGACCTCATGATTTCCTCCCTTCAGGAAACGGCGGAAGGGAGTGCGCTGCGATGAACGTTCTGATTATTTCCCGGTGCACCAAAAATGCCCGCGTAGAGAGCTGTCGGATAGTTGATCAGTTTGCAGAACGAACAGGGGATGCCGCCTGGCAAACCGTGATTACGCTGGAAGGGGTCAATACGCTCAGAAAGTTGCTGCGTAAAACGGCGCGCCGCAATACGGCGGTGGCCTGTCACTGGCTCAAAAAAAACGGACAAACAGAATTATTATGGATTGTCGGTAATCTTCGCCGGTTTAATGCGCAGGGGCGTGTACCCACCAACCGCACGACGTCAGATATTGTCAAAAGCGGGGCTGAACATGGCTGGCACAGCGCAGAAAGCATCGCGCTACTGGCCGCCATTGCTGGGCTTTTTCATGATTTTGGTAAGGCTGGGCGCTGTTTCCAGCAAACCTTAAAAGGCACCAGTAAGCATCTTTGCCAGCCTTTTCGTCATGAGTGGATTTCAGTGCGTCTATTTCAGGCATTTGTGGATAAAAAAACAGATGCAGAATGGCTCGCAGAGTTGACGAATCTGCAAGCTACTGATGAAAAAAGCATCATGAACGTGCTTGTCGCGGATACACCCTCGAAAAGTGACAGCCCGCTCAGCACGTTGCCGCCGCTGGCGAAGACCGTCGCCTGGCTGATGTTGTCTCATCACCGTTTGCCGCAGGCGTTATCGTCGAAGCCGCAGCTGGAATATTGTACCGGCTGGATGGACAGGCAGCTCAATGCTGACTGGAATTCTCTGAATCACAAAATCAGCGGCACGCACAAATGGACAGATCGCGATTTTAAGCTGGTGTGGCAATTTCCTGAAGGTACGCCTCTGCGAAGCGCTATCTGGCGTGAAAAAGCCAGGCAGATTGGCAAGCGAGCCAGGAATGCGGCTTCGCTCCTTCACTTTGGCTCACTTGAAAACAGTTTTACCGTCCATATGGCGCGGCTGTCGCTGATGCTGGCCGATCATTTTTACTCTTCTCAGCCACCGTCTGCCGTCTGGCAGCAGGACAACTATGACGTATGGGCTAACAGCGATCGCCAGACCAAACAGCTGAAACAAAAGCTGGATGAGCACAACACTGGTGTCGCGCATCACGCTTTGTTGTTAGGGCGTTCTTTGCCACAGATACGTCGTTCGTTACCTGCGATGACCCGTCATAAAACCTTTCGCGAACGGGCTAAAGACGCGCGTTTTCATTGGCAAAATCAGGCCTGGGATGTCGCGCTGGCCCTACGTGATCGCAGTACAGAGCAGGGCTTTTTTGGTGTCAATATGGCCTCTACCGGCTGCGGTAAAACCTTCGCCAATGCCCGCATTATGTATGCCCTCGCCAGTGAACAGGAGGGTTGCCGGTTCAGCGTTGCCCTTGGTTTGCGTACACTAACGTTACAAACCGGGCAGGCGCTGCAGTCTCGTCTGGGTCTGGATGACGATACTCTTGCGGTCGTGACGGGTTCCGCCGCCGTGCGTGAACTCTTCCAGCAGGGACATGATGATGAGGATACCAGCAGCGCCAGCGACGAGGCGTTTTTCGCCAGTCATCACTACGTCCACTATGAGGGCAGCACCAGTAACGGCGTTATACAGCAATGGCTGGCCACGGAACCGGCACTGAATCGTCTGGTTAGCGCACCGGTACTGGTGACGACGATTGACCATCTGATGCCCGCGACCGAAGGCGTGCGAGGCGGCAGGCAGATCCCGGCGATGCTGCGTCTGTTGACCAGCGATCTGGTTCTTGATGAGCCGGATGATTTCGATATCGACGATTTGCACGCCCTGTGTCGGCTGGTGAACTGGGCAGGCATGCTCGGTTCTCGCGTATTGCTCTCGTCCGCAACATTACCACCCGCGTTAACAGAAGCTTTATTCGAAGCTTATCGGAAAGGGCGCGAGACCTACCAGGCTGCCTGCTGCATTCCTGGAAAACCGGTCAATATTTGCTGCGCGTGGTTTGACGAATATGGCGCACAGTCGCAAGAGGCTTGCGATGAGACGGTATTTCGACAAGCCCATAATCAGTTCGTGGCCCATCGCGCACGACATTTACAGGAACAACCCCGCCTGCGCTTTGGCAAGTTGGCAAAAATAGAGCCAGCTTCTGACATCATTAAAACGGTGGCGAGCACGCTTTATCAGCACATGCTGGCGCTACATCAGCACCATCACACCGTTCATCCCTGTGGTAAAACGGTGTCGTTGGGTTTGATTCGCATGGCGAATATCAACCCACTTGTTGCCGTGGCACAGGCGCTTATGGCGATGCCCGCACCAGAAAATTACTGCATCCATTATTGCGTTTACCACAGTCAGCATCCGCTGGCAGTACGGTCGAGTATCGAGAAACGGCTGGATGCGGCATTTACCCGTCACGATCCGGAACATATCTGGCACTTACCGGAAGTACAACAGGCGCTCGTATCGCCTTTTAAACATCATCTCTTTGTGGTGTTGGGAACATCCGTGCTGGAGGTTGGGCGCGATTTTGACGCTGACTGGGGCATTATCGAGCCCAGTTCGATGCGCTCACTCATTCAATTTGCTGGGCGTATTCAGCGCCACCGCCGACAACTCCCGGAAAGTGAAAATGTGGTGATCCTGAGTCGCAATGTCCGTGCGCTACGGGGCAAAACCGTCGCGTACTGCAAGCCGGGTTTTGAGACGGATAAACATCCTCTTCCTCATCATGATTTAACGGATCTGATGCCTGACGACAATTTTCAGCACATCAACGCCATCCCTCGCATCGTGGACGATTTACCTGAAAACGCCTTCGCACGCCTGGAACACACCCGCTTGCGTGCCGCGTTACTTGATGGGGGCGATAAAACTGACGTAATCGCCGCGCAGTGGTGGCGCTTACCGCTGACATGGAATGGCGAGTTACAGCGACGTACACCTTTTCGCCACGCTTCGCCGCAGGAATCTTTTTTCCTGACCATGGATCAGGATGACGATACGCCTGTTTTTTGCCTGATGCAGAGTGACGGCGTGCTGAAACCCTCGCATTTGTTCCGCGAACATTCGTTTTTACTGGCTGAAGGAGTGCAGGCATGGTTTGCCGTTGATTATCAGACGGTTTTACTAGAGCTGGCAGAATCAAAAAAAATGGAACTTCACGCGGTATCACGACGGTATGGCGAAATTACGTTACGGGTTAGCCAACTCGTTGGCAAAGAGGACACCACGGAGAAATGGCGATATCACCCGATTTTGGGTGTGTTCAGGGAATAACCACCAATATCAGGAGCAAGTATGTCTGAAGCCACACTGACGGCTTTCATCGCTGAATATATTGCCGGACGACGGCAAACGAAGCTGGAAGCGTTTGATAAAGAGGCCGCGAAGCGCAGCGATGCCGATATGAATGCGCTTGCGGCAGAGCGTCGTGAGCTTGAACTTCGTTATGAGCCAGCAGCCTGGCTAATGGATGCCGCGAAGCGAGCCGGGCAAATTAGCCTTGTTACCCATGCGGCAAAATTTACCCATGGTGATTCAAAAAGCAGCAGTATTTACAGCGAAGCAGTAGCGCATGAAGGGTATCTCAGCAGCTCTGCGCTGTCAGGTCTGGAAACGGACGCCGTCGGAAATGCAGCAGTACTTGATGTGGCGAAATTCCTGCAAAGCAATATCGGTGGTGATTCACTACTGGCCTGTCTGAAACGTGGTGACCACCGATCTTTTGCCGCATTTACTGATGATGCTTTTCTGTTGAACGAATGGGTTTCCGGTTTTTCCAGGGCGTTAGACACTGGCGAACCCGCTTCGCATAAGCTGGTTAAGCAGAGCTATTTTCCCGTTGAGGGGGGATATCATTTACTGAGCCCGTTGTTTGCAACATCGTTTGTTCATGCGTTCCATAAACAAATGAGCACGCTGCGTTTTGGTGACGACGCAAAAGCAATCTGGAAGGCACGACGTGAAAGCACCTGGCATCCGCAGCCTTTAGTGCTGTTTCCTGAGTTAGCTGTAATGCATTTTGGGGGGACTAAACCACAGAATATCTCTTACTTAAACAGTGTGCGTGGTGGCCGGGTCTGGCTGCTATCGGCTCAGCCGCCGCAGTGGAAACGCGCTGACACGTCACCCGTAAATTTACGTTCCGTTTTTGCCCTTGGCGGATCGTTCGACAGACGCGCCAGCGGCACAGTTAAGTTATTAGTTTCACTGCTGACAAAAACCAAAAGTTATCACAATCGACAAATGCGTGATGCCCAGGAAAATTACGTCGATGCCCTGATCGATCTCCTGTTCGTTGTGGCGTCAGAGCTGCAGCGAGAAGAGTGGCAAAACTGGACGCTTCAAAATCCTGAATTGAAAACGCATCAGCAACTTTGGCTCGATCCCTGGCGTGCTAAAACCGATGAGGTTTTCCGTCAGGAGCGTGACAAAGATGAATGGCATGCAAGCGTGGCGGAAGATTTTGCGCTGTGGCTGAACGCCCGCTTGTACAAGGCTTTACCAGAGGTGGGCGCGGTGGAAAAACGAGAGTGGGAAACGCGCGAAAGATTACGCACTAATTTGCGTGTATTTGAAAAAATCATTAAGGAGGCGCTGAAATGAGCGCATTAATCCTTCTTCGCCGCCTGCGTGTCGAGAATGCAAATGCCGTTGCGGGCATGACATATGGTTTCCCGGCTATTACCCATTTTCTGGGCTTTACTCATGCTTTATCGCGTCAGGTTGAAGCGTCACAAAACCTTCAGCTTCGCGGATGTGCGGTAGTGAGCCATGCCCATCAGATACACGCGCACACTTCAGGTCGTGACCATCAGTTTGCTCTGACCCGCAATCCGCTCACACGAGAGGGAAAAACCGCCTCATTCAATGAAGAAGGCCGCATGCATATGACCGTTTCGCTGCTGATCGAGTGCCACGGTGAAATTGCCAACGGAGAATACGGTCAGCAGGCTCTCGCGGAGTATCTGCGGCAGATTTGCCCCACGATGCGGCTGGCGGGTGGAATCATTGTCGATATCCAGGATGTTACGGTTCTGGATATGCCCACCACTGAAAATGAGCTTTGCGATTTGCAATGGCGTTTGATGCCGGGTTTTGTACTGCGCGATCGCAGTGCGTGGCTGGTGGAGCACCATCAATCATTACTGGCTAACAATCCGCACGCCACCTTGCTGGATGCGTGGCTTGATTTTGCGGCGCTAAAAATGCAGGCCGAAACGCCAGAAGAAGGTGATATCAACGAGGGCGATTCGGCGCAATGGAGATATATACCAAAACCCAAACCCGGTTATCTGGTTCCCCTGATGACCGGTTATCAGCGTATTTCTGAGCTCTACGCGCCGGGTGTCGTCGCCAATGCGCGCGATGATCAGACGCCGTTCGCCTTTACCGAAGCGGTTTATGGGGTAGGTGAGTGGTGCGGGCTGCACCGCATCAAATCGCTGGAAGAGATCTTCTGGCGTTATCACAACACTGAAACCGGCTATTACTGCCAGGGCGCGGATGCACCGCTGGCAACTCAACATCAAAACTGAAAAGGGACTCTCTCATGGCAAAGGCTCCAAACGCCGTCAAAACGGCTTCTGTACTGGCATTTGAACGCAAACTGGCAACTTCTGACGCCGTCATGTTTTCAGGACACTGGCAAAGCGAACGCTGGCAGCCCATTTGTATCCAGGAAAAAGCAGTGCGCGGCACGATATCTAATCGCCTGAAAACTGCCCTCGTCAGCGATCCGGCTAAGCTGGATGCGGAAATCCAAAAGGCGAATTTACAGCGCGTTGATGTGGCGGCATTACCTGCAGACGCAGATACGCTACAGGTAAAATTCACACTCCGTGTGCTGGGAAATCTCTCTACGCCGTCCGTATGCAATGACCGGATTTATCAGACTGAATTACAGCAGGTCATTGATGGCTATATCAGCGAGCATGGATTTGCCGAACTCGCGCATCGATATGCAACAAATCTGGCGAATGGCCGTTTTTTATGGCGCAATCGCATTGGCGCAGAAAAGATCACCGTGAAGGTTAAAGGGAGCAAACTCTGGGAGTTTGACGCGCATGATTTTGCACTCCGCGATTTTACGGCCAAAGATGACAAGCTAAAAGAGCTGGCAAAGGAGATTGAAAAGGGGTTATGCGGAAAGGGGTTTGTTTTGTTGAATGTCGAAGCGCAGGTGCTTTTGGGCGCAGGGCAAGAGATTTTTCCGTCGCAGGAGCTGGTGTTGGACAGTAACAGCACCAAGAGTCGCCTGTTGTATCAGGTCGATAATGTTGCGGGAATGCACTCGCAAAAAATCGGTAATGCGGTGCGCACAATTGACACCTGGCATTCTTATGTCGATGAATTGGGGGCGATTGCTGTTGAGCCGTATGGATCGGTGACCAGCCGCGGCCTTGCCTGTCGTCAGCCAAAAGAGAAAATGGACTTTTATACCTTGCTTGATAATTGGGTGACAAAAGGTCAGAAGCCGGACATCGATCAGCAGCATTACGTTATGGCAGTGCTTATTCGCGGTGGCGTATTTGGTGAGAAGAGCGAATAAGGAGCGGGAATGGATCATTATCTGGAGATTCGGGTTCTTTCCGATCCCGAATTCAGTGAAGAGACACTGATGGCGGCACTTTTCGCCAAACTGCATCGTGCGCTAGGGGCGAGAGGTGAGAGCGATATTGGCGTCAGTTTCCCGCGATATTCTCTTAAACCCGGAGACACGCTGCGACTGCACGGAAGCGCTCAGTCGTTGGATGAACTGGAAAAGATGGCGTGGCGAAAAGGGCTGAGCGATTACTGTTTCTGTAAAGGCATATTGCCTGCTCCGGATGTCAAAGCCTGGAGATGCGTGAGCCGTGTGCAGGTTAAAAGTAGTCCGCAGCGCTTGATGCGTCGATCCGTCAAAAAAGGCTGGCTGACCGAGGAGGAAGCTCAGCAAAGGCTGCTGAACCTTCATGAAGCACGTACTGATTTGCCGTGGCTGAATCTGCATAGTCTTTCAACAGGCCAATCGTTCCGGTTATTTATTCACCACGGCGATATTGTCGATATGCCAATGTGCGGCGAATTCTCCAGCTATGGATTAAGCGCAACCGCTACGATTCCTTGGTTCTAATATATCCCGGGCGCATCCGTATATAGACCGCGTTTTGTTATCGCCTGCCCGGCATCGTTAATAGCGGCATGTTGTAAAAGCATAATAAAAAAGGCCGGGAATTATCCCGGCCTTTTCAATATTCATCTGCCATTACAGGCGAAAACTATTAGCGACTACGGAAGACAATGCGGCCTTTGCTCAGGTCGTACGGGGTCAGCTCGACAGTCACTTTGTCGCCCGTCAGGATGCGGATGTAGTTTTTGCGCATCTTTCCGGAGATGTGCGCGGTGACCACGTGACCGTTTTCCAGTTCTACGCGAAACATGGTGTTAGGCAACGTATCAAGTACGGTGCCTTGCATTTCAATATTGTCTTCTTTGGCCATCTAATCCTCTGGGGTATCACTACCAAGTTTTGAACCGGCAAGATAATGCCGAAATTCATCAATTAAGTAAAGAATTGCGCGTTTAAAACGCAACAAAACAGTTTCGGCGCATTGCCCAGTCGTCACGGTATAACCGTACGAGAAGCGCATTCGTAAAGGGGTGACGACAGGATAAACGTCAGGACGTTATCTGATGCGAAGAATTCCCAAACGGCGGCGGGGCAACAGGCAGAAGCTACTCTGCGGCACCAATTATAACACTCCTCATCAAAAATGGGCGGAAAACATTTACACCTG
>Ga0308165_1001204_pt1 | contig 37901 bp, 32 predicted proteins | sample PhyWR2_FD_201032 | JGI IMG/M metagenome (GOLD analysis project Ga0308165, IMG submission 201032) | Phyllosphere microbial communities from UC Gill Tract Community Farm, Albany, California, United States - DLSLW.R2 | ecosystem: Host-associated > Plants > Phyllosphere > Unclassified | place: USA...
GCCTTGCCGATGCCTTCGGCGACTTCCTCGGTGACCGTGCTGGGCACGATGCCGCGGATGTCGTAGGCCTTGAAGATCGATGCTGCTACTTGCATGGGAAATACTCTTTCGTGTTGTGCCTTGCGGCCATGCGGTGCATGGGGCGCAGGCGGTAGAAGGAAAGGGAGGCGGAAAGCGGAAAAAGCAGAAAAAGCAGAAAAGCGGTCGGGGTTCAAAACCATTCTATACAGCGTGCCCGCAGCGCCGGCGCGCCGGCGGCCGGCCCGCCCGATGGCGCGGCACGGGTGCGGCGCCTGGCATTTTTTTCAGGCGGTTTTTTCAGCGGGCAGGCCGGCGCGGGCATTGCGGTAAAGCGCCATGTACTGCCCGGCCGCCACGTCCCAGGAGAAGTTCTGCGCCATGCCGCGCAGCATCAGCCGGCGCCAGAGCGCAGGCTGGCCGTGGGCACTGACGGCCTGCAGCAGCGCCTGCGCCAGCGCGGCGGGCGTGGCCGGGCCGAAGGTGAAGCCGGTGGCCTGGCCGTCCTGCGCCGCCGCCTCGCTGGCGCCGACCACCGTGTCGGCCAGGCCGCCCACGCGCCGCACCACCGGCACCGTGCCGTAGCGCAGCGCGTAGAGCTGGGTCAGGCCGCAGGGCTCGAAGCGGGACGGCACCAGCATCGCATCGGCGCCGGCCATCATGCGGTGCGCCAGCGCCTCGTCATAGACCAGCCGCACGGCGACGCGGCCCGGATGCGCGGCGGCGGCGTTGGCAAACGCCGTTTCGAGCGCCGGGTCGCCATTGCCCTCGACCGCCAGCTGCGGACCGCCGGCTGCCGGGAAATTGAGCAGCGCGGGCAAGGCGTCGAGCAGCAGGTCCAGGCCTTTTTGCGACGTCAGCCGGCTGACCACGGCAAAGAGCGGCGCGCTGGCATCGACCGCCAAGCCCAACTCCTGCTGCAGCGCGGCCTTGCAGCGCGCCTTGCCTTCGAGCGCCTCGGCCGAGTACGGCGCGGCGATCAGCGCGTCGGTGGCCGGGCTCCAGACCGCGCCATCGACGCCGTTCAGGATGCCCGACACATCGGCGCCGCGCGCCCGCACGACGCCGTCCAGGCCGCAGCCGAAGGCGTCGGTGGCGATTTCATGCGCATAGGTCGGGCTGACCGTGGTGATGCGGCGGGCGTACTTCAGGCCGGCCTTCATGAACGACAGCTGGCCGTGAAATTCGAGCCCGCCGGGCACCATCAGGCGCGACGGCAGGCCGAGCAGGCCAAAGTCGGCCTCGTCAAACAGCCCCTGGTACGCCAGGTTGTGAACGGTGAACACCGTGGCGGCGCGCGTGGCCGGATGGCAGGACACATAGGCGCAGGCCATGGCCGCGTGCCAGTCGTGCGCATGCAGCACGTCGGGCGTCCAGTCCGGGTCCAGCTCGCCGGCGGCCAGGTGCGCGGCCACCCAGCCCAGCAGCGCAAAGCGCTGCAGGTTGTCGGGCCACTCGCCGCCGCCGGGCATCAGGTAGGGATTGCCGGGGCGCTGGTACAGGTAGGGCGCGTCGATCACATAGGCCGGCACGCCGCTTTGCGCCAGCCGGCCCAGGCGCAGCGTGACGCGGCCGGCGCCGAACAGGGCGCCGATCTGGCAGACGGTCTGTTGATCCTCCACGCCCTGCAGGATGCTGGGCAGGCCCGGCAGCACCAGCCGGACATCGGCGCCGGCCCGGATCAGCGCCTCGGGCAGCGCGCCCAGCACATCGGCCAGGCCGCCGGTCTTGACCAGCGGATACACCTCGGCGGCGGCATGCAGGACTTTCATGCGGCCAGCTTGGCCAGCATGCTGCGCGTGACCAGCGTGATGCCGCCCGCGCTGCGGTGAAAGCGCTGGCTGTCGAGTTCGGCGTCCTCGCCGATCACCATGCCGTCGGGGATGCTGCAGCCCCGGTCCACCACCACGCGGTTCAGGCGCGCGCCCCGGCCCACTTGCACGCCGGGCAGCAGCACCGACCAGTGCACGCGGGCATGCGAATGCACCCGCACGCTGGAAAACAGCACCGAGCGCAGCACATGGCCCGAGACGATGCAGCCGCCCGAGACGGTCGATTCAATCGCCATGCCGCGCCGGTCTTCCTCGTTGTGCACGAACTTGGCCGGCGGCAGCTGCGCCTGGTAGGTCCAGATCGGCCAGTGCTGGTCGTACAGGTTCAGTTCGGGGTCGGTGGCGGTCAGGTCGATGTTGGCCGACCAGTAGGCGTCGATGGTGCCCACGTCGCGCCAGTAGGGCTCGGCCACGTCGCTGGAAGGCACGCAGCTCAGCGCGAACGGATGGGCCGCGACCTGGCCGTTTTTCACCGCGCGCGGAATGATGTCCTTGCCGAAGTCGTGGCTCGAATCGGGGTCTTCGATGTCGCGCGCCAGCTCCTTGTAGAGGTACTCGGCGTTGAAGATGTAGATGCCCATGCTGGCCAGCGCCATGTCGGGCCGCCCCGGCATGGCCGGAGGGTCGGCGGGCTTTTCAAGGAAGCCGGTGACCATGCTGTTTTCATCGACCGCCATCACGCCAAAGGCGGTGGCCTCGGCGCGCGGCACGGCAATGCAGGCCACGGTGCAGTCGCGGCCCTTGGCCACATGGTCGGCCAGCATGAGCGCGTAGTTCATCTTGTAGATGTGGTCGCCGGCCAGGACCACGATGTAGTCGGCGCCGTAGCCTTCCAGAATGTCGTGGTTCTGGTGCACCGCGTCGGCCGTGCCCCGGTACCAGCTCTCGTCGTCGTTGCGCTGCTGCGCCGGCAGCAGATCGACGAACTCGTTCATCTCGGTTTTCAGGAATGCCCAGCCGCGCTGCAGGTGGCGCAGCAGGCTGTGGCTCTTGTACTGGGTGATGACGCCGATGCGCCGGATGCCCGAATTGAGGCAGTTGGACAGCGCGAAATCGACGATGCGGAACTTGCCGCCGAAATACACCGCCGGCTTGGCGCGGCTGTCGGTCAGGTTCATCAGCCGGCTGCCGCGCCCGCCGGCCAGTACCAGGGCGATGGCCCGTTTGGGCAAATCCAGGCTTTGGGCAAGTTCATTAGGGTTCATTTTTTCCTGCCAGAGGTTGTGAAGGGCTTGGCTATCTTAATACCGGCACTGGCGCTGGCAAGCCGCTTTTCAGGCGGTTTCAAAGGTGCCCGAAGGCCGCGCAAAGGGCCATCCAGGCCACGCCGGAGCCCATGCGAGAATCGGCAAAATCCAGGCAGCTGGCCCGCTCCTTGCAGGTATTTCTGCCCATTTGCCAACTCCCCGAAGGACTTCGCCGTGAACCCAACCCCGCCCATCGCCCGGCATGCCCTGGCCGCCCAGATCGAAGAGCACCTGCTCAGCACCGTCGGCGTCGCCTCCGAAGACGCCAGCCCGACCGACCTGATGCAGGCCGTCGCGCAGGTGGCGCGCCAGCAGCTGTCCCAGCGCTGGGTGGAAACGCAGGCCCGCCAGCGCGCGGCCAAGGCGCGCCGAGTGGTGTACCTGTCGATGGAGTTCCTGATGGGCCGCACGCTGTCCAACGCGCTGGCCGCGCTTAACCTGACCGCCGGCGCCGCGCAGGGCCTGGCCCAGCATGCGCAAAGCCTGGAGGACGTGGCCGACCGCGAGCCCGACGCCGCTTTAGGCAACGGCGGCCTGGGCCGGCTGGCGGCGTGCTTTCTGGACTCGATGGCCACGCTCGGACTGCCCTCTTTCGGCTACGGCATCCGCTACGAATACGGCATGTTCGCCCAGGAGATCCAGAACGGCGCGCAGGTCGAATACCCCGACCCGTGGCTGCAGGACGGCACGCCCTGGGAGTTTCCGCGCGCCGGCATCAGCTACCCGGTGCGCTTTGGCGGCTGGGTCGAGCACCTGAACGGCACGCCCATCTGGCGCCATGCCGGCGAAGTCGCGGCCAAGGCCTACGACATGGTGGTGCCCGGCCACGGCACCCCGCACGTCAGCACGCTGCGGCTGTGGAAGGCGGTGGCGCCGGCGCACATCGACCTGGGCGCCTTCAACCTGGGCGACTACGCGCGCGCGGCCAACACCAAGAACGAGTTCGAGAACATCTCCTGGGTGCTCTACCCCAATGACAGCACGCCGGCCGGGCGCGAGCTGCGGCTCAAGCAAGAGTATTTCTTCGTCGCCGCGTCGATCCAGGATCTGGTCAAGCGCCACCTGGAAGAACACCCGAGCCTGGACAACCTGGCCGACAAGGTCGCCATCCACCTGAACGACACCCATCCGGCCATCGGCGTGGCCGAGCTGATGCGCCTGCTGTGCGACGAGCACGGCATGGCCTGGGAAAAAGCCTGGGCGCTGTGCGGCAAGACCTTCTCGTACACCAACCACACCTTGATGCCCGAGGCGCTGGAAACCTGGCCGGTCGCCTTGATACAGCATGTGCTGCCGCGCCACCTCGAAATCATCTTCCGCATCAACAAGGAATTCCTGGAACTGGCCGCCGCCCACCGTCCGGGCGACAACGCCTTTCTGGCGCGGCTGTCGCTGATCGACGAGCACGGCGAGCGCCGCGTTCGCATGGCGCACCTGTCGGTGGTCGGCAGCCACAAGGTCAACGGCGTGTCGGCGCTGCATTCGGAGCTCCTGGTGCAGACCATCTTCGCCGACTTCGCCGAGCTCTGGCCCGAGCGCTTCACCAACATGACCAACGGCGTGACGCCCCGGCGCTGGCTGGCGCAGGCCAATCCGCAGCTCTCGGGCCTGCTCGACGACACGCTGGGCAGCCGCTGGCGCCTGGACCTGGACCAACTCAAACGCCTGGACGAGTACCGCAGCGACGCCGGTTTCCAGGCCCGGTTCATGGCCATCAAGCGGGCCAACAAGGCGCGGCTGGCAGCCTACATCGAAAAAACGACGGGCATCACGGTCAGCCCCGACACCTTGTTCGACGTGCAGGTCAAGCGCATCCACGAATACAAGCGCCAGCTGCTCAACGTGCTGCACGTGGTGACCCGCTACCAGGCCATCCTGGCCGACCCCGACCCCGACGCCGACTGGGTGCCGCGCACGGTGATCTTTGCCGGCAAGGCCGCGTCGAGCTACCACACGGCCAAGTCCATCATCCGGCTGGTGCACGACGTGGGCAGCGTCATCAACAGCGACCCGCGCGTGAAGGGCAAGCTCAAGCTGGTGTTCGTGCCCAACTACGGCGTCTCGGTGGCCGAGGTCATCATGCCCGGCGCGGATTTGTCCGAGCAGATTTCCACCGCCGGCACCGAGGCGTCGGGCACCGGCAACATGAAGCTGGCCCTGAACGGCGCCTTGACCATCGGCACCGACGACGGCGCCAACATCGAGATCCGGCAGAACGTGGGCGACGAGAACATCTTCATCTTCGGCCTGAAGACGCCCGAGGTGCAGGCGCTGCGCCAGAGCGGCTACCAGCCGATGCGCTACTACGAGAGTATTCCGGCACTCAAAAGCGTGCTCGACGCGCTGGCCGGCGGGCAGTTCTCGCCCGACGAGCCGGGGCGCTACCGCGCGCTGGTCGATTCGCTGCTCTGGGGTGGCGACCACTACCTGCTGCTGGCCGACTACGAATCTTATGTGGCGACGCAGCTGCGCGTGGACGCGCTCTACCGCCAGCCGGCGCGCTGGTGCGAGCGGGCGATTGCCAATGTGGCCGGCATGGGCGTGTTCTCGTCGGACCGGACCATTGGCAACTACGCGCGCCAGATCTGGGCCATCGAGCCCGCCGCGAACTGAGGACCGCGCCATGCCGAACCCGCAAGAGATCGAACTGATTTGCAGCGCTCGCCACGGCGACCCGTTTGCGGTGCTGGGGCCGCATGCGCAGGCGGACGGCGGCGTGTCCATCCGCGCCTTCCTGCCCGGCGCGCGGCAGGTCGAGGTGCTCGATGCCGGCTCGGGCCAGCTGCTGGGGCGGCTGGAAAAATGCCATGCCGACGGGTTTTTCGAGGGCGTGCTGAGCCTGCCGGCGGCCTACGCCCTGCTGGTGCAATGGGACAACTACCAGACGGCGCTGCTCGAAGACCCGTACCGCTTCGGCCCGGTGCTGGGCGAGGTGGATGTCTGGCTGCTGAGCGAAGGCACGCATTTGCGGCCCTATGAAATCCTGGGCGCCAACCAGTTGATGATGGACGGCGTGGAAGGCACCAGCTTTGCGGTCTGGGCGCCGCATGCGGCCCGCGTCAGCGTGGTGGGCGACTTCAACGCCTGGGACGGGCGGCGCCACCCGATGCGCCTGCGCCGCGAGTGCGGCGTCTGGGAAATCTTTCTGCCCGGCGTGGCGCTGGGCGCGAAGTACAAGTTTGAAATCCTCGGCGCCAGCGGCCAGCTGCTGCCGGCGCGCGCCGACCCGTATGGCCGCCAGGCCGAGCTGCGCCCTGCCACCGCCAGCATCGTTGCCGCCATGCCCGCGCGCCAGCCGGCATCGGGCGAGCGCCGGCAGGCCAATGCGCTGGATGCGCCCATCAGCATCTACGAGGTGCACCTGGGTTCGTGGCGGCGCATGCTGGAGCCAAGCGGCACGCCGCGCTGGCTGAACTGGGACGAGCTGGCCGAGCAGCTGCTGCCCTACGCGCTGGACATGGGATTCACCCACCTCGAACTCCTGCCCGTGAGCGAACACCCGTTCGACGGCTCCTGGGGCTACCAGCCCATCGGCCTGTACGCGCCCACGTCGCGCTTTGGCGAGCCTGACGGCCTGGTGCGCTTCGTGGCCCGCTGCCACGCGGCCGGCCTGGGCGTGCTGCTGGACTGGGTGCCGGCGCACTTTCCAACCGACGCGCACGGGCTGGCGCAGTTCGACGGCACGGCGCTTTATGAATACGCCGACCCGCGCGAAGGCTTTCACAAGGACTGGAACACCCTCATCTACAACCTGGGCCGCACCGAGGTGCGCAACTTCCTGATCGGCAACGCGCTTTATTGGCTGGAGCGCTTTGGCGTCGATGGCCTGCGCGTCGATGCGGTGGCCTCCATGCTCTACCGCGACTACAGCCGCCAGCCGGGCGAATGGATTCCCAACCAGCACGGCGGGCGCGAGAACCTGGAGACCATCGATTTCCTCAAGCGCATGAACGAGGTGATCGTGCAGGAGCGGCCGCAGGCCGTGACCATGGCCGAGGAATCGACCTCGTTTCCGAACGTCTCGCGGCCCACGCAGGCCGGCGGGCTGGGTTTTCAGTACAAGTGGAACATGGGCTGGATGCACGACACGCTGCAGTACATGGCGCGCGACCCCATCCACCGCCAGCATCACCAGGGCGAGATGACCTTCGGCCTGGCGTACGCCTTCAGCGAGAACTTCGTGCTGCCGATCTCGCACGACGAGGTGGTGCACGGCAAGGGCTCGCTGCTGGGCAAGATGCCGGGCGACCCGTGGCAGCAATACGCCAACCTGCGCGCCTACCTGGGCTTCATGTGGGGCCACCCCGGCAAGAAGCTGCTGTTCATGGGCTGCGAGTTTGCGCAGGCGCGCGAATGGAACCACGACCGCAGCCTGGACTGGCACCTGCTGGACGACGAGCGGCATGTGGGCGTGCAGCGGCTGGTGCGCGATTTGAACCGGCTCTACCGGGGCGCGCCGGCGCTGCACCAGCTGGACTTCGTGCCGGCCGGTTTCCAATGGATGGACCACGAGGACGCGGCGCATTCGGTGCTGGCCTTCGTGCGGCGCGGCCTGGATGCGCGCAGCTTCATGCTGGTGGTGTGCAACTTCACGCCGACCGCGCAGACCGGCTACCGCGTCGGCGTGCCCGAGCCCGGGCAATACCGCGAGCGGCTGAACACCGACTCGGCGCACTACGGCGGTAGCAACCTGGGCACGCCGCTGGGCGCCGCCACGGCCGAACCCATCGCCTGGCACGGCCAGCCGCAGTCGCTCGCGCTGACGCTGCCGCCGCTGGCCACGGTCTTTCTGGAATGGACTGCATGAAGCCTTTTTCAGGCAACACCGGCAAGACCCTGCTGCCCGGCCGGCCGTGGCCGCTGGGCGCCAGCTGGGACGGGCGCGGCGTGAACTTTGCCGTGTTCTCGGCGCATGCGCAGGCGATGGCGCTGTGCCTGTTCGACGAGGCCGGCACCCGGGAAACCGCCCGGCTGCCGCTGCCGGCGCACACCGACGACGTCTGGCACGGCTACCTGCCCGGCGCCGCGCCCGGCCTGGTGTACGGCCTGCGCGCCCATGGCCTGTGGCGGCCCGACCGGGGCCACCTGTTCAATCCGCACAAGCTGCTGCTCGACCCGTACGCGCGCGAAGTCGTCGGCGACTTCCAGTGGCGGGACGAGCACTTCGGCGCCGACCGCCAGCATCCGCTGCACATGGACACGCGCGACAACGGCGCCTGGGCGCTCAAAGGCCGCGTGGTGCATGACGCGTTCGATTGGGAAGGCGACCAGCCGCCGGGCGTGCCGCTGCAGGACACGGTGCTCTACGAGCTGCATGTCAAAGGGTTTTCCCGCCTGAATCCCGACGTGCCCGAGGCCCTGCGCGGCACCTACGCCGGGCTGGCGCACCCGGCCTCGCTGACCCACCTCAGGCGCCTGGGCGTGAGCAGCGTCAGCCTCCTGCCCGTGCATCAAGCGCTCGACGAGGAGCGGCTGGCCGGCCTGGGCCTGGTCAACTACTGGGGCTACAACACCCTGGCCTTCTTCGCGCCCAGCCCCCGCCTGGCCGCCAGCCCGGACGGCGCGGCCAGCCGCGACGAGTTCAGGCGCATGGTCAAGGCGTTGCACGCCCAGGGCATCGAGGTGCTGCTGGACGTGGTGTTCAACCACACCGCCGAGTCCGACGCCAGCGGCCCGACGCTCAGCTTTCGCGGCCTGGACAATGCCAGCTACTACCGCCACCCGCCTGAGTCGCCGGGCGCCCTTGAGAACCACACCGGCTGCGGCAACACGCTGGACATCCGCCAGCCGCGCGTGCTGCAACTGGTCATGGACAGCCTGCGCCACTGGGTGCTTGAGATGCATGTCGATGGCTTTCGCTTCGACCTGGCGCCGGTGCTGGGCCGGGGCGACCACGGCTTCGAGCCGGGCGGCGCCTTCTTTGCCGCCGTGGCGCAGGACCCGGTGCTCTCGCGGGTCAAGATGATCGCCGAGCCCTGGGACATCGGCCCCGGCGGCTACCAGGTGGGCAACTTCGCGCGCGGCTGGCTGGAATGGAACGACCACTTCCGCGACGCGATGCGCGGCTTCTGGTTGCAGGCCGAAGGCGGCGCCCGCCCGCGCGGCGACTTTGCCCTGCGCCTGTGCGCCTCGTCCGACCTGTACCAGCGCCGCAACCGCGCGCCCGCCGTGTCGGTCAACTACGCGGTGTCGCACGACGGCTTCACGCTGCGCGACCTGGTCAGCTACGGCGAGCGCCACAACCAGGCCAACGGCGAGGACAACCGCGACGGCCACGGCCACAACCTGAGCACCAACTGCGGCATGGAAGGGCCAAGCGACGACCCGCAGGTCAACGCCCTGCGCGGCCGGCTGCAGCGCGCCCTGCTGGCCACCACGCTGCTGGCGCAGGGCACGCCCATGCTGTGCGCCGGCGACGAGCTCGGCCACAGCCAGCGCGGCAACAACAACCCGTATTGCCAGGACAACGCCACCACCTGGATCGACTGGGCCGATGCCGACGACGACCTGATCGACTTCACCGCCTGGGTGCTGTCGCTGCGCCGCCAGCTGCTGCCCTTTGGCAACCACTGGTACAGCGGCCTGACGGACACGCTGGGCCTGCACGACCTGTCGTGGCTGCAAAGCAATGGCCAGCCCTTGCAGGGCCAGGCGTGGAGCGATGACCGCGAGCGCGTGCTCGGCTGCCTGATCGGCCAGCCCGGCCGCGCGCGCGCGCCGCTGCTGCTGCTGGTCAACCCCGATGGCCAAAACTGCGACTTCCTGCTGCCCGCCGGCGTCTGGCAGGCGGTGCTGGACACCGCGCACCCGCGCGGCCTGACGCGCTGGCAGGGCCAAGGCGAAGCGCCCTACCCACTGGCCGCGCACAGCCTGGCGCTGCTGGTGGCCGCTGGCGTCGAGTTGCGTGTGTAGAAAAAAAATCACCGTGAACCCTCAACACGGCCTCCGCGGAATGGGCGTTTTTGCTACTGAATTCATAGCTGCCCGCGCAGGCAGCACCTGCGCAAACAGCCATTTCACGCTGAAAACCGCAAATCCAGGTCCGCTGCGGCGCCTGAACCCGGCTCACGCCCTCCCCCAACCCTTCGCGCAGGCCTGGCGGCCGCTCGAGAATTCCTCCACGCGCCACCATCCCCGCGCGCCCATCCTTTTTTCCATCGGCAATTCCCATGACCTTTCCCCGCGCCAGCGGCGTGCTGCTGCATCCCACTTGCCTGCCCGGCCCGCACGGCTCGGGCGACTTCGGCCCGGCCGCGTTCCACTTCGTGGACTGGCTGGTTCTGGCCCGGCAAAAGCTCTGGCAAATCCTGCCGCTGGGCGGCATCGGCCCCGGCAACTCACCCTACATGAGCAGCTCGGCCTTTGCCGGCAACCTGCTGCTGATCGACCTGGCCGAGCTGCAGGCGCGCGGCTGGCTGGACGCGCACGACCTGCAGCCCGGCGATGCCTTCAGCGACGCGCGGATCAACTTTGGCGCCGTCGTGCCCTGGCGCATGGCGCGGCTGGCGCGCGCCGCCGACCGCTTTGCGCAGGCCGCCAGCGCCGCCGACCGGGCGGACCATGCCGAGTTCTGCCTGCGCCAGGCCGATTGGCTCGACGACTACGCGCTGTTCATGGCGCTGGCCGAACACCACGCCGGGCAGGACTGGTGCGACTGGCCCGCGCCGCTGGCCCGCCGCGCGCCGCAGGCCCTGCGCGAAGCCGGCGCCGCGCATGCCGCGCGCATCGCCTTCTGGAAATTCGGCCAGTGGTGCTTTTTCCGGCAATGGCAGGCGCTGCGCACCTATGCCAACGCGCGCGGCGTGAAGATCGTCGGCGACGCGCCGATCTTCATCGCCGGCCAGAGCGCCGAGGTCTGGGCGCGCCAGGAATTGTTCGAGCTGGACGCGGCCGGCCGCCCGACGGTCGTTGCCGGCGTGCCGCCGGACTACTTCAGCGCCACCGGCCAGCGCTGGGGCAATCCGCTGTACCGCTGGAGCGCGCACGCGGCCGAGGGCTACGCCTGGTGGATCGAACGCCTGCGCCGCACCACCGAGCTGGTGGACATCGTGCGCATCGACCATTTCCGGGGCTTTGCCGGCTACTGGGAAATCCCGGCCGGCGAACCCACCGCCCTTCATGGCCGCTGGCTGCCCGGCCCCGGCGCGGCGCTGTTCGAGGCGATTGAAAACGCGTTGGGCGATTTGCCCATCATTGCCGAAGACCTGGGGCAAATCACGCCCGATGTGCAGGCGCTGCGCGAGCAGTTCGGCCTGCCCGGCATGCGCATCCTGCAGTTTGCCTTTGGCGAGGACGGCGCGAACGACAGCGCCAATGCCTACCTGCCGCACAACTTCGAAGCCAACACCGCCGTCTACACCGGCACGCACGACAACAACACGACGCAGGGCTGGTGGGCCCAGGCCGCGCCCGCGCTGCGCCGGCGGGTGCTGGACTACCTGGGCGCCGGGCACGACCACGACATCCACTGGCAGCTGATCCGCGCCGCCTGCGCCAGCGTCGCCGACCTGGCGATTCACCCGCTGCAGGACGTGCTGGGGCTGGGCGGCGAACACCGCATGAACCTGCCCGGCCAGGGCGAAGGCCACTGGGAATGGCGCTTCACGTGGGCGCAGGTGCAGCCCGAGCACGCCGGGCGCCTGGCCCACCTTGGCGCGCTCTACCGGCGCGACTAGCTGCGGCCCGCAGCCCGCCCATGCGCCGCAGGGCAGGTCCGAAAACGGCCAGCGCAGCGCGCGGCCCGCGCCTATCATGGCCGCATGACGACAAGCAACACCCTGCTGGCCGACGACGACTGCTATCTGGCGCTCAAGGCGCGGGATGCGCGCTTTGACGGGCGCTTCTTCACCGGCGTCACCTCGACCGGCATCTACTGCCGGCCGGTGTGCGGCGTGAAGACGCCGATGCGCCAGAACTGCCGTTTTTTCATGCATGCAGCCCAGGCCGAAAGCGCCGGCTTTCGGCCCTGCCTGCGCTGCCGGCCCGAACTGGCGCCGCATTCGGTGGCCTGGTCGATCCAGGACGCGTCCTACATCCTGGCGCACCAGGCCGCCCGCCTGCTCGACCAGCTGGAGATTGCCCCCACGCTTGCCGCTTCGCATGCTGCGCTGCCCCCCGAGGGGACTGCTGCGCCTGCGGCCCGGCAAAGCCGGTTCCGCGGCCCTGGCTGGCCTGGAGTTTCTGCGGCCGTTTGCGCCGCCCCCGCCCTTCCCGAAGAAGCCAGCCTGGGCAGGGGCGGCCCAGCACCGAGGCCACCATCGATCAACGCTGTGGCGGAGCGGCTGGGCGTGAGCAGCCGCCATGTGCGGCGCATCTTCGAGGCGCATTTCGGCGTGACGCCGCTGCAGTACCTGCAGACGCGCCGCCTGCTGACGGCCAAGCAGCTGCTGGCCGATACGCACCTGCCCGTCACGCAGGTCGCCTTCATCAGCGGCTTTGCCAGCGTGCGCCGCTTCAACGCCGCGTTTTTGCAGCACTACCGGCTCAACCCGACGCAGCTGCGCCGCCAGGGCGGGCGGCCCAGCGGCGACGGCATCACCGTGCGGCTGGGCTACCGCCCGCCCTACGACGTGGCGGCGATGCTGGCGTTTTTCGCCAGGCGCAGCATCGATGCTATTGAATTCATAGCTACCAGCGCAGGCGCACCCTGCGCCGCAAGGACATTGGGCATCGAATCGGGCGGGCAAACCCATGCCGGCTGGCTGCTGGCGCGCTTTGACGCGCCGCGCTGCCAGGTGGTGCTGCAGGTCAGCGATTCGCTGCTGGGCGTGCTGCCGCAGGTGATTCACCGGGTGCGCGCGCTGCTGGACCTCGATGCCGACCCGGCCGCCATCAACGCCGTGCTGCACGCCAGCTTTCCCGGCGCCGACGGGCTGCGCGTTCCCGGCGCGGTGGACGGCTTCGAGCTGGCCGTGCGCGCGGTGCTGGGCCAGCAGGTCACGGTGGCGGCGGCGCGCACGCTGGCGCGGCGGCTGGTCGAGCGCTTGGGCGCGCCGATTCAGACGCCCTGGCCGCAGCTCACGCGGCTGTTTCCCACGCCCGCCGCGCTGGCCGGCGCCAGCGGCGATGCGCTGGGCCAGCTCGGCATCGTCAGGCAGCGCCAGGCGGCCATCCTGGCCCTGGCGCGGGCGGTGGCGGACGGGCGGCTGCAGCTGCACGCCACCGCAGATGTCAACGCCACGATCGGCCTGCTCAAAACCCTGCCCGGCATCGGCGACTGGACGGCGCAGTACATCGCCCTGCGCGCGCTGCGCTGGCCCGATGCGTTTCCCGCCGGCGACGTGGCGCTGCAAAAGGCGCTGGGCGTGCAGGCGCTGGCGCACCCGGCCCGCCGCGCCGAACAGGCTTCGCTGGCCTGGAAACCGTGGCGCAGCTACGCCGTCATTCGCGCCTGGAGCGGCTTGCACGGCGCCGCGCCCGCCGCAGGCCCGCCAGCACAATCGCCGGCATCGCTATTAAAATAATAGCAAACAGCGCAAGCGCCACCTACGCAAACCCGCCAAACCGCTTAAAAAACGACTTGACCCTGCGCCCGCCGGCCCTGGGCCAGACCGCGACACTTCAGGAGACCGCCATGAAATTTAATCCTTCCACCGTCCAGACCCGCGTGGCCAGCCCGCTGGGCGCCATCGCCATCGCCGCCACCGAGCAGGGCCTGGCCGGGCTGTGGTTCATCGAGCAGCAGCGCCACCTGCCGCCCGAAGTCGCCGGCCCCGACGCCTGGCCCGAGGACGCCGCCCATCCCGTGCTTGAGCAAGCGCGCCGGCAGCTCGGCGAATACTTCGGCGGCAAGCGCCAGGACTTCGACCTGCCGCTGGACCTGGCGTGCGGCACGGCCTTTCAGCAGTCGGTGTGGCAGGCGCTGCGCGGCATTGTCCACGGCCAGGTCATCAGCTACGCAGAAGTCGGCCGGCGCATCGGCAACCCGGCGGCCGTGCGCGCCGTGGGCGGCGCGGTGGGCCGCAACCCGCTCAGCATCATCGTGCCCTGCCACCGGGTGATGGGCAGCAACGGCACGCTGACCGGCTACGGCGGCGGATTGGTGCGCAAGACCGCGCTGCTGCGGCTCGAAGGCGCTTTGCAGGCGAGCCTGCCTTGAGCGCCCGCGCCAGTGCCATCGGCACAACACCTGCGGCCCAGGCCGCCACAGGACCGAAAAGGTGGTTGGCCGACTTCATGATGCTCGCCGCCATCTGGGGCGCGTCGTTTCTTTTCATGCGCCTGGGCGCGGTCGAATTCGGCGCGCTGCCGACGGCGGCCGTGCGGGTGGCGATCGCCTCGCTGTTCCTGCTGCCGCTGGTGTGGCTGCGCGGCCTGCTGCCCGAGCTGCGGCGACACTGGCGGCGCACATTTTTCATCGGCCTGCTCAACTCCGGCATTCCGTTTGCCTGCTTTTCGTTTGCGCTGCTGTCCATCAGCACCGGGCTGTCGGCCATCCTCAATGCCACGGTGCCGATGTTCGGCGCGCTGATCGCCTGGGTCTGGCTCAAGGACAAGCTCACCGCCTGGCGCATCGTCGGGCTGGTGATCGGCTTTGCCGGCGTGGCGCTGCTGGCCTGGGACAAGGCCGGCGCCAAGGCCGGCGCTGCGGGCGTGGCGCCGGCCTGGGCGGTGCTGGCCTGCCTGACGGCCTGCATCTGCTACGGCATTTCAGCGAGCTACACCAAACGCTACCTGGCGGGCCTGCCGCCGCTGGTCACGGCAGCAGGCAGCCAGCTGGGCGCCACGCTGGGCCTGGCCCTGCCCGCGCTGTGGCTGTGGCCGGCGCGCATGCCGGGCGCATCGGCCTGGCTGGCGCTGCTGGCGGTCGGCGTGCTGTGCACCGGCATTGCCTACATCCTGTTTTTCAGGCTGATTGAAAACGCCGGCCCGCCGCGCGCGCTCTCGGTGACGTTCGTGGTGCCGGTGTTCGCCGTGCTGTACGGCGTGCTGTTTCTGGGCGAATCGGTCACGCCGTGGATGCTGGGCTGCGCGGGCGTGATCGTGACCGGAACCGCCCTGTCCACCGGCCTGCTCAAGCCTGGGCGCAGGCCGCGGGGCTGAAGCCTGGACCTGCGTGCATTGCAGGCGGCGAAGACGGTCAAGGCGACGAAGCCAGCAAGGGCCAAGGCTAATGCAGGGCCCCCGCCACCACGTTGATGCTCAGGGCCAGCACCAGCATGTTGAAGCCGAACGACAGCACGCTGTGCACCAGCGTGAGCCGGCGCATCTCGCGCGAGGTGACCTGCACATCCGAGACCTGCGAGGTCATGCCGACCACATGGGCGTAGTACAGAAAGTCGAAGTAATCCGGCGCCTGCCCGCCGGGAAACAGCAGGCCCGGCCCGTCGGGCGCCTGGCGCTTTTCTTCCTGGTAGTAGCGGTGCGCGTAGCGAAAGGCAAAGATCGTCTGGATGAACAGCCAGGACGCCACGAGCGCCACCACCGACACCGCGACATGCAGCGTGCGCTGGCTGCCCGGCAGCTCGCCGCCCTGCTGCATCATGGCCACGATGGCCGCCACGCAGACCATGCTGGCCAGCAGCATCAGGAAAAACAGCACCACGCTGGGCTCGTCCTGCGCCTGCGCGCGCTCGCGGGTGCGCCCGGCGTCAAACCGCTCGCACAGCCACCAGGCCAGCGCCAGGTACACCGCCACGCCGACGCTCCAGCCGATCAGGCCGCGCAGCGGCCAGGCCAGCGGCATCGGCAGCAAGGCCGTGGCCACGCCGCCGGCCAGGCCCAGGAGAAGCCGCTGCGGGCCGGTGGTTTCGGAAACATGCTGGTTCATGGGCGCCCATTGTGGCTGCATGCGCGCGCGGGACAATAATCGGCATTCCCCCGCGCCCATCCCGCCATCCGCACGACCTCACGGCCCGCCATGCCCACCAGAAAACCGACCAAAAAAATACACATCGCCCGCCGTGGCGTGATGTATTCCCTGATTCTTTGCGGGCTGATCCTGTTGCTGGGCGGCGTCGGCTTCTGGCTGCTCGACCCGAACGTTCCCACCATCGCCGACGGGCTGTGGCTGGCCTTCACCACGGCAGCGACCGTCGGCTATGGCGACCTGGTGCCCAGCACGCATGCATCGCGCATGTTTTCCGTCATCGTGGTGCTGCTCGGGCTGGCCGTGCTGTCGCTGGCCACGGCCTCGCTGGCGGCCATCTTTGTCGAAAAGGATGTCGAGGAAGGCGATGAACTGCGCATGGAGCATGCGCTGATGCACGAGATCAGGCACCTGCGCGAGGAGGTGCGCCAGCTGCGCCAAGCCGTGGAAGCGCAAAAAGCCGAACGTTCCTGAGGGGCGGGCCAGCCGGTGCGGCGCAGCCCAGGCAAGCCGGAACAGCGGCCCGCTTGCCACGCGTGCAAGACCGGGCGGTTGGCCGGCGATGTGCGCCTTCCCAAGCAAACCCCAGCCCGCCGCGCGCACGGGGGCAGATCAGCGGTGCGCCAGCATATGGCTTCATGGCAACAGCCACCCGCCCGCCGCGCCCGCCCGGGCAGTTCAGCTGGCAGCGCCGCCCGCGTCCGTGCGGGCCAGCCAGCGCAGCATGGCCGTGGCGACGTCGGCCGGCTGCTCCATCGGCGCCATGTGGCCGGCCTCTTCGATCACTTCCAGCACCGCGCCACGGATCAGCCGGTGCAGCGCCTCGTGCTGCGCCAGCGGCGCCCAGCTGTCCTGGCGGCCGCACAGCACCAGCGCGGGAACCGTCAGTTGCGCCAGCACGTCGCTGGCGTCGGGGCGGCTCAGAAGGGCCTGGATCTGGCATTCGAAAATGTCGGCGCTCTTGCGCTCGAACATGCGGATGATTTCCGGGATCAGGACCGGATCGCCGCGCCTGTCCGGATGCACCATGCCCTGCACCCAGGCGTCCGCCATGGCGCGCACACCCTGATCGCGCGCCAGTTGCAGCAGGCCAAAGCGCTTGCGGGCCTCTTCATCGCCCGCCGGGCCCGCAGGCCGCGCCAGATAGCCCGTGTCCAGCAGCGCCACCGCGCTGATGCGTTCAGGCGCAAGCCGGCAGGCCTCCAGCGCAACGCGGGCACCCATCGAATGCCCGGCCAGCGCGAAGCGGGGCGGCGCCGTGTCGAGCAGCTGGCGCGCCATGGCCGCGAGGCTGTTGGTCCGGCCGTGCTCGACCACCTGACAGGAACGTGCCTGGGAAAGCACGGCAAGGACAGGCGCCCAGACGGCCTGATCGCACATCAGTCCAGGCACCAAAACAAGCGGATCAGCATGCATATGAGGTGGTTTCCTGGTTTTTGCGTCTTGTGAAAATGGCGGGAATGAGGCCACGGGCTGAGGCCATCGGATTTTTTCAGAAGGCAGAAAGCAAAAATGCGCCCGAAGGCGCATTTTTAACAACTATTGGCGGAGTGGACGGGACTCGAACCCGCGACCCCCGGCGTGACAGGCCGGTATTCTAACCAACTGAACTACCACTCCTGGTAGCTGGCGTTCGCTCTTTCGAGCCAAGTGCCAGCAACTTGCGCTTCGATCAACGCACTGCTGCGTGAAATCTTGGCGACCCCACGGGGATTCGAACCCCGGTACCTACCGTGAAAGGGTAGTGTCCTAGGCCTCTAGACGATGGGGTCTCAACCTTGGAACTTTCCGGTGCAGTTTTTGGCTTCCTGCAAAAATTCTGGCAATCTCTCTTGCCCAGGGAACTGGCTCAAGAGAAAGCCCTTGCAACTCGGTGAACTGCAAGGGCTTCAATTTGGCGGAGTGGACGGGACTCGAACCCGCGACCCCCGGCGTGACAGGCCGGTATTCTAACCAACTGAACTACCACTCCTGGTAGCTGGCGTTCGCTCTTTCGAGCCAAGTGCCAGCAACTTGCGCTTCGATCAACGCACTGCTGCGTGAAATCTTGGCGACCCCACGGGGATTCGAACCCCGGTACCTACCGTGAAAGGGTAGTGTCCTAGGCCTCTAGACGATGGGGTCTCAACCTTGGAACTTCCGGCGCAGGCCTTTCGGAAGCCTGCCAAAAATCACTCAATTTTTCCGACAGTTGGTGGAGGTAAGCGGGATCGAACCGCTGACCTCTTGCATGCCATGCAAGCGCTCTCCCAGCTGAGCTATACCCCCTTGTCGTTAATTACTTAACAACCTGTCGAGCCTCAAATTATAGCGGGCAATTTATGCTGTTTTGAAGATTTCAGATTAATTTCAATTTATCGAGCACTTTTTCGCGTGCCATGAGTTCCACCACGGCGTCGAGCGAGGGCGTCTGTGGCGTTCCCAGCAGGAGCACACGCACCGGCATGGCCAGTTGCGGCATTTTCAGGCCGGTCTCTTGCAGCACCTGCTTGATGGCGGCGGCAATGGCGGGTCGGACCCATTCGCAGCTTTCCAGCGCCTGCGACAGCTTGTCCAGCGCAGGCCGGACCGCGTCGGTCACATGGGTGGCGATGTCTGCGGCGCTCGCCTGGCCGCCGTTCACCAGCAGCTTGACCCACCCCGCCAGCTCGACCAGCGTGCTGCAGCGGTCCTTGAACAGGGCGCAGCCGCGCGCCAGCCAGGCGGCATCGATATCAGCCACGCCCTGCTGCGCCAGGAAAGGCTGCACCAGCGTGGCCAGTTTTTCATCAGCCATGGCCTTGAGGTGCTGGGCGTTGACCCAGCGCAGCTTGGCCTCGTCGAACTGCGCGGCACTCTTGCCAAGGTGGTCGAGGTTGAACCATTGCAAAAACTGCTCACGGCTGAAAATTTCATCGTCGCCGTGGCTCCAGCCAAGACGCGCCAGGTAATTCACCATGGCGTCGGGCAAGTAGCCCTCGGCAGCGTACTGCGTCACCGGCTTGGCGCCGTTGCGCTTGCTCATCTTCTCGCCCTGCTCGTTCAGCACAGTGGGCAGATGGGCATAGACCGGCACTTCCCGGTCCAAGGCGCGGAAGATGTTGATCTGGCGCGGCGTGTTGTTCACATGGTCGTCGCCGCGAATCACATGCGTGATCGCCATGTCCATGTCATCGACCACCACGCAGAAGTTGTAGGTCGGCGTGCCATCGGGCCGGGCAATCACCAGGTCATCGAGCTCGTCGTTGCTGATCTCGATGCGGCCCTTGACCTTGTCGTCCCAGACCACCGAGCCGCCTTGCGGATTTTTAAAGCGCAGCACCGGCTGCACGCCTTCGGGAATCGCCGGCAGCGTCTTGCCCAGCTCGGGCCGCCAGGTGCCGTCGTAGCGCGGCTTTTCCTTGGCGGCCATCTGGGCTTCGCGCAGCGCGTCGAGCTCGGCCACGCTCATGTAGCAGGGGTAAACATGGCCGGCGGCCACCATCTCGGCCAGCACGGCCTTGTAGCGGTCCATGCGCTGCATCTGGTAGAACGGGCCTTCGTCGTAGTCCAGGCCGAGCCAGCGCATGCCTTCGATGATCACATCGACGGCGGCCTGGCTGGAGCGCTCCACATCGGTGTCCTCGATGCGCAGGATGAAATCGCCGCCGGTGGCGCGCGCAAAGGCCCACGGATACAGCGCCGAGCGGATGTTGCCCAGGTGGATGAAGCCGGTGGGCGAAGGGGCGAAGCGGGTTCTTGTTTTTTGTGTCATGTGAGGCTGTCCAGACCGCGCGAGAGGTCGGCTTTCAAATCGTCGATATGTTCCAGGCCGGTGGCAAAGCGGATCAGGCCCTGGCTGATGCCGGCGGCCTGGCGCTGCGCTTCGGTCAAGCGGCCATGGGATGTGGTTCCCGGATGGGTGATGATGGACTTGGTGTCGCCCAGGTTGGTGGCAATGCTGACCACCTGCGTGCTGTTGATCACCTGAAAGGCGTTGGCGCGCGCCGTTTCGGGGGTGCCGCCGCGCACGTCGAAGGACACCACCGCGCCGCCCAGGCCGCCCTGCTGGTGCATCGCCAGTTCATGCTGCGGGTGCGACGGCAGGCCAGGGTAATAGACGCGGGCCACGGCCGGATGCGTCTCCAGCCACTGCGCCAGGGCCAGCGCCGTGGCGCTTTGCGCCTGCATGCGGATGCGCAGCGTTTCCATGCCCTTGAGCACAACCCAGGCATTGAAGGGCGCGAGCACCATGCCGGCGGTGCGAACGATCGGGCCGAACACATCGACGATGAGCTTGGCCGGCCCGCAGATTGCGCCGGCCATCACGCGGCCTTGCCCATCCAGGTACTTGGTGCCCGAGTGGATCACCAGGTCGGCGCCCAATTCGGTTGGCCGCTGCAGCGCGGGTGAGCAAAAGCAGTTGTCCACTGCCAGCAGCGCGCCGCCCGCGTGCGCCACATCAGCCAGCGCCCGGATGTCGCACACCTCGGTCAGCGGATTGGTCGGGGTTTCGGCAAACAGCAGGCGGGTAGTGGGCCGCATGGCGGTTTGCCACTGCGCGATGTCGGTCTGCGACACAAAGGTGGTTTCGACGCCGAACTTGGCGAACTCCTTGCCGAACAGGTTCAGCGTCGAGCCGAACACCGACTGCGAGCACACCACATGGTCGCCGGCGCGCAGCAGGCCCATGCCCATCATCAAAATCGCGCCCATGCCGCTGGCCGCGGCAATCGCCGCCTCGGTGCCTTCGAGCGCGGCCAGGCGCTGCTCGAACGCCGCCACCGTCGGGTTGGAGGTGCGGGCGTAGGTGAAGCCTTCTTCAGTGCCGGCAAAGCGGCGCGCCGAGGTCTCGGCGTCGGGCTGCACGAAGCCGCTGGTCAGGTAGAGCGCTTCGGAATTTTCGCCGTACTGGCTGCGCTCGATGCCCACGCGCACGGCCAGCGTGTCGGGATGCAGGTTGTCGGGCAAGGCGTGCCGGGTCATGTCTCAAGCCTCCTGCGGGTTGGGCAGCGCCAGGCGCGAGACATCGACATCGCTGTCCTCGCCGCCAATCTTTTCGGCGGTGTCGGCGCGCGATGAATTCATGGCTGCAATGGTTTCGGGCGTCACGTCGCCGGTGACGTACACACCGTCGAAGCACGACGCGTCAAAGCCGTCGAGCGCCGGGTTCAGGGAACGAATGGCGCGCTTCATGGCCTCGACATCCTGGTAGATCAGCGCATCGCAGCCGATGACCTGGCGGATCTGCTCGATGGTGCGGTCATGCGCGACCAGCTCGCCCGGCGTGGGCATGTCGATGCCGTACACGTTCGGGAAGCGCACCGGCGGCGCGGCGCTGGCCATGTAGACCTTGCGCGCGCCGGCGTCGCGCGCCATCTGCACGATCTCCCGGGAGGTGGTGCCGCGCACGATGGAGTCGTCCACCAGCAGCACGTTGCGGCCCTTGAACTCGCTGGCAATCACGTTGAGCTTCTGGCGCACCGACTTCTTGCGCACGCCCTGCCCCGGCATGATGAAGGTGCGGCCCACGTAGCGGTTCTTGACGAAGCCCTCGCGGTAGGGAATGCCCAGCAGGTGCGCCAGCTGCGTGGCGCTGGGGCGGCTGGATTCGGGAATCGGGATGATCACGTCGATCTCGTTGGGCGGCACGGTCGAGATGACGCGCTTGGCCAGCGTCTCGCCCAGGTTCAGGCGCGCCTGGTAGACCGAAATGCCGTCGAGCACCGAGTCGGGGCGCGCCAGATAGACGAACTCGAAAATGCACGGCTTGAGCTGTGGATTCTTAGCGCATTGCTCGGCATGCACCTGGCCGGCCAGATCGACGAATACCGCCTCGCCCGGGGCGATGTCGCGCTCGAACTGGTAGCCCGTGCCTTCCAGCGCCACCGACTCGCTGGCCACCATGACGCTGGCGCCGCCTTCGTTCTGGCCGTGGCCGATGCATAGCGGGCGGATGCCGAACGGGTCGCGAAACGCCAGCAGGCCGTGGCCGGCGATCAGCGCCACCACGGCGTAGGAGCCCTTGACGCGCCGGTGCACGCCGCGCACGGCGGCAAACACATCGCCAGGGGTCAGCGCCAGGCCGCGCGTGGTCTTTTCCAGCTCATGGGCCAGCACGTTGAGCAGCACCTCGGAGTCGCTGTCGGTGTTGATGTGGCGGTGGTCGGTGTTGAACAGCTCGGCCTTGAGTTCGGCCGCATTGGTCAGGTTGCCGTTGTGCGACAAGACCAGGCCGAAGGGCGCGTTGACGTAAAAGGGCTGGGCTTCGTCTTCGCTGAAGGCGTTGCCCGCCGTGGGGTAGCGCACCTGGCCCAGCCCGACATTTCCCGGCAGCGCGCGCATGTTGCGCGTGCGGAACACGTCGCGCACCATGCCCTTGGCCTTGTGCATGTAGAACTTGCGTCCCTGCTGGGTGACGATGCCGGCGGCATCCTGGCCACGGTGCTGCAGCAGCAGCAGCCCGTCATAGATCAGCTGGTTGACCGGGGCCTTGCTGACGATTCCAACGATTCCGCACATGGTGTGTTACTCAGGGTGTGTTGATTGCTCAACGTAAGTTCAAAAAAATCAATCCAGATACCTTGCAAACTGTCCGGGCAGCATGGGCTTGAGGCCCGCCAGCGCGATCGTCAGCGCCTGCGCGCCCACCGACTGCTGCCACCAGGCGCTGGCGCCCAGCGAGGTCATGTGCACGACCGCCGTGGCCGCCAGCAGCATGATCAGGCCGCGCAGCAGGCCAAAGGCCGCGCCCAGCGTGCGGTCCACGGGCCGCAGGCCGATGGCCTCGACCAGCCTTTTCACCAGCGCGGCCAGCAGCCCCGCCGCAAACAGCGCGCCGACAAACACCAGCACGAAAGCGGCCGCATGGCGCATTCCCTCGCCCGCCGACGCCAGCGGCAGCATCAAGGCCACCTGCGGCGCCAGCCACTGCGCGGCATAAAAGGCCGCCGCCCAGCCCAGCACCGACAGCACTTCATAGACCAGCCCGCGCCAGGCGCCCAGCAGCAGCGAGCAAACCAGCACCCCGGCCAAGATCCAGTCCAGCGTCGTCACCTTGCCCGCCCCGCCATACGCCTGCGCTTAAAAGCTCAGCACCGCAATCGGCAGATCGAGCGAGCGGATCTTGTTGATCGCCTTTTCCGCCTCGGCCTTGGTGGCAAACGGGCCGACGCGCACCCGGATGCGCTTGCCGTCCTTGGTCTCGGCCACCTGCGTGTAGGTTGCCAGGCCGGCCTTTTCCAGCTTGCGCCGCGTTTCGTCGGCCTTGGCGGCATCGGCAAAGGCGCCGACCTGCACCGCCATGCGGCCCTTGCTTTCGGCAGCGGTCAGCCGGGTTTCCTCGGCCACGGACGGCTTGACGACGACAGGCACCTTGGGCGCCTGCGGCGGCGCGGCGCCATTGAGCAGCGCAACGGCGCGCGCGCCATCGTCGCCGGCAGTGGGCTTGGGCGCGGGCCGGGCTTCGGGCTTGGCGGGTGGCTTGGTTTCTGCCTTTGCTTCAGCCTTCGGTTCTGTTCTGGGCTCGGGGTGGGGCTTGGCTTCGGGCTTGGGCTCGGGCCTGGGTTCAGCCTTGGGCGCTGGCCTGGGTTCCGGTTTTGCTTCTTTTTTGATAGCTGCAGGCGCAGGCGGGGCAAGCGCTGCAGCCGGTTTTGAGGAAAATATCTCTTCCTTGGGCGACAGGCTGGCGGCTGCGGTGACGGTTTCGGGCGCGGGCTTTTTCACGGCGGCGGGCGCCGGCTCGGGCGCCGATTGCGTGGCCGCCGCGGTCGGCGCGGTGGCAGCGGCAGGCGCCGGCACGGCCAGCGGCCTGACCGCGTTCTTGCCGGGGATCTCGATCGGGATGTCCACCGCCACCGGCCGGGGCTGCGTGTCAAACAGCAGCGGAAAGCCCAGCACGCCCAGCAGCACCAGCACGGATGCGCCGATCAGGCGGTGCCTGGCGCGCTTGCGCAGCACTTCCACGCTGGGCGCCGCAATGGCTGATCCTGCAGGCGAGGCGGATGCGGCATCGCCCCGGCGTAACTTGAAAAACGGCATGGTGTGAATTGGAGTCCGTTGTGGGCCAAGAGTTGGGGCAAGGCGCTTGCAGTGCTGGCGCAGGCGGCTTTTGGCAGTCCGGTCGATCCGGCCTCAAGCCGAAAGATGCGGCGCCGACAGGCGCGGCACGCCGCCCTTCAAGATGCCGCCCACGGTGTAGAACGAGCCAAAAACCACGATTCTATCAGCGGGGTTTGCCGCCGCGACGGCGGCTTGCAGGGCCGATTCGGGGCTTTCAAAGGCCTGGGCCGAGGCGTCGGCGCGGGGGTTGCCCGCCTGCCAGGCCGTGCAAAGCGCCTGGCCGCTGGCCGCGCGCGGCGTGGGCAGGTCGGTGAAATACCACTTGTCCACCAGCGGGCCGATGCGCGCGAGCATCGGCGCGACGTCCTTGTCGGCCATGGCGCCAAAGATGGCGTGGGTGCACGGGTAAAAGCCCATGGCGTCCAGGTTCTCGGCCAGCGCAGCCACAGAATGGGGGTTGTGCGCCACGTCCAGCACCAGCACCGGCTGGCCCGGCACCAGCTGAAAGCGCCCGGGCAGCTCGACCAGCGACAGCCCGACGCGCACGGCCTGCGCAGTGATCGGCAGGCGCTCGCGCAGCGCCGTCAATGCGGCCAGCACGCCCGAAGCGTTCACCAGCTGGTTGGCCCCGCGCAGCGCCGGGTAGGCCAGTCCGGCGTAGCGCCGGCCGCGCCCGGCCCAGCTCCACTGCAGCTTGTCGCCCGAGAAATTGAAATCCTGGCCGAAGCGCCACAGGTCCGCGCCCAGCCGGGCCGCGTGGTCGATGACGCTTTGCGGCGGCACCGGGTCGCTGACGACGACCGGCCGGCCCGCGCGCATGATGCCGGCCTTCTCCAAGCCGATGGCCTCGCGCGTTGCGCCCAGCAGCTCCGTGTGGTCCAGGTCGATGCTGGTGATGACGGCGCAGTCGGCGTCCAGAATGTTGACCGCGTCCAGCCGACCGCCCAGGCCGACCTCCAGGATGACCACGTCGAGCTTGGCATGCGCCAGCAATTGCAGAATGGCCAGCGTCGTGAATTCAAAGTACGTCAGCGAGATTTCATCGCCGTTCTGGCACCTGGCGCGCTCCACGTCTGCAAAGTTTGCTACCAGATCCGTAGCATCGACGATCTCGCCCCGCACCCGGCAGCGCTCCTCGAAATGCACCAGGTGCGGCGAGGTATAGACGCCGGTGCGGTAGCCGGCCTGCAGCAAGATGGCCTCCAGCATGGCGCAGGTCGAGCCCTTGCCGTTGGTGCCGGCCACGGTGATGACCGGGCAATCGAACCTCAACCCCATGCGCTCGGCCACGGCGCGCACACGCTCCAGGCCCATGTCAATGCTTTTGGGGTGCAGGCGCTCGCAGTGCGCCAGCCAGTCGTCAAGGGTGGTGAGATGTTGCATAGAGGTGGCGATTGTCGCGCAAGGCGGAAAACCCTGAGTGGCGCTCATCGGCCCTTGCACCGGCTGGTGGCCGGTGGCCGCTTCCCGCTGGCGCCCTTCTGGTTTTGCCCCGGTTGGATGACCGCTCTTTTCCTGTCCCTTTTCACTTGCGCCTTTTTCCGCTGCCGATGGCTGCGTCAGCGCGCGAAGCGGTCGGTGGCGGCCAGCAGCTGCGCCAGGATACCCGGCTCGCTGAAGGCGTGGCCGGCGTCGGCGACCAGGTGAAAATCGGCCTCGGGCCAGGCGCGGTGCAAGTCCCAGGCGGTGCGCGTCGGGCAGGCCATGTCGTAGCGGCCCTGCACGATGACGCCGGGAATGCCGGCGAGCTTGTGCGCGTCGCGCAGCAGCTGCCCCTCCTCCAGCCAGCCGCCGTGCACGAAATAATGGTTTTCGATGCGCGCAAAGGCCAGCGCAAAGTCGTCGCCGCCGTGCTTTGCCGCGCCTGTCGGGTCGGGCAGCAGCGCGATGGTCTGGCCTTCCCACAGGCTCCAGGCGCGGGCACAGGCCAGTTGTTCGGCGCGGTCGCTGCCGACCAGCCGCTGGCGGTAGGCGGCCACCAGGTCGCCGCGCTCGTCCTCGGGGATGGGCGCGAGGAATTCCTCCCACAGGTCGGGAAACAGCCAGGACGCGCCTTCCTGGTAGTACCAGTGCAGCTCGGCGCGGCGCAGCGTGAAGATGCCGCGCACGACGAGTTCGGACACGCGCGCCGGGTGCGTCTGCGCATAGGCCAGCGCCAGCGAGGAGCCCCAGGAGCCGCCGAACACCAGCCAGCGCTCCACGCCCAGCAGCGCGCGCAGCCGCTCGATGTCGGCCACCAGGTGCCAGGTGGTGTTGTGCGCCAGCGAAGCATGCGGGCGCGAGCGGCCGCAGCCGCGCTGGTCGAACAGCAGCACGCAATAGCGCGCCGGGTCGAACAGCCGCCGGTGTTCGGGCGAGCAGCCCGAGCCCGGCCCGCCGTGCAGGAACACCGCCGGCTTGCCCTGCGGATTGCCGCACAGCTCCCAATAGACCGAATGGCCGTCGCCGGTGTCGAGCCGGCCGGTGCGAAACGGCTCGATGGGCGGATAGAGCGTGGGCGCTTTGGCGGCGGGTGCGCAGGCAGTCATCGGGTTTCCTTGAAAAAAGCGGCCACGGATCGGCCAGAACCAAACGCCGGGCAAAGATGCGCTGGCGGACTGCTGCATTATTCCAGCGCCCGCCCCAGCGACAAGCTGCTACATAATTGATAGCTGTCGGCGCAGGCGCCGCCTGCGCAAACGTACTGATTGGCTTGAAAACCCTTGAAAGACCAACCCATGATCACCCTCTACGGCATTCCCAACTGCGACACCGTCAAAAAATCACGCGCCTGGCTTGCCGAACGCGGCCAGGCCGCCGCCTTTCACGACTTCAAGAAGCACGGCGTGCCGCCCGAAGCCCTGGCGCGCTGGATGCAGGCGGCCGGTTGGGACAAGCTGCTCAACCGCAGGGGCACGACCTGGCGCCAGCTTGACGCGGCCACGCAGGCGGGCGTGGTGGACGCCGCCAGCGCCGGCGCGCTGATGCAGGCGCATCCCAGCCTCATCAAGCGGCCGGTGGTGGACTGGGGCGAGAGCATCACCGTGGGCTTCGATGCGAACGACTGGGCTGGCCGGCTCTGAGCCGCGCCCTGCCACACGGCCTGCCGGCGCCAGCTTTACAGTCCATGCAGCGAACTTTTGCGCCGCCGGGAGAGTCTGAATCCCTAAACTTGCCGTCAATGGATTCAATCAAGAGGCTTTCGGACATGAAACACAGCACCGTCAAAACCATCGTCAGCGCCGCGCTGGGCGCAGCCGCCCTGGCCGCACTGCCGGCATCGGCCATGGACATCCTGGCGCGCGTCGTCTCCAGCACGCCGGTCGTGCAGCAGGTGGCCGTGCCGCGCCAGGTGTGCAGCAACGAAACCGTCATGGCGCCCGCGCCCAAGTCGGGCGCCGGCGCGGTGTTGGGCGCCATCGCCGGCGGCGCGGCCGGCAATGCCATCGGCAACGGCGGCGGGCGCGCTGCGGCCACCATGATCGGCCTGGTCGGCGGCGCCATCTTGGGCGACCGCATCGAGGGGCCGAACCAGCAGCTGCAAAACGTCCAGCAATGCGGCACGCAGACGTTCTACGAAAACCGCACCAGCCACTTCAACGTGGTCTATGAATACCAGGGCGCGCAGTACAGCGCGCAAATGCCCAGCGACCCGGGCCTGTACGTGCGCCTGAAGGTGACGCCGGTCGGCGCCGTCGAGCCCGCGCCGCAGCCGCAATACCAGCCGCAGCCGCAGGCCTACTACGAACCCGCGCCCACAGCGCAGCCGGTTTATGTGCAGCCGGCGCCGGTCTATGTGCAGCCGGCGCCGATCGCCTATCCGGCCTACTACCCCCGGCCCTACTACGCGCCGTATGTCGCGCCCATCGGCCTGTCGCTGAACCTGGGCTACAGCCGGGGTTTTGGCGGCGGACACCGCCACTGACGCCCAAGCCGGCGCCGCCCCGAAAAAAAAAGGACGTGCCGCCCACGTCCTTTTTTCATGCCCGCCGCACACCGGACCCTGAACGCATGGCTTTTGCGAAGCACATGCTTTTTCAGCATCAACAGGCATGTTGCGCAGGCCTGGCGTGCGCAGGCAGCTATCAATTCAGTAGCAAACCGCTGATGGCCTCGAATGCCGTGATCGCTATGTAAAAGTCATGGCGCTTTATTCGGGCGTCTTCAGCAAGGCGCCCTTGAACACAATGGGGCCGGTCGCGGCCGTGCCGGGCGGCACGCCGCCCTTGGGCTCCAGCGTGATGGCCAGCGCCGGCGAGCGCCGGATGTCGCTGTCGGCGGCGGTCAGCCGGACCACCGCGTCGCCGCTCAGCACGCCCAGCGACTTGGCCGGCGCGCCCGGCGGCAGCGCCCAGAGTTCGAGCGACTTGTCGGGCTGCTCGCGAAAGTCGCCCACGCGCTTGAGCACCAGCTTCTGGGTTTTCGGGTCGAACGTCACGAGGATCGAGGCATTGGCCTTGTCATCGGCCAGCACGGCAACGTATTCGATGGCCGGCGTGGCCGACAGCCGGGCGCTGAGCTCGCGCACCTGGCCGCTCAGCCGGCTGTTCAGGCTCACGCCGCCGACCACCGCGACCACGGTGGCGAAGGCGCCGGCGGCCGCCGCTCCGCGCCACAGGCCCAGGCTGGCCCACCAGCGGCCAGCGGGCGCGGCCGGCGCTGGCGCGCTTCGGGCAGTCTGCATCAAGCGGGCCTGCTTGTCAGCCTGCACGAGGTTTTCAATCCGCGTCCAGACGGCCGGGCTGGGCGCCACCTCGGGCTGCAGTTCGGCCACCGAGGCGATGCGGCCCTGCCAGATCAGCGCGGCCGCGCGCAGGCTGGCATGTTCGCGCGCCAGGGCTTCAAAGCGGCGCCGGGCGCCGCCGCGCAGCGTGCCCAGCGCATAGCTGGCGGCCAGCTGGTCGGCCAGCGCGGGATTGCGGTGAATGTTCATGCCAGCCTCGCCATGCAGCCGCGCAGCTGCTCCAGGCCGCGCCGTATCCAGGTTTTCACCGTGCCCAGCGGCAGCCTGAGCTGCAGGGCGAGCTCGCTGTGGCTCAGGTCGCGCAGATAGGCCAGGCTGAGCGCCTCGCGCTGCCTGTGCTCCAGCTGGCTCAGGCACTGGTGCAGCGCCCAGGCCTGCTCGCTGGCTTGGGCCGTGTCCATCGGGTTGGGCGCGTCGCCGGCCACGGTGTCCGCAATCACCTCGTCGAGTTCCTGCACATGGTCGGCACGGTCGGAGGCGCGGCGGCGCAGGAAATCAAGCCCCCGGCTGCGCACCAGCAAGCCCATCCAGGCCATGGGCGGCGACAGGCTGGCCTGGTACGCGCCGGCAACCCTCCAGATGTTCAGGTAGGCCTCCTGCAGCACATCCTCGGCCCAGCTGCGGTTGGCCACCACGCGCAGCGCCACGCCGTACAGCTTGGAGGACGTCAGCCCGTACAGCTCCTTGAGCGCCGATTCATCGGCCTGGGCAATGCGGTCAAGCAGTGCAATCAAGTGGCTATCCGGGCTTTCTGGGTTCATGCGAACGATTGTCTGGCATATATTGCCGATACGCAGCCGGCCGCGCATCAGATTCAAGCGAATGCACATGGCCGGGCGGCGGGCTGACCTAAAATCGCCGCTTTGCCTGCCGGCCCCCCGGCACGCAGCTTTTTACCTCCGTTACAACATCTCCAATGACCACCGAAAAAATCGACAACGTCAGCATCACCACCCAGGCCAATGTGTACTTCGACGGCAAATGTGTGAGCCACGGCTTCACGCTGGCCGACGGCACGAAGAAATCGGTCGGCGTGGTCCTGCCGTCCACCCTCACCTTCGGCACGGGCGCACCCGAAATCATGGAATGCGTGGGCGGCGCCTGCGAATACAAGCTGGCCGGCAGCGACGAATGGGTGAAATCCTCGGCGGGCGAATCGTTCAGCGTGCCCGGCAACTCCAAGTTCGACATCCGCGTCGAGCAGGCCTACCACTACATCTGCCACTACGCCTGAACCCCGACACCCGCAGCAACCAGGAACACCCCATGGCCACCATTCTCCAAAACCTCCCCGCCGGCCAGAAGGTCGGCATCGCCTTTTCCGGCGGCCTGGACACCAGCGCCGCGCTGCACTGGATGAAGCTCAAGGGCGCGATTCCCTACGCCTACACCGCCAACCTCGGCCAGCCCGACGAGCCGGACTACGAAGACATCCCGCGCAAGGCGATGCAATACGGCGCGGAGCAAGCCCGCCTGATCGACTGCCGTAGCCAACTGGCCGCCGAAGGATTGGCCGCGCTGCAGGCCGGCGCCTTTCACATCACGACGGCCGGCGTGACCTACTTCAACACCACGCCGCTGGGCCGCGCCGTGACCGGCACCATGCTGGTGGCGGCGATGAAGGAGGACGATGTCAACATCTGGGGCGACGGCTCGACCTACAAGGGCAACGACATCGAGCGCTTCTACCGCTACGGCCTCTTGACCAACCCGTCGCTCAAAATCTACAAGCCCTGGCTGGACCAGCTGTTCATCGACGAGCTGGGCGGGCGCGCCGAAATGTCGGCGTTCATGACGCAGGCCGGCTTTGGCTACAAGATGAGCGCCGAGAAAGCCTATTCGACCGACTCCAACATGCTGGGCGCGACGCACGAGGCCAAAGACCTCGAACACCTGAACAGCGGCATGAAGATCGTCAATCCGATCATGGGCGTGGCCTTCTGGAAGGACGAAGTCGAGGTCAAGCGCGAAGAAGTCAGCGTACGCTTTGAAGAAGGCCGGCCGGTCGCGCTGAACGGCGTCGAATACCCCGACCTGGTCGAGCTGATCCTGGAAGCCAACCGCATCGGCGGACGCCACGGCTTAGGGATGAGCGACCAGATCGAAAACCGCATCATCGAGGCCAAGAGCCGGGGCATCTACGAGGCGCCGGGCCTGGCGCTGCTGTTCATCGCCTACGAGCGACTGGTCACCGGCATCCACAACGAGGACACCATCGAGCAGTACCGCGACAGCGGCCGCCGCCTGGGCCGCCTCTTGTACCAGGGCCGCTGGTTCGACTCGCAGGCCATCATGCTGCGCGAAACCGCCCAGCGCTGGGTCGCCAGCGCCATCACCGGCGAGGTGACGATTGAATTGCGCCGGGGCAACGACTATTCGATTTTGAACACCGAATCGGCCAACCTGACCTATCAGCCAGAGCGGCTGAGCATGGAAAAGGTCGAGGGCGCGTTCACGCCGCTGGACCGCATCGGCCAGCTGACCATGCGCAACCTGGACATCGTGGACACGCGCGCCAAGCTGGGCATCTACGCCAAGAGCGGCGTGCTGTCGCTGGGCACGGGCGGGGATTTGCTGAACCTGACGGGCAAGGCTGCCGGGGCCGACGATTCTGCCGAGGCCGACAAAGCCGCCGAATAAGGCAGCGCCGGTTTCACGCCACGCCACGCCGCCTTCGGGCGGCTTTTTTGCGCGTGTCGGGAGGAGCGTTCCGGCCCGTGCAGAGCAAATGCAGGGTTTAGGACCGGCAGCGCCAAGGGGGCGCTGAATTCATGGACGCGGTGGCTGGCAAATCAGCGCGCCAGCACTACCGGAATCACCGACTGCAGCCGGTTGTATTTTTCCCACAGCGTTTCCTTGCTTTCAACATGCTGCGGATCGACCGGGATGCAGGCGACCGGGCAGACCTGCACGCATTGCGGCTCGTCGAAATGGCCGACGCATTCGGTGCATTTGGCCGGGTTGATCTCGTAGATCTCGGCGCCCAGGGTGATCGCCTCGTTCGGGCATTCGGGCTCGCACACGTCGCAGTTGATGCAGTCGTCGGTGATCAATAAAGCCATGGCATCAAACTCCTTGTTTGGCGTGGGCCTGCGCCAGCGCGGCGGCGATGGGCACGCTGACCATCTGGGCCACGCTGCCGCCGAGCTTGCTGATCTCGCGCACCAGCGTACTGCTGATGCACTGCAGGCTGGCGTCGGGCAGCAGGAAGACGGTCTCGACCTCGGGGCGCAGCTTGCGGTTCATGGCGGCCATCTGCGCTTCGTAGTCGAAGTCGGTCAGGTTGCGGATACCGCGCACCACGGCCGAGGCGCCGTGCGCGGCGCAGAAATCCATGATCAGCCCGTCGAACGGCAGCACCTGCACGCCCGCTATGCTTTCGGTAGCAGCGCGCACATGCGCCACGCGGGCTTCAAGGGAAAACAGTGTTTTTTTGTGGTGCGCGGCGGCCACCGCGATGATGACCTGGTCAAACAGACCGGCGGCGCGGCGCACCACGTCGTCGTGGCCGAGGGTGAACGGGTCGAACGTGCCGGAATAAACGGCCATGCAGGAAGTGGGCATGGGCCGAATTATGCCTTCGGGTCTGCCGTGGCACCGGCCCGGGCAGCCCCGACCCTCAGGCCGTTGCGGGCGCTCGCGGCCGAAAAACGCTCAGGCCGGCAACGCCCCGGGCACTGCGCCGCTGGCCGCGTCGGGCGCCGCGTCGCTGGCCGGGTCGCGCTTGGCGAGCAGGTGAAAGTGCACCGCGCCCGCCTTGGCGCTGCGGTGGATTTTCAGGCCCAGCGGTGCCAGTTCCTCGTCGCTCCATGCGCGCGGCGCCTCCAGGTAGACCATGCCGGTCGGGCCGATGGCGCGGGCGGCGGCGCCCAGCGCCGACTCGAAGGCGCTGGAGTCGAACGGCGGGTCCAGCAGCACCAGCTGCAGGCTGCCGGCGTCCAGGCGCTTGAGCGCGCTCAGGCCGTCGCCGCGCTCGATGCGCACCGCGCTGGCCTTGAGCCGCGCCTGCACCGCCTTGAGCTGCGCCACCAGCGCCGGCTCCTGCTCGCACAGCAGCACGTCGGCCGCGCCGCGCGAGGCGGCCTCGAAACCGAGCACGCCGGTGCCGGCGAACACATCGGCGCAGCGCCAGCCGGTCAGATCCTGGCCGAGCCAGTTGAACAGCGTCTCGCGCACCCGGTCGGGCGTGGGGCGCAGGCCCGGCAGGCTGGGCACGGTGATCTTGCTGCGCCGGAACTGCCCGCCGATGATGCGGATTTCGCCCGGCGGCTGCAGGTGGGCGGTGCCCTTGGGCTTGACGGTTTTCAGCTTGGCCGAAGGCTTGGCCGCCGGCTCGGCGGGAGTGGGTTTGGGTGTGTATTTCATTTTTCGGCTCCGAGAATAACAGTCAGCATTTTCTCGGGCTGGAGCTTGCGTGCAAAGGCGGCCCGGATGTCGGCGACGCTGACTTTTTCGACCTGCTGCGTCCAGGTGTCCAGGTAGTCCAGCGGCAGGCCGTGCCAGGCGATGCTCGCCAGGTTGGCCAGCAGCTTGCGGTTGCTGTCGATGCGCAGCGCAAAGCCGCCCATCAGGTTGTCCTTGGCCGCCTTCAGCTCGGCCTGTGTCGGGCCGTTGGCCACGAAGTCCTGAAGCACCTGGCGCGTGATCTGCACCGCCTGCGCCGCCTGGTCGGGCCGCGTCTGCAGGCCGATGGTGAAGCTGCCGGCATGCAGGCCGGGTGAAAAACCGCTGGAAATGCCGTAGGTCAGGCCGCGCTTTTCGCGTACCTCGCTCGTCAGGCGCGAGACGAAACCGCCGCCGCCCAGGATGTAGTTGCCCACGGTCAGCGGGAAGTAGTCCGGGTCGGCGCGCCGAAAGCCGGGCTGGCCGATCAGCACATGCGCCTGCGCCGCGTCAAAAGGGATGCGCTTTTCCTCGGCCCGCGCCAGCGGCGGCACCTCGGGCACCGCCGGCAGCGGCGCCAGGCTGGCGCACGGCACCGCCGGCAGCCGGCCCAGCAGGCGCGCGGCAATGGCGTCGGCCTGGGCGCGCGTGACCGCGCCCACCAGGCTCACGCGGGCGCGGCAGGCGACCACGCCGGCGGCATGCGCGGCCTGCAGGTCGGCCACATTGATGCTGTCCAGCGTGGCCTCGGTGGTTTCATAGCCGTAGGGATGGCTGCCGTAGACGGCCTGCGTGTAGGCCCGGCCGATCACGCTGCCCGGGCGGGTGTAGGACTCCTTGAGCGCGGCCACCAGGCGCTGGCGCTCGCGCTGCCAGACCGCCTCGGGGTAGGCCGGCTCGGCGATCTGGCGCGCCGCCAGCGCCACGGCCTTGTCCAGCAGTGCCGGCTCGGTCAGCGTGCGCAGCGAAAAGCTCATGCGGTCCGACGTGGCGCCGGCGCCAAACTCCGCGCCCAGGTCGGCCCAGGCCTCGCCCAAGGCGTTTTCGTCCAGCGCCGGCTCGCCGCCGGCGGCGCGCACGCCTTTTTCCAGCAGGCCGGCGGCAAGGCCGGCCAGGCCGGCCTTTTCAGGCGGGTCACGCCGGCTGCCGGCATCGAAGTCGATCTGCACGTCCAGCATCGGCACCGCCGGGCTTTCAATCAGGTAGACCTCGGCGCCGCCGGCCTGCGTCCAGTGCTGCACCGGAATCGTCGCCAGCGCGAATTTGGGGCCAAAAAGCACCGCAGCGCAGAGCAGCAGTGCGCGGATTGCTATTTTTTTAGGAGCATTCATCATCGGCTTCAATCCAGTTACACCCAATTCCATCCGGTTCCATTCGTTCAGTGCAGCTCGCCGCCGGGCGGGGGCGTGGCCGCGCGCGGCTTGCGGTTGGGGTCGATGGGCTGGGGCAACAGAGTGACCAGCGTCATCTGGTCGTCGCCGAAGTATTTGGCGGCCACGGCCTGCACCTCCTCGGCGGTCACCGTGCGCAGCTGGGCGATCAGGCGCGCGCTGGCGTCCAGCGGCAGGCCCTGCACCCAGTTGCTGCCCAGCTCGCGCGCCTGGCTGAACACCGAGTCGAGCTTGTAGGTTTCGCTGGCGGCCCACTGCGTCTTGACGCGCTCCAACTCGGCCTGGCGCACGCCTTCGCGCGCCACCTGCGCGACCTGCTGGCGCAGCGCGTCGGCCAGCTGTTGCGTGCTCTTGCCCTGCGCCGGAACGCCGTCGAGCACGAACAGCTGCGGCCCGCGCCCGAACAGGCCGGCACCGGCGCCGGCGCTGTCGGCGATGCGTCCGTCCGGCTGGCCCTGTCCCTGCACCAGCGCGCGGTCCAGCCGGGCGCCGCTGTAGCCGTCGAGCACGGCCGACAGCATGGTCAGCGCCAGTGCGTCGCGGCTGGCGGCCGCGGTCGGGGACGGCGCGCCGGGCGCGGGCGACAGGTCGGCCGGCGCCAGCTGCGGCACCTTGAAGGCCATGCGCACATAGGCCTGGCTGGCCGGGGCCTTGAAGTCCAGGCGCCGCAAGCCGGCCTGCGCCGGCTCAGTGCGCGGCTTGCGCTCGGGCACCGGGCGCGCGGCGATCGAGCCGTAGTATTTCTCGGCCAGCCTTTTCACCTGGGCGAGCTGGACATCGCCGGCCACGACCAGCGCGGCATTGGCCGGCACGTACCAGCGCTGGTAAAAGCCGCGCACGTCGGCCGGCGTCATCGCCTCCAGGTCGCTCATCCAGCCGACCACCGGGCGGCGGTAGGGCGAGGCCAGGAAGGTGACGGCGCTGGCCTGCTCGTGCAGCATGGCGCGCGGCGACTCCTCGGTGCGCATGCGCCGCTCTTCCTTGACGACCTCGATTTCGCGCTTGAATTCGTCGTCGGGCCACTGGCTGTGGGCGAAGCGGTCGGCTTCCAGGCGCATCACGTCTTCGAGCCGGCTGGCTGGAATCTGCTGGTAGTAGCCGGTGTTGTCGCTGCTGGTGAAGGCGTTTTCCTGCCCGCCCAGCGCGGCCACGCGGCGCGAGAACTCGCCGGCCTTCACCGTCGGCGTGCCCTTGAACATCATGTGCTCCAGCGCATGGGCCACGCCCGAGGTGCCATCGACCTCGTCCATCGCGCCGACCCGCACCCAGAGCATGTGCGCCACGGTGGGCGCGCGGTGGTCGGGCTTGACGATCACCGTCAGGCCGTTGGCCAGCGTGAACTGCTCGACCGGCGCCGGGCCGGTCGCGGGCGCCTGGGCCAGCGCGGCCGTGCCCAGGCCGGCCGCCAGCAGCGCCGCCGAAAAACCGACTGCCCAGTGGCCACGCGATGAAACCGGGGACTTGACGAAAATTGGCTTGGGGTGTTTCATAGAATGGTGGACTCTACAAGATCAACCAATGTTCAGTTTCTTCAAAAAAAAATTACGCTCCGTCCTGTCGCCCTCGCCTGCCGAGGCGCCCGCGCAGCCTGAAGCGCCCGCTTCCGAGCCGCCCAGCGCAGCAGCGCCGGCCCCAGCCGAAGCCCCGGCTTCGCCGCCTTCGCCCGCGCCCGTTGCGCCCAAGCCCGGCGCACCCGGCGGCGGCTCGCTCATCGGCAGCGCGCTGGTCACGCCCATCGACATTCCCGAGGCGCTGGCGCTGGCCGTGGCGCCCGAGCGCCAGCGCTGGTTCAGCAAGCTGCAGGACGGCCTGCGCAAGACCGGCTCCAGCATCTCGACGGTGTTCACCGGCAGCCAGATCGACGAGCAGCTCTACGAAGACCTGGAAACCGCCCTGCTGCTGGCCGACACCGGCGTGAGCGCCACGCAGCACCTGCTCGACGACGTGCGCCGCCGCGTCAAGGAAGGCGGCATGACGCACCCGGTGGCGGTGAAGAACGCGCTGATCGAGGCCATCACGGCGCTGCTCAAGCCGCTCGAAAAGCCGCTGGTGATCGGCGAATTCACGCCCACCGTCATCATGGTGACCGGCGTCAACGGCGCGGGCAAGACCACGTCGATCGGCAAGCTCACGCGGCACCTGGCCAACGAGGGCGCCTCGGTGCTGCTGGCGGCTGCCGACACCTTCCGCGCCGCTGCGCGCGAGCAGCTCAGCGTCTGGGCCGACCGCAACACGGTCGAGATCGTCAGCCAGGCCAACGGCGACCCGGCGGCTGTCAGCTTCGATGCGGTGACGGCCGGCAAGGCGCGCGGCAAGGACGTGGTGCTGGTCGATACGGCCGGGCGCCTGCCGACGCAGCTGCACCTGATGGAGGAGCTGCGCAAGATCAAGCGCGTGGTGCAAAAGGCCGACGCCAGCGCGCCGCACGAGGTGCTGCTCGTCATCGACGGCAACACCGGCCAGAACGCGCTGGCGCAGGTCAAGGCCTTCGACGAGACGCTGCAACTCACCGGCCTGATCGTGACCAAGCTGGACGGCACGGCCAAGGGCGGCGTGCTCGCGGCCATTGCGCTGTGGGCGCGCGAGCGGGCCAAGGCCTCACCCGGCCTGCGGCCGGTGGCGGTGTACTTCATCGGCGTGGGCGAAAAGCTCGAAGACCTGGAAACCTTCAACGCGCGCGAGTTCGCGCAGGCGCTGCTGGGCTGATGGTGCATGCAGCCTTCATCGGCAGGCCGCTTCTAAAAACGCATAGTTACTTACCGCAGCGCGCCGGTTGAAAACCCGGCTGCGCGCCCCATCTGGTTGTTTTAAAGGATCGAAACAGTGTCCAACCTCATGAGTCAGGTTTTTCGTTTCATGTTGAAACTGGTTTTTGCCTTGTCGGCTGCCGTGCTGGCAGCCGGCGTGCTTTTGTTCGCGCTGATTGCGGTTGCCGTGGGGCTGCTCATTGCGCTGGCGACAGGCCGCAAGTTCGCCCCCGCCATGGCGTTTTCGCGCTTCCAGCAGTTCTCGCGGCCCGGCATGCGCCCGGCTGGCGGCGTTCGCCGGCCTTCGCCGAGGGCGGCTTCCGGCCAAGTGGTCGATGTCGAGGTGCGTGAAATCGCGGTCGGCCGGCCGCATTCCTGAAGTTCGCTGCTGACACTGCTCGTCAGCGCCGTGTAGCGCTTCTTTATTGATAGCACCCTACGCAGGCGTCGCCTGCGCAAAACCCTCTTTTTTCCTTTGATCCAGGGCCAGCCCATTGCTCCAGCCTGCCCGCAGGGTTTCTCAAGGCGCCGGCATCCTGGGCTCGCTTTTCTTTACAAATGCGAAACCAAGTGGCTTGAACCAACGATTGCATTCACGACTCTGAAGCAGGGTAAAAAGCTGATTAGCCTTGCGCTATTGAGCTGATTGAATCTATTGTTTGGCACTCAAAGTGAGCGAGTGCTAATATTTAGCCATAGAGAAAAGGAGTCTTGCCATGTCTTATGCCCTTTC
>Ga0308165_1001205_pt1 | contig 37873 bp, 30 predicted proteins | sample PhyWR2_FD_201032 | JGI IMG/M metagenome (GOLD analysis project Ga0308165, IMG submission 201032) | Phyllosphere microbial communities from UC Gill Tract Community Farm, Albany, California, United States - DLSLW.R2 | ecosystem: Host-associated > Plants > Phyllosphere > Unclassified | place: USA...
TTATCGGGAAAATATTCTCGGTATGTATGGAGATATTTCCTTTTTCCTGTATGCTCATATGTAAATAAATTGTTTAATCTATATCCTGCATAACAAGGGTTGTTCCAAAAGGATTTGTTTGCCAAAATGACAGCCGCACGGTTCGTCATCTTTTGATTCCCTGGTCTGTGTCTCACAGGCCACCAGTCTGTTTTTATAGTTACAAAATTTAAATAATGATTTGGAAAGCAAAGCCAGTATTTCTATTTGTGTTAGTCCCGCTGTACCTCCTGCCGATTGAAGGATCGGCATCCGTGCCATCGGGTTTAGATTATGTAGTGCTGTGCCGGTTGGAAAGGTTTCCGCTTATAGGTCCTATTCCATATGCTATATTCCGTGGTCTGTGTCTCCACAAACTACTATTAAAGTAAGCCGGGAGTTACGCCTCCTCTCCATAAGCCAATTCAATATCAATAAACTGGATAATCAGCGAGCATATATTGCCTTCAATATCAAAACCATAATAAACAGGATAGGTGCCATCACCAAAGCCACTTTGAAAAAATGGAATATGGTAATCTGTTCCTGGAATTTTCCAATTGATCCAATCTCCGGCTTCGCGTTGATAAATCGGATTTTCGGCATAGTTAGCAGCAAAAAGCATTGCGAAATAATCATCGTAAAGGTTTTTGCCAGGATTTTCACTGTGAAATTTATCCTGAAAAGCGCAGAAATGTTTCAAAGTTTCTTTATCCAAAACACAACCTAAACCTGCATCAACATTAAACCCGAAAAATTCGCCCTCATTAAAATCAACCAGGTTTTCCGTGCCAATTAATGCTTCTTCAAAACGTATGGCATCATAAGCTGTAAATTGTACTTTAATAGCCGCATAACGTGCGCAATCTTCGCCATCAGGAACTATAACGGCAGCCGTAACAGGAAATTCACCTACAGGCACATTTATGATATATGGCGCTGCATCTTTTTGGATGTACACCAATGGATCACGGACTAAAATTTCTCCCGTTGGGATGGAAACACTACCCAGTTCAAGATGGTCGATTTCTTTACCAGCTACTTCTGTTTCTTCGAAATAATCGTTTAGGTTGTTTGGACAGGTTAATAAATTATGTTTTTCGTTCCAGGTTTTTAACCATGTTTCACTTGGTACCATCATGTTATTTTATTAAGTAGAGAAGTTATAAAAATAAAAAAGCCAGAGAGATTTTAAGTCCTCCTGGCTGAATATTTTTGGTTGGATTGAAATTAATTCAAATGAAAACTTGGTTTATCTTCCTCTAAAGAAAGAATTTTAGTGATCTTTTTAAGCAAAACATCCATTTGGAAAGGTTTTGATAAGAAATCATCCTGACCGTAATTTAAAGTGGTAAAATCTTTTGGATCATATAATCCAGAAATCAATAGGATTGGGATTTTTGATGTGCTTTCTATCGATTTTAGCTGCTCACATAAAACACGGCCATCAATATGGCCAAGAGAAATATCGAGTAAGATTAAATCTGGATTAAAACTTTCGATCCTGTTAAAAACTTCTTCACCATCGTTAAGCGCCGAAACTTTAAAACCTCCGATTTCCAGTATCAATTGTATGGTTTCTAAAACCTCAATATCATCATCTACTACCAGTATTCTCTTCATATGTGTTAGCAATTTGTATGCTATTAAAATTATAACAAAAGTTTGTGTTGTTATGTTTACAATCTTAAGAATATTTTAACAATAAATTTATAATTGCCGAAAAATAGATTATCAATTTAACTCGCCTGTTGTACAATACCTTCTTTATTCAATATGAAATTGAATAACTCTTCTATCGGTTTTTGTAAAATTTTTCCAGGCTCGATACCATTTTCTATCAATACAGAAACTAGCGTTTCCTGGTAATAGTAAGCTATAGATCCTACAAAATGGCATGGAACATTTTTATGTTTAGGGTAATCTTTAACATTGGTATCCACAAATTCCTGAAAACCTGTTCTTAAAATATCCTGAATAAAGGGATGGTCTTTGTGGTTGGCCATAAAACGGCTAAACCCGGCTAAATAAATATTAGGGAAAGGTTTTTGATATACATTGGTAATAATCTGCTCCTTTTCTGCCGGGAAGGTTTTTTTAAACTCCGCAGCTAAATTTACTGGCATTTTACCGTATAGGTAACTTAGAAGTACCTTTTTTCCGAAAAAAGTACCAGAACCCTCATCGCCCAATACATAACCTAAACCATGGTGGCCATCGTGAATTTTCTTTCCGTCGAAATAACAAATGTTCGAACCTGTACCTAAAATGCAGTTTAAACCTTCGGCATTACCGCAAGTGGCATATACTGAGCCTAAAAGATCGTGGTCTACAGAAATAAAAGCATTTTCGAAAACAGCTGATAAACCGTTTGAAACTACTTCGTGTTTATCTGGTGAAGAGCAACCAGCACCAAAAAAATAAATTTCCTTTACTTCTTCTGCATATTTTATTAAGGATTCATTTTTAGAAATCAGTTTGGTAATTTCCTGCTCACTTAAGAAATAAGGGTTTATTCCAGGGGTGCTAAATTTAATGGTTTCGCCATTATGATAGCCCATCCAATCGGTTTTTGATGAGCCACTATCTGCAACAAGTATCATGGGATTAAATATAAAAATTAATTAGATAAATTTATATTTCCACTGATTTCTTTCAGTGTAGTTTCAGCTATTTTGGCCTGATATTGCATTTCTATGAAACGGTTTTGTGCATCAATGGCATTACGTTGTGCTTCTCTAAGTTCTAAAGGTGCAATACTGCCCAAACGGTACTTTGCCAAAGTGATATCAAGATTTTCTTTTGCTATATCTACATTTCGTTGTTCTAATTTAATCAGATCAAGGTAGGTACTGTAATTCTGATAAGCGGTAAGCAGTTGTGAATTTACATCAAGCTTGGTTTTGTTTAAAGTTAGTGTCGAATTATCGATCTCAATTTTCGCGTTACGTTCTTGTTGGCGCTGTAAAAAGCCATTAAATAAATTAAGGCTTGCAGTAACGCCATAGGTAAACCCATTTGCTGCAAATTTTTGGTTAAAGCCTGTTGGGCTGGTACTGTTTGCCCTGCTGTAGCCAGAATTTAAACTGATAGATGGATACCTTGCCCCACGCACTGATTTTAACGTTAATGAAGCAATACGCTGATTGATAAAGGCATTCTGAACATTCGGATTTTGTTGCTCAGCCATTTCGGCCATTTTAGAAAATAAAATTCCCTTGTCTACCTCAATAGTATTGTCAACAGAGAAAGCGGTGCTGATGTCCCGCACCATTAATTGGTTTAAGCGAACTTTAGCCACCTGAAGCGCATTTTTGGTCTGTAAATAGTTAGATGTATCCGTATTATAATCAACCTGTGCAGTTAAAACATCCAGTTTAGAACCACGGCCAAGTTGTAATTTTGTTTTGGCAATAGTGGTGCGCAATACAGAAACATCCATTGCGCTATCTGCAGCGATAACCAATTGCTGCTGCCTTACAATATCATAATAAGCAGTAATTACATCGGCTACAGTGGTTAAAATGGTTAAGCGTGCATTTAATTCGCCTTGTTTTTGTAGTTCTTTTAAGCGGTCGTAATTGGCAAACATGCTAAAACCGTCAAAAATAGTCCAGTTTAAATCGGCGCCATAACTGTTATTGGTACTTTTTGCTCCTGTAATTACACGATCTGGACCGGTAGCGGGCGTTTGTCGGGTGTTTTGGATACTTCCGCCATTGGTATAACTTCCTGTTAAATTTGGTAACATACCAGCATTGCCAATGTTGGCATTGTTTTTTGCAATATCAGTCTGATTTTTACTAATCTTGATATCGTAATTATTTTGTAACGCAACAGTTATTGCTTCCTGCAGGCTTAACTTTTCTTGTGCAAAGCCCGAAAGGGATAAGCTTACCAGTAGGATAAATATTTTTAATTTCTTGCTCATCTTATTCTTCTGTATGTAAAGCTTCTTGTTCAAAACGATGGGCTTCTTTTAATTCTTTGTTCGGTTTGTATGGTTTAGCCCAATACGAGTAAATGGCTGGGATTACAAATAAGGTTAAAACCAAAGAGAACAATGTGCCACCCACAATTACGGTTCCCATACTCATTCTGCTTTTTGCCGCAGCACCTAAAGCAAGCGCAATAGGCAATGCACCGATGGCAATGGCCAAACTGGTCATTAAAATTGGACGCAAACGCGAAACTGCCGCTTCACGTATAGCTTCGGGAATTGCAATGCCTTTTTCTTTTAACTGGTTGGCAAACTCCACAATCAAAATACCGTTTTTAGTTACCAAACCGATAAGCATAATGGTGCCGATCTGACTAAAAATATTCCAGCTTTGCCCACATAACCAGAGTGATAAAAATGCACCCGCAACAGCCATTGGTACAGTTAAAATGATGATGATTGGATCTTTAAAACTCTCAAACTGTGCCGAAAGGATTAAATAAACGAGTAGGAGGGCCAAACCGAATGCAAAGAAGGTATTTGAAGAACTTTCTTTAAAATCCCGCGATTCTCCACTTAAATCCGTAGAAAACGTTTCGTCCAATACTTTTTTAGAAATGGCATCCATGGCATCTATCCCTTCACCGATACTTTTCCCGGGGGCTAAACCTGCCGAAACGGTTGCCGCGATAAAACGGTTATTCCTGTATAACTGCGGCGGACTGCTTTCTTCTTTAGCGGTAACTACGTTGTCGAGCTGTACCAGTTCGCCTTTATCGTTTCGTACGTAAACAGAACTCAAATCCAACGGGTCTTTTCTGTCTCCACGATCAAACTGGCCAATTACCTGGTACTGCTTTCCATTCATAAAGAAGTAAGAGAATCTTTGACCACTTAACCCCAGATTTAAAGTTTGAGCAATGGCTGAAATGGAAACACCTAAGTTTTTAGCCTTATCACGATCGATCGTTAAGTTAATCTCCGGTTTGTTAAATTTTAGGTTTACATCCGATACCGTAAAAGTTGGATCTTTCGAAACCGCATCCATAAACAATGGAATTTTCTCTCTTAACTTTTCGAAATTTTGAGCCTGGATGATATAACTGATCGGTAGCCCACCGCGCCGACCCACCGAAATGGTAGGTTGCTGGTTCACAATGGTTTTTCCTTCGGTATATTTTTTTGTAATCCTGGTAAGCATATCTGCAATGTCTTTTTGCGAGCGCTCACGATCTTCAGGATCTGTTAAGCCCATCCTTACAAAACCAGAGTTTACAGATCCCGATCCGCCAAAACCAGGGGAAGTAATGGTAATGTTTACATTTTTTTCAGGAACGGAATCAATCACCAATTGGTTCAGTTTCATAATAAACTGGTCGGTATACGCAAATGATGCACCCTCTGGGGTGGTAGCATTGATATTTATTGCACTTCTATCATCATATGGAGCAGTTTCTTTCGGTAATACCTTCCAGAATAAGAAAATTAAACCCATACATACCAGGATAATCGGAATGGATAGCCACCTTTTATCTAAAAATTTATTCAGGTTGGATTCGTAAGCATCATTTAACTTAACAAAGTAAGGCTCCGTCCAATTGTAAAACCTGGATGGTTTATGTCCACCTTTTTTCATCAAATAGGCATTCAACATCGGAGTTAAGGTTAACGATACAAAAGCCGATACCAATACGGCGGCGCCAATTACCACCCCAAACTCCCTAAATAAACGGCCAACAAAACCCTGTAAGAAAATTACGGGTAAGAATACCGCTGCAAGCGTGATGGAGATGGAAATTACGGCAAAGAAGATTTCGTTCGAGCCTTTTATAGCTGCCTCAAACGGCGACATACCTTCTTCTACCTTTTTAAAGATATTTTCGGTAACCACAATACCATCATCTACCACCAAGCCGGTTGCCAATACAATGGCCAGTAAACTCAATACGTTGATCGAAAATCCGAAAGCGTACATGATAAAGAAAGTAAAAACCAACGATACCGGAATATCGATCAATGGCCTGAATGCAATCGCCCAATCCCTAAAAAACAGATAGATAATCAAAATTACAAGCACCAGTGATAAACCAATGGTTTCTGCAACTTCAGTTACCGAACGTTTGATGAATAGTGTATTATCTAATGCAACCTTTAATTTAATATCTTGAGGAATATCTGCTTTTAATTTATCGAAACGGTTGTAAAATTCCTTACTGATATCGAGGTAGTTGGCGCCTGGTTGTGGAATAATGGCAATGGCCACCATCGGACGGCCCGATTCGCGTAAAATGGTCTCCTCGTTTTCTGGTCCTAAAACTGCATAACCAACATCTTTTAATTTAATTACCTGGTTGCTATCTGTTTTTAAAATCAGGTTGTTAAATTCGCTTTCGTTGGTCAGTTTTCCTAATGTTTTAACCGTTAGTTCTGTAGTTGCACCAGTAATTTTTCCTGAAGGAAGTTCTACGTTTTCATTATCTAAAGCAGTAACAATATCCTGAGAGGTTAAACCATAAGCACTGAGTTTATTGGGGTCCATCCATATACGCATGGCGTATTTCCGCTGACCTTGAATCTGTACACTACTTACGCCTGGAATGGTTTGGATACGGTCGGCAATTACGTTTTCAGCAAAATCACTTAATTCTAAGGTATTGCGTTTATCACTCTGTATCGTCATCGATAAAATCGGATCAGAGTTGGCATCTGCCTTACTTACCACAGGTAAACCGTCGATATCTTTAGGTAAAGTACGTGCAGCTTGTGATACTTTATCACGTACATCGTTAGCCGCTTCTTCAATGTTTTTATCGAGATTAAACTCGATGGTGATGTTACTCGTACCCTGGTTACTGGATGAAGATATATTTCGGATCCCATCAATAGAATTGATCGATTTTTCTAAAGGCTCGGTAATCTGCGATTCGATAATGTCGGAGTTGGCACCTGGATAGGAAGTCCTTACCGAAACCACTGTGGGGTCGATAGATGGGTACTCACGAACCCCCAAAAAGGTATAACCGATTACCCCAAAAAGAACAATCAATAAGTTCATCACAATTGCCAGAACCGGCCTCTTTATACTCGTGGTTGAGATACTCATTATTGATTGATTTTATTTTTTTTATCCTCGTTATTCACCCTAAAACTATATACTTTAGCTTCTTTTGGTAATTGAGCGTTAATTAGAAGCAGCCTGTTCTGTATGTCTACCGTTGCACTATCTATATTTTTATTCATATTAAATTCAACTATAATATTGCCATACCCATTTTGAGCTATCGCTGATATTTTATGGATATTACTAATGTTTGAAATTTCTTTTTGCAAAGGATCCAAAACCTTCAATTTTATGGCAACCGAATCTGCCTCAGCATAAGATACGTATACCCGCATCACGGCTGGCTCTTTAGGGGTTTGCTTACAGCTAAGCAATCCAAAAACCATATTCGCAACCGTAATAAAGGCTACTTTTTTTATACCCGTGATATAAGTACTTATCATTGTTTAACCAAATGAACTTTTACAGGAGCATCTTTCTTTAAAGCCATAGATCCAGTTGTCAAAACCGTATCGCCAACTTTTAATCCTGAGGTAATTACAATGTTTTCATCGGTACGTGTTCCAGCTTCTACTTTAACTTCCTGGGCTTTACCATCTTTTTGGATATACACAATCTTGCCCTTTAAAACAGGAACAACGGCTTCGTTCGGAATAAGAATAGCATTTTGAAGCGTATTTAAAGCCAGTTTAATTTTAGCGAAAGAGCCGGGTAACAATGCGTTATCGGCATTTGGCGCCAAAGCCCTGATCTGTAATGTTCTGGTTGCCGCGTTAATGCCTGGTTCTATAGCGTAAACCTTTCCCTTATTTTCTTTTGAAGAACCATCGGTGGTAAAGGTAATTTCGGAGTTCATTTTAATTTGTCCGGCATATTTCTCCGGAACGGAAAAAGTAACCTTAACGGGATTGGTGCTTACCAGATTGGCAATTACTGTTGCAGGAGTTAAATATGTTCCTGCAGAAATACTACGTAAACCCACTCTGCCTGTAAAAGGCGCACGAATAGTGGTTTTAGCCAATTGCGCTCTGATGAGTTGCGCCTGTGCCTGTAATGATTTTAAATCTGCTAAAGAGGTGTCGTATTCTTCCTGACTGATTGCGCCCTTAGCCAAAAGCTGTTTTGCCCTATTTTCGTTTGTTCCCGAAAGTTTTTGTTTGGTCAATGCATCTTGCAATTGCGCCTGTATATCTCTGTCGTTTACTTTAACCAATACGCTTCCCTTAGATACAGTTGTACCTTCCTGAAAAAAAATTCCTGTAACCAGGCCAGAAACTTCACTTTTCAATACAACAGATTCGTTGGCATCGATAGCACCCGTAACCTCCAGATCGTTATCGAATGATGTTGCTTTTACCACAATACCATCTACTACAAGTGGTGCCGATTTTCCGTCTTTACCACCAGCCTTGCCTTTTCCTGCCCCGGCAGATGCACCACCTTTTCCTTCGAGTTTTTTGTTTGCGTTAATCCTGTAATATACCAGATAGGCCAAGCCCACCGCTAAAACAGCATAGATAATATACCTTTTCTTCATGTTTATATTTGTGTCGTGCGTATTCCAAACATTAAAATAACATTAATGTTCTAGAATTAGAGGGCAAAAATATTCAAATAGTTTAGTCCTAAATTTGTTGTATTAAGGATGTTACAGCTTTTCAGTTTGGAGTTTGCAGTTTTCAGTTTGTGGTTAATCTGTCGGCTAATGCAATGTAATCGTTCATTATATCCCCGTAAGTAACTAAGAGACCAGAAAGCAAATTGATTTTTTTGGATCGAGTTGGCTAAAAAACCATCAACCATCAGCCATGAACCTAGCTAACGGAAACAACTATTTTACACCACATTTAGCTATTTTGTTCCAAAACCTCATCAATAAATATAAATTTGCAGCAAAACAAGTGAATATGTTTAATAAAAAATCAATTTTAAGTTTAGTTTTACTACTAACGTGTATTATGGCAGCGAAGGCGCAAGTAAAGATAGGCTTTGAGGTTTCTTTTAAAGAACCACAAGCGCACTATGCAGAAGTTCAGATGAATATTTCTGGCTTGGCAAAAGATTACGTAGACGTAAAAATGCCAGTTTGGACACCTGGTTCTTATCTGGTGCGTGAATTTGAAAAAAGTGTAGAAGAATTTAAGGCTACGGCTGGCGGAAAAACCATTAAAGTAGAAAAGGTAAGGAAAAATACCTGGAGGATTTTCTCAGCAAAAGCGGCAAATATCCAGATCAATTACCGTGTTTATGCATTCGAAATTTCGGTGCGTACTCCTTTTATTGATGAATCTCATGCCTTTTTATCACCAACAGGTATTTTTATGCATCCTGATGGCATGATCAAATCGCCAAGTACCGTAAAAATTATTCCATTTAATACCTGGAGCAAAGTATCAACAGGTTTAACACCGGTTGCGGGATCGCAATTTACTTATAAGGCTACAGATTTTGATATTCTTTATGATAGCCCTATTGAAGTAGGTAATCAGGATATTTTCGAATTTACGGCTTCAGGTGTTCGCCACGAAGTAGCCATGTATGGAGGAGGTAATTACGATAAGGAAAAACTTAAGGTGGATATGGCTAAAATTGTAGAACAGGAAACTGCAGTTTATGGCGAAAATCCAAATAAATACTACCTTTTTATTGTTCACAATTTCTTAAAAGGTGGCGGCGGCTTAGAACATTTAAACTCTACAACCTTGGGTGCAACCAGAAATGCATATAATACGGCTGAAGGCTATAAAGGCTTTTTGGGTCTGGTAGCACATGAGTATCATCACCTTTGGAATGTGAAACGTTTACGCCCGGTGGCGTTAGGTCCGTTCGATTACGACAATGAGAATTACACCACAAACCTTTGGGTGGCTGAGGGTTTTACCTCGTATTACGAAAATAAATACGTGCACAGAGCTGGCTTTACCGATGTAAATGAGTTTTTGAAAGATCTGGCCGGAGGTGTTGCAACGGTGTTGAATACGCCAGGTGCAAAATATCAATCAGCTGCTGCTTCTAGTTACGATGCGTGGATTATTGGCTACCGCCCGAATGAGAACTCTAAAAACAATTCTATTTCTTACTATAATAAAGGAGAAGTAATCGGGATTTTAATGGATCTCGAAATCATCAATGCCACAAAAGGAGCTAAAAGTTTGGATGATGTAATGAAAGCCATGTACCTGCAGTGTAAAGCACTAAAACGCGGTTATACCGATGCAGAGTTTAAAGCGATGGTAGAAAAAATATCAGGTATAAGTTTTACTAATTTCTGGGCGAAATATGTAAATGGCGTAGATGATGCCGAATATGTAAAATACTTTGGTTACGCTGGTGTTGATGTATCAACAGAAAATGCTACGCCCGATAAACCCGTTACAGGTGCTTCAGGCCAGTTAACAAATGATGGTTTGGCAATAACTTCGACAACAAGAAATTCTGCCGCATGGATTAGTGGATTAAATGTGAACGATGTTGTGCTGACTTTGGATGATACTTCATTAAGTGATGCACTATCAACTGTGAGGTTAAAAAGCCCGATGATTTCATTAGATCTAATCCCTTTGGTTGCTAAAAAGAATATTGGTGATATATTGAAACTTAAAGTTAAACGCAATGGTTTAGAGAAAGAAATTTCTTTAACTTTAAAAGAAAACCCAAGTGTACGTTTAAAAGCAACTGTTAATGAAAATGCAACTCCTGCACAGAAAGCAGTGTTAAAAAAATGGACAGGGGTTTAGTCAGTTTACAGTTAAAAGTTGTCAATTTACAGTTGACTTAAGACTCCATAAAAAAATCCCGTAAGATGAATTTCTTACGGGATTTTATGCTTTGGTTTTTTAGCGCTCAGCGCCGCACGCTTCGCGCAAAACCCTTTGCACCATGCCTAGAAAGTATATCTAAAGCCTAAGCCAAATCTGCCAGCGTTAAAATCGCTATCGTTGCTTCCAATATAAAGTCTTGGTCTCCAGTCTAAAGCCAATGCCAAAGGTGCACCGCTAAATTTGTAATCTAAACCAACCATCGGAACTAAATAAAAACTAGAACCACCATCATACAATTGAATAGACGGACCACCACCTAAATACCAATCTAAACCTTTAGCTCCAGGGATTGACGAGTTGTATTGAAGAAAAGCTTGAATGATAGTAGAGTTTCCACCAAATAAAACATCACCTTGAATGGCTGCTTTCGAGCTGAAGTGATGTCTGATCGAAGGACCAACCAAAGTAGCACCATCACCAAAATCGATACCTAAACCTAGTCCGGTTTTATAGTTTTGAGCTTTAACGGTTGTTGTAGTAAGGGCAAACAATGCAATGCATCCTAAAATTGTAAATAACTTTTTCATAATTTAAATGTTTTTGTAAAATAATTATCAGCCTAACAACTTTAATGCCGTTTATGTTTTTTTGGTCAAAATCCGAAATGATAAAAACAATGCTTGCATAGTAATTTTGTTATTGCTAAGTTTATTTAATTATTTTTTAGGATGGGTAAATACAGCTTTTTATTCATTTCGAGGTATTATTTTCAATAAAGAAGCATATAGATATCGATCTTTATGTTTGATTTTTTAACTTAACCAAATATTATACAATTCATATGGCGGCAGAAATTAAACGGGTTTTTGATCTTTTGAACTATAGCCTCGAAAATCCTAAGCAAGAATTCATCAGCGGGAAAATTAATGGGAAATGGATAAATTATAGTACAGCCGATTTTTGTACTGCTGTAGATCAGCTAAGCCGTGGATTGATTAAACAGGGAATTACCAAAGGCGGAAGGGTTGCGGTAATGTCGCACAACAGGCCAGAATGGAACATTGCAGATTTTGCTGCGAACCAGATCGGTGCGTACCAGATTCCGTTGTATCCTACGCTTGCCGAACACGATATCGAATTCATATTAAAAGATGCGGAGATTTCGATCATTTTTGTAGCAGATGAAGAACTGTATAAAAAAATTAAGCCCTGCGCCGATGCCATAAATCCCGGGATCAAGATTTATAGCTTTAATGAAATTGCAGAAGCCGAAAATTGGAATGTATTGATTGAAGCGGGTAAGGCAAGTACAGATATCAACTTAGATGAATACCGCGATAAAGTAGCCCCGGAAGATATACTGACTTTAATTTATACTTCTGGTACCACCGGAACGCCTAAAGGTGTAATGTTAACCCATCACAACCTGGTGGCAAACTTTGTAAACTCGGCAGTGGTAATGCCCGAAGGCGTTAAAAAAGGACTGAGCTTTTTGCCCCTTTCGCACATTTTCGAACGGATGATCATTTATCTGTACCTGTTTAATTATACGGCAGTTTATTATGCCGAAAGCATGGATACCATTGTTGCCGATATTCAGCATGTAAAACCTAATGCATTTTCTACCGTACCACGTCTGCTTGAAAAAGTGTATGATAAGATCATGGAGAAAGGAAAAGCCCTAACAAGCATCAAAAAAGGAATTTTCTTCTGGTCGGTAGCTTTGGCCGAAAAATATACTATTGATGCCGGAGCCTGGTATAATTTTAAACTCGGCATTGCCCGCAAACTGGTTTTTAAGAAATGGCAGGAGGCTTTGGGTGGCGAAATTGTGGTCATTGTATCAGGAGGGGCAGCATTAAACCCACGTTTAGCCAGAATTTTCTGGGCAGCAGGTATGCCTGTTTTCGAAGGTTATGGATTAACGGAAACTTCGCCGGTAATTACGGTTAACCATTTCGGAGGAACGATGTTCGGATCAGTTGGTGAAGTAATTAAAGGTGTAGAAGTTAAAATTGCACAGGATGGCGAAGTTTTAACCCGTGGGCATCAGGTGATGAAAGGTTATTACAACCGACCTGATTTAACCGATGAGGCTGTAGATAAGGAAGGTTGGTTCCATACCGGAGATATAGGTGAATTGGTTGATGGCCGCTTTTTAAGAATCACCGACCGTAAAAAAGAAATGTTTAAAACAGCAGGCGGCAAATACGTTGCGCCACAGATGCTGGAGAATAAATACAAAGAATCGATCTTTATCGAACAGATTATGGTATTGGGAGAGAACAGAAAATTCCCTTCAGCGCTGATTGTTCCGAATTTCGAAACCTTAAAAACATGGGCGGGCAGAAAAGGAATTACTTTTACCTCGAACGAAGAGATCATCAAAAACGAACAAGTGCTTACCAAATATAACGAAGTGATAGAAGCTGCAAACGTAGGTTTTGGTAAATGGGAGCAGGTAAAAAGATTTGCGCTGTTACCAAAAGAGTGGAGTATAGATGGTGGCGAACTTACCCCGAAATTAAGTTTGAAAAGAAAAGTAATTACCGAGAAAAATAATGAGGTAATCGAAAAAATATATAAAGATGCGGAAAACTATAAAGCCCCTTAATAATTTTAAAAAATCTATAATCTATTTAACAAGTATTGTGCTGTTGGCCAGTTGTGTTACCGGGCAATTGGGTAAAAACAATAGTGGCGAATATAAAAATGGAATGGTGGTTTCCGCCCATCCGGAAGCTTCGCAGGTGGGGATAGACATTTTAAAAAAGGGTGGTAATGCAGTTGATGCTGCTGTGGCAGTTCAGTTTGCACTTGCCGTAGTGTATCCCAATGCAGGGAATATTGGTGGTGGTGGTTTTATGGTGTACCGTGGGGCCAATGGCGAAATAAATGCATTAGATTTTCGGGAGAAAGCAGCAGAAGCTGCCAATAGAGATATGTATCTCGATTCGGCGGGTAATCCAATCGTAGATAAAAGCCTTTATGGGCATTTGGCCGCCGGAGTTCCTGGATCTGTTGATGGCATGGTAGAGGCGCATAAAAAATATGGCAAGTTATCCTGGGCGCAGGTATTGCAGCCAGCGATAGATTTGGCGCAAAATGGTTTTAAAATCACCAAAAGGCAATCAAGTGAACTGAATAGCTTGCACCGAAAATTTATGGATTTTAACCCCAACGGCACTGTCTTTGTTAATTTAGAAAGTACCTGGCAAGAAAAGGATCTGTTGGTGCAAAAAGAATTGGCCAATACCTTAAAATTAATTCAGGAAAAAGGTAGGGCCGGTTTTTACGAAGGAGCAGTTGCCGATTCGGTAGTAGCAGAAATGCAGCGCGGGAAAGGATTGATCACCAAAGAAGATTTAAGAAATTATCACTCCGCCTGGCGGAAACCCATTACCGGAAATTATAAAGACTATAAAATTATCACTATGCCGCCAACTTCAAGTGGAGGTATTGCATTAATTCAATTGTTGCAATCGGTAGAAGCATTTCCGTTGAAGAAGTGGGGGCACAATGCCGATTCTACCGTTCAGGTAATTGTAGAAGCCGAAAGAAGGGTATATGCCGATCGTGCCACACATTTGGGCGATCCTGATTTTTATGCCGTTCCACAGCAGCAGTTATTAAGTACTGAGTACAATAAAAACCGCATGGCAAACTTTAATTGGGCAGCAGCAACACCAAGTAGTGCAGTGTTGGCTGGTGAAATAAAAGGAGCGGAACACGAAGAAACGACACATTTTTCGATTGTAGACCGTGATGGAAATGCCGTTTCCATTACCACTACTTTAAACGGTTCGTATGGATCGCTGGTTGCGGTAAAAGGTGCAGGATTTCTTTTGAATAACGAAATGGATGATTTTTCTGTTAAACCAGGCGCGCCGAATATGTATGGTTTAGTTGGTGGAGAAGCCAATGCCATTGCCCCAAATAAAAGAATGTTAAGCTCTATGACTCCTAGTATTGTAGAGAAGGATGGAAAATTATTTATGGTTGTTGGTACACCGGGTGGATCAACCATTATCACTTCTGTTTTTCAGACCATTATCAATGTAATAGATTTCGACATGTCGATGCAAGCTGCGGTAGCTGCAAAAAAGTTTCATCACCAATGGTTACCAGATGAAGTATATTTAGAAAAAGATGCTGTTGATAGTTTAGCAATAGAGAAATTAAGGGCCAAGGGTTATAAAATTGAGGTAAGGGGGCCAATAGGCAGGGTTGACGCAATTTTAAGAACGAAATGGGGCAATTATCAGGGCGGTGCCGATCCACGTGGCGACGACAAAGCCGTTGGCTATTAGTGTTGAAAAGTTGATAAGTATTTTGACGAGTCTGTATTTTTGGTATGGCTATTGTAAAGGTTGAGCAACGCTTATTCAACGTTATTATAGAACTTATGAAATTACAACTATTCAAGACACTACCAGTAGCACTCGCTGGTTTATTAATCGGGTCAGTTGCTTCAGCTCAAGAAAGCCCTGCAACTTCAACAACAACGTTCAGAACATGGTCTATCGGTGTTAATGCAGGTATGTTAACCCCGCTTTCTCCATTAGGAGGCAAAAACGATTTTAGCAACAATAAATCGAGTTTTGGTTATGGTCTTTACATCAAAAAACAATTTACACCGTATTTCTCGTTGCGTTTAGACGGGGTTAGGGGTAAATTAAAAGGTGATAATACTGAGGCTTATGAAAGTGGTTTGGTAAACAATTCTCCTGTAAAAGCTTTTGATACAGAATTATCTTACTCAGGAAGTTTAAATGCTGTAGTAAACATGTTCAATATCGATATGTTTAAAAAAGAGAACACTTTACAACTTTATGCTTCAGCAGGTGCTGGTATTGCAGCTTACAAACCAACAATTACTACAGCAGCCGGAACTTCAGAATTTGGTGGTGGTGATAACATTCACGAATTAATTATCCCGGTAGGTTTAGGTGCTAAATTTAAAATTTCAGATGCTGTTAATTTAGATTTAGGCTGGACAATCAATTTTCTTGACGGTGATAACTTAGATGGTTATTACAAAAACGGAAATGATAAATACAACTATGCTTATGCAGGTTTAGAATTTGCTTTGGGTAGCGGAAAACAATTGGCTTTCCACAATCCGGTTGCTTTAACTTATGATGAAGCTTTAAAAGCAAAACAAACTGCAGAAGGTTTAAAATCTGATTTAAACGCACAAAAAGCTGAAAATGCAAAACTACGTTCAGAAATGAATGATATCTTGAAAGATACTGATGGTGATGGAGTTGCAGATAAATTAGATAAATGCCCTGATACACCTGCAGGTACTGTAGTAGACGGTTCTGGTTGTCCATTAAAAACTCCAGAAAAAGTTGTAGAAAAAGTAATCGTAACAGAAGAAGATCGTAAAGTAGTTAACGAAGCGATTAAAAACTTAGAATTCGATTTAGGTAAAGCAACTATCCGTTCTAAATCTTATGCTTCTTTAAACAGAGTTGCTGCATTATTGATTCAGAAAAACTTCAGTTTAAAATTAGCTGGTCATACAGATAACACTGGTTCGAAAGAATTAAACTTACGTTTATCTAAAGATAGAGCAGAATCTGTAAAAGCTTATTTGGTTTCTCAAGGTGCAAATGCATCACGTATTGAGGCTACAGGTTACGGAATGGGTCAACCAATTGCTACCAATAAAACAGCAGCTGGTCGTCAACAAAACCGTCGTGTAGAGTTTACCCTTTACTAGTCTGTTTTTTTAAGATATCTATTAAAAGCGGCCCGATTATCGGGCCGCTTTTTTTATATTCGAAAACCACCTTTTTCTTAAATTTTAACGAATTAGCTTATTTGCTGTTGTCAGTATAGTTAATCTATCCAGATTTGTCATCCTGAACGCAATGAAGGATCTTTTATATATAATTGGCCCTATGTGCCAGTAAATAAACCTAATAAAGCATTACGGTTTCCAATCATCCCCACTCTAATGTTTTTTAAGGTGAGGTGTTTTGTTAACAAGACAATGATTCATCTTTAAGAGATTCTTCAATTGTTCTGCACCGTAAGGATTAAGCTAGCAATCGATAACTACATTTTATTTAATCGAATTAAGCGTAACAATTACTTTTTTAATCTCACTTAAATCATTCATCTCAAAGTTTGGCGATTGTGGGTAAAACCTTTGATATATAATTTTATTATCTCTACTGTCGTAAACACTGATTATTTTATCATTAGATCGTTGGGTATAAACCACATATTTAACACTATTCTCTTTGTTCAAAATTAAACTATCGAGCATTTTGTATGATACAAATTTAAGCTTGTAGTTATACGGTTCAGAAATGATGCCTGATGGAGGTAAAAGTGCTAGCCTCGACGAAAATACCTCCTTAATATATTCGGGTACATAAAGTGTTTCCTTTGCAAGTTCGGGCAAACGCATTTTGTTGTAAAATTGATAGTCTAAACTGCAATTCTCACTTGCAAGCAATCCGTCATTAATCTGCTTTAAATAACCAGTTAAAAATCCTGGCGACCAGTTTAAAAAACTAGACTTATTATAAAGGTTTGATAAAAGATTGTTCTTTATACTTCTTTTTGTGCCAAACTGCTGATCTTGCGTTTCTACCAATAAATTAGTATTCCGATCGGAAAAAAGGGTAACTGTTGCCAGGATGCTCTCTTCCTTTACTTTGGGTTTTTTTGATGGTGTGATTAATTTCAATGCGTAAACAACGTTTACATTAGTTGTGCTATCCAGCTTCTCGGCATAACCATCGAAATAGAAAAAAGAATAATTTGCAAGTGTATCGTAACGGGCGAGCTCTTCGGGTTTAATTATTTTATAGGGTGTTATGGTCCATGTTTTCTTAATCGCCTGATCAAATTTTTCCAATTCGGCATAATCGCCATACTGTAATGTAAATAGGGTTGTTGTATTTTAAATACCGATAATTTTTGACTGTTTAAGAGTGCGGCTCCAAAATAGGTTACCTGACTTTGACAAATAGATGCCCATAAAATAAGGAAACTTAGTAGGAGTATTCTTTTAACTTTTAACATATTTAGTGTTTTCATTTGTGCGCATCTATAATAGAAAAATTTTGACAATTATTTTGAATTTTTCTATTGCATTAACAAAATACATTCATTAGCTTTGTTATGCAAGCATAATAAATTAATAAAATGAAACAACAACAAACCATAGATTACCACGTTAAGTTTGCCTGGCAAAATATGTTTAATAAGTACAACCAGATGGCTTCTAGTTTTGGTATTACCCAGGCTATTGGTTACATGCTTATTAATATAGATGATGCTGAAGGAACTGCGGTTTCAAATTTAGCTGGTTTGCTTGGGGTTAAGGCTACGAGCTTATCGCGGATGTTGAATAACATGGAAGAAGCCAACCTGATTTATCGCGAAACTTCTGCAGGTGATAAGCGGTCGGTAAAGGTTTTTTTAAGCGATTTCGGTAAAGAAAAAAAACAATTGGCCAAAGGTGTTGTGCGGAAATTTAATGAATATCTCGACGAGCATTTCTCCAAAAAAGAGAAAGAAACCTTTATTAATTTATTGATAAAACTAAATGATATCACGGTAGCTTATACTGTTGATTAATAAATATGATAATCAAACCTGTTTGGTATTTCGCCATAAAATGGTGCTATCAGACTACTGAAAAGCAAATAAATAATGAAACGAAGCATTAATAAAGTTGCCGTTTTAGGTTCGGGTATTATGGGATCGCGTATTGCATGCCACTTCGCCAATATTGGGGTTGAGGTTTTGCTATTGGATATTGCCCCAAAAGATTTGAGCCCCGAAGAACAGGCAAAAGGATTAACACTGGATAGCCCAGCTGTAAAAAACCGGATTGTAAACACGGCTTTGCAAACGGCTGTAAAAACAAATCCATCGCCAGTTTATAGCAAAAAAGCATTAAATAAAATTAAAACAGGAAATTTCGATGATGATATGTCGAAAATTGCCGGCTACGATTGGGTAATTGAGGTTGTTGTTGAAAACCTTGATATAAAGAAAAAAGTTTTCGAACAAGTAGAGCAATTCCGCAAACCCGGTACTTTAATTACTTCGAATACTTCTGGTATTCCCATTCATTTAATGGCAGAAGGAAGAAGTGAAGATTTTAAGTCTCATTTCTGTGGAACACACTTTTTTAATCCACCACGTTATTTAAAACTATTAGAGGTTATTCCTACACCACATACGCAACCAGAAATTGTTGATTTTCTGATGCATTATGGTGATAAATTTTTAGGTAAAACAACCGTTTTATGTAAGGATACGCCAGCCTTTATTGCCAACCGTGTGGGTGTTTATTCCATCATGGCACTTTTACATCTGGTTGAAAAGCTTGATTTAACAGTAGAAGAGGTTGATAAATTTACCGGACCGGCATTGGGCAGACCAAAATCGGCAACCTTTCGTACTTCGGATGTTGTTGGTTTGGATACCATGATTAAAGTGGCTAAAGGGCTTTATGATAATTGTCCGGATGATAAAGCACACGATTTGTTTAAACTTCCTGCTTATGTGCAGAAAATGGAAGAGAACAAATGGCTTGGCGATAAAACCAAGCAGGGCTTTTATAAAAAAACAAAAACAGCTGAAGGTAAAACCGAAATCCTTGCATTGGATTTAAAAACTTTAGAATACAAACCTCAGCAAAAGGTAAAATCGGCAACATTAGAAATGACCAAACCGATTGAAAATCTCCGTGAGCGCATGAAGGTTTTTGCAAAAGGAAAAGATAAGGCTGGCGAATTGTTCCGTCATTCTTCTTTTGGTTTGTTCGAATATGTATCAGATAGAATTCCTGAAATTTCTGACGAATTGTATCGCATAGACGATGCCATGCGTGCTGGTTTCGGTTGGGAACTTGGTCCGTTTGAATTGTGGGATGCCGTTGGTGTAAAAGAGGCCATCGAAGGAATGGAGCAATATGGCAATAAAGCTGCGGCTTGGGTGCACGAAATGCTGGATGCGGGAAATACTTCATTTTATAAGGTAGAAAACGGCGTTAAAAAATATTACGATATCCCTTCCAAAAGTTATAAAGCTTTACCTGGTACCGATGAATTTATCATTTTAGATAACCTTCGCGAAAATAAAACCCTTTGGAAAAACTCAGGTGTTTCGATCATTGATCTGGGAGACGGCATTTTGAATGTAGAATTCCACACCAAGATGAATACCATTGGCGGTGATGTGATTTCAGGAATTAACAAAGCAATCGATATGGCCGAAAAAGATTACCGCGGTTTGGTAATCGGTAATGATGGTGCAAACTTTTCTGCTGGTGCAAATGTGGGGATGATTTTTATGATGGCAGTAGAGCAGGAATGGGATGAATTGAACATGGCAATTCGTATTTTTCAGAATACTTCAATGCGCATCCGATATTCTTCTATTCCGGTTGTGGTGGCGCCCCATAATTTAACTTTGGGTGGTGGCTGCGAATTTAGTTTACATGCCGATCACGTTCAGCTTTCTGCCGAAACATACATGGGCTTGGTCGAATTTGGTGTTGGTGTAATTCCCGGTGGCGGCGGAACTAAAGAATTTGCGTTACGTGCTTCCGATGAATACAAAGATGATCAGATTGTACAAAATGCATTAAAAGATCGCTTTTTAACCATAGGTATGGCCAAAGTTTCTACTTCAGGTTACGAAGCCTACGAACTGGGTTATCTGCAAAAAGATAAATTCTCGATCTCGATGAACCGCAACCGTTTATTGGCCGATGCAAAGGCGAAAGCTATTGAATTGGCTGAGGCAGGATATACCAAACCTGTTCAGCGCAACGATATTAAAGTTTTAGGTAAGCAGGGTTTAGGGATTGTGTATGCAGGAGCAAATAGTATGTATGCAGGGCATTTCATCTCTGAACATGATAAAAAAATCTCCGAAAAATTAGGTTATGTCATGTGTGGTGGCGATTTATCTTCTCCGACAGAAGTAACCGAACAATATTTATTGGATCTGGAAAGAGAAGCATTTTTATCACTTGCAGGTGAGCGGAAATCATTAGAGCGGATCCAGAGTATTATTACAAAAGGGAAACCATTGAGAAATTAGATGTGGGATAGGAGACATTAGATTTGAGACAGGTTGCAGCCGTTCATAGCATCAGCATAATAGAACATGAATAATTTAAAAGAGTTAAAAATTTGGAACAAGGCTATCAATTTAGCAGTTGAGGTTTACAAAGCAACATCAACCTTTCCAACTGACGAACGTTTTGGTTTAATAAGTCAGTCTCGACGTGCAGCTGTCTCAATTCCCTCTAATATCGCTGAAGGGGCAGGAAGAAATTCAGTTAAAGAATTTAATAACTTTTTAGGGATAGCCAATGGATCTTCTTACGAATTACAAACTCAATTGGTAATCGCTAATAAACTCGCCATTCTTGAATCAGAAATTTTGGATCCTTTACTTGCTCAAATAGACGAATTGCAAAAAATGACTTATGGTTTTCAGCAAATGCTGGAGAAGAAAATTAATATGAAAAAGATGTGAGAAACTAGATTTGAGATTTGAGACCAATTACCCTCTCATATCTCACATCTAATATCTCAAATCTAAATAATAATCGATCTGAATTTTGAATTTGAGCAGGTCTCAAATCTCAAATCTCGGATCTCAAATCTTAAACAATGGAAGCATATATTATAGCCGGATATCGTACAGCAGTGGGCAAAGCACCCCGTGGCGTATTCCGTTTTACAAGAGCTGATGATTTAGCCGCAGAAGTAATCAGGGCTTTGGTGGCATCGGTTCCGAATTTAGATAACGAACAGATTGATGATGTAATTGTAGGTAACGCTACACCGGAGGCAGAGCAGGGCTTAAATATTGGCCGTATGATTTCGCTGATGGGCCTTGATACCGATAAGGTTCCTGGGGTTACCGTAAACCGCTATTGTGCATCGGGTTTAGATACCATCGCTACAGCTGTTGCCAGAATTAAGGCAGGTATGGCTGATTGTATTATCGCAGGTGGGGTAGAAGTGATGAGCGGAATGCCTTTTGGTGGCTGGAAATTGGTTCCAAACGCAGAGGTGGCGAAAAATAATCCTGATTGGTACTGGGGAATGGGGTTAACCGCAGAAGCAGTAGCTAAAGAGTACAATGTGAGTCGCGAAGATCAGGATGCTTTTTCGTTAAAATCTCATGAGAAAGCCATTCACGCAATTAAAAATGGTCATTTAAAAGATGGCGTTTTGCCAATCACAGTAAACGAAAATTACCTGGATGCCAACCTTAAAAAGAAAACCCGCTCTTACGTGGTAGATACCGATGAAGGTCCTCGTGCAGATACAACTTTAGATAAATTAGCAAAACTGAAACCGGTATTTGATGCAGTAGGAAGCGTAACGGCAGGTAATTCTTCGCAAACATCAGATGGAGCAGCTTTTGTTTTAGTGGTTTCTGAAAAGAAAATGAAAGAACTGAATGCCGAACCTATTGCCAGGTTGGTAAGTTATGGCATTGCGGGTGTTCCGCCAAGGATTATGGGGATTGGCCCAATTGAAGCGATTCCAAAAGCGTTGAAACAAGCTGGTTTGAAAAAAGATGATATAGATTTAATCGAATTGAACGAAGCTTTTGCATCACAATCTTTAGCGGTAATCAGAACATTGGATTTAAATCCTGAAGTGATTAACGTAAATGGTGGCGCAATTGCATTAGGTCATCCACTGGGTTGTACAGGAGCAAAGTTAACCGTTCAGATCATGAATGAGCTTAAAAGGCAAAATAAGAAATACGGAATGGTAACCATGTGTGTAGGAACAGGACAGGGTGCGGCAGGTATTTTTGAGTTATTGTAATATTTAAATTCGCATAAATTGATGATTAAAGTGGTCGTCATCCTGAACTTGTTTCAGGATCTTCAGTGCAATTAAGATGCTGAAACAAGTTCAGCATGACGAATCTTAAAAAAGACATTACTGATTTGAGTTTGAATTTGGGCAAGTCTCAAATCTCAAATCTCATTTCTCAAATCTCATAACAATGGAAACAACTGAAAAAAAGACAATTAAAGGTGGAGAATTTTTAATTAAAGACACCACTTATCAGGAAGTATTTATCCCTGAAGAATTTGACGAAGAGCAGCAAATGATTGCACAAACCTGTCGCGATTTTTTGACTTCGGAAGTTTATCCCAATTTAGATAAAATTGACAAGCAGGAAGATCCCGAATTAATGCCAACACTTTTAACCAAAGCTGGCGAACTGGGTATTCTTGGTGTTTCGGTACCCGAAGAATATGGAGGTTTCGGTAAAAACTTCAACACTTCCATGCTCGTAGCTGATGTGGTAGGAGCAGGCCACTCTTTCGCCGTTGCACTTTCTGCACACACAGGCATTGGTACCTTGCCGATTTTATATTACGGTAATGAAGAACAAAAGGCAAAATATATTCCTAAGCTGGGTTCTGGCGAATGGAAAGCTGCCTACTGCTTAACTGAGCCAAATTCAGGTTCGGATGCCAATTCGGGTAAAACCAAGGCCAAGCTGAGCGAAGATGGTAAACATTACATCATCACCGGGCAGAAAATGTGGATTACCAATGGTGGTTTTGCTGATATCTTTATCGTATTTGCCAAAATAGACGATGATAAAAACTTAACTGCATTTATCGTAGAGAAAGAATTCGGGGGTATCACCATGAATCCGGAAGAACATAAAATGGGTATCAAAGGCTCATCAACCCGTCAGGTTTTCTTTAACGATTGTGCGGTACCTGTAGAAAATATGTTGAGCGATCGCGAAAACGGTTTCAAAATCGCGGTAAACATTTTAAATATTGGTCGTATTAAATTGTCTGCCGCAGCTATTGGTGCGTCAAAGGCAACCTTAAGTACAGCCATTAATTATTCGAATGAGCGGATTCAGTTTGGTCGCCCAATTTCGAAATATGGAGCAATCCGTTTTAAAATTGCAGAAATTGCTTCTAAATTATACGCTGTTGATGCTGCTAACTATCGTGCAGGTCAGAATATTGATGATACCTACGATCAGTTGGTTGCAGGCGGAATGGAGTCGGGTAAAGCCAGATTAAAATCTGTAGAGCAATTTGCTGTAGAGTGCGCTATTTTGAAAGTTTGGGGTTCAGAAGCACTGGATTATACCGTTGATGAAGGGGTACAGATTTATGGTGGAATGGGTTTCTCTGCCGATGCACCAATGGACAGGGCCTACCGTGATGCACGTATCAATAGGATTTTCGAAGGTACGAATGAAATCAACCGTTTATTGACCGTTGATATGATGCTGAAACGTGCGATGAAAGGTGAGCTGGATTTAATGACACCTGCTACTGCTGTTGCAGCTGAACTGATGAGCATTCCAGATTTTGGAGAAGAAGACACCACCTTGTTTGCTGCGGAGAAAAAGGTATTGTCAAACTTAAAAAAAGCAACTTTAATGGTGGCTGGTGCTGCGGTTCAAAAGTTAATGATGACCTTGAGCAAAGAGCAGGAAATTTTAATGAATATTGCCGATATGGCGGGTTATGTGTATGTATTGGAATCGGCTTTATTGAGGACAGAAAAATTAGTGAGTACACGAGGTGAGGAAGCATCAGCTGGTCAGCTGGATTTACTTAGAATTTATTTAGTTGAAGCGGTAGATGGTATTGCCAAAGCAGGTAAGGAAGCACTGTGGGCTTTTGCTGAAGGCGATGAGCAACGCATGATGTTGGTGGGTTTACGCCGTTTTACAAAAGTGGAGCCATTTAATGTTAAAGATGCCCGCCAAAGAGTTGCGCAACAGCTTATTGAAGCGAATAAATATATTTTTTAAGGGGGGTAGAAGGCTAAAAGGTGTAGGGTTTAAGGTTTAGTGGCTGGGTGCATTAACTCAGTCGCTAAACCTTTTTTTTTATGCTGTCATGCTGAGGGATAATTTATTTTATAAAAATCAATATTATTGACAGATAGGTTTTAATGCTGTTTATTGGCCGGGAGAAATCGTCATTGCGAGAAAGGCTTTTTCAGCCGACGAAGCAATCTTTCTAGTAAGGATCGCTAGCAGGAAAGATTGCTTTGTCGTACCCCATCGCAATGACGACCATTTTATTGGAGACTGTCAATGGTAGGCATAGCCTGTCCCGATTTCGGAAAAGTATCTGCAACCGAAGAATATAAGGTATGACTGCATAAGCCCTAAAAAGCATAAGCCCTTAATTTTATGAGATTAAAATCTTATTTTCGCCCCATGATTAAATTTAGATTCCTTGCCATACTCTTTTTATGTGTAGTTGCGGTTTCATCCTGTAAAAAAGATGAAGATCCTGAAAAGCAAATTACCGACTTCATCAAGCAAAATAATATTAATGCCGTTAGAGATGATTCTGGTTTGTATTATCAGATTATTAAACCGGGTACAGGTTCTTTTACTTATCCAAGCAATACTAAAATCACAATTAAATATGAAGGCAGACTGTTAAATGGCAGTGTGTTCGACAATGGCGGGGGAAAAGAACAGACTTTTAATCTTGCCGAATTAATAACTGCCTGGAGAATTGGTATTCCTAAAATCCAGAAGGGTGGAGAAATAAGATTAATCGTTCCGCCTAGTTTAGGTTATGGCAGTAATGCAGTGGGTTCTATTCCAGCTAATTCGGTTCTGGATTTTACAATTCAGCTTTCGAACGCTCAATAGTCTCATTTTTAAAAAGTTTATAACGGGCTTTTTTGTTAAAATAGGTTAAAAATTGTAGCATCCGTATTAAAAGCTTATTTTTGCGGATGATGGTTAAGTTTAAACATATTATATTATTGGTGTGCCTTGTAGGATGCTTTGTAGCCTGTAAGAAGAATACACCTATTGATGATTCTTACGATCCACTGCCGCAGTTTAAAACTGATACTACCGCGATTAGAACATTTATCAAAGCCAATAATATCCCAGCCTTAAAAGATTCTTATGGTATTTTTTATCAAATTATAGAACCTGGAACGGGAAGTATATCCTATCTTGCTACAACAAAGATTACTGCCGATTATGAAGGTAGGTTATTAAATGGAACTATTTTCGATAGCACTAAAGGCACTCCAGCATCATTTCAGCTTGGAAATGTGATTGCTGGGTGGCAAATTGGCATTCAAAAAATACAAAAAGGGGGTAAGATCAGGTTAATTGTCCCATCTTACTATGCTTATGGAACACAATCACCATCGGCTTTAGTCCCTGCAAATTCAGTGCTTGATTTTACTATAACACTTACAGACGTACAATAATAAATGAACAATTTTACTAAACTTAGCCTATTTACGCTTTTATTGGCTATCACCATTTTCAGCTCGTGTAAAAAGGATTATGAATCTATTGAAAGTGTAGATGATGCTGCTATTCAAGCTTATCTAAAAAAGAGTAATCTTTCTTTTGATAAAGATGCAAAAACAGGTTATTACTATAAAATCAATATCCCTGGTACAGGTAATGTAATCGAAAATCAAGATTCGGTTTTTTATTCATATACATTTAAAACTTTAACGGGTCAGGTACTTAATCAGACATCTGATTTGATGATTCCTGGTACTTTTTTGGGATATACAGACCGCTTTACGATTAATAGTGTATCGTATGTGTTTACACCGATCAGGGAAGTGCTTACCAAATTAAAAAGAGGGGGACAGGCAACTTTAATTATGCCTTCGCATTTAGCTTTTGGGAAGAATGGTGTAAGTGCATTGAATATTGGTTCCAATGAGAATATTCTTGTCGACATGGGTATTTATACTCAAACGAAAAAACATGAAATAGACGAATTTGAGATTAATAAATTTATTGCTAATAACAATTTAACATTGATTAAAGATCCATCTAGGGCACGTTATAGTATTAGTACTCCTGGAACTGGAACAACAGCAATTAACTTGAACTCTACCTTAGTTGCAAACTACACTGTTCGCTATTTGGATGGAACAGTTTTGCAAACTAGTACCGATGGAACTTTTACCGATGTTTTGAGTAATTTATACAAAGGTTGGCAGTTAATATTGCCAGGAAAAGTAACTGCCGGAGGGAAACTTCGTTTAATTATTCCATCGGATTTGGCTAATGGAACGCCTTTGGATTTCGATATCGAAATAGTAAGCGTTACGAATTAGTTAAAGCTTCCTTAAAAGCTTTTAAAACTCTTTCCCTTGCAAAAGTATGCTCAACTATTGGTTGGGCATATTTTTTTGTCCCAAATTCTGGCACCCACTTTTTAATATATTCGAACTTAGGGTCGAATTTTTTAGTTTGCAGTTCGGGGTTAAATACCCTGAAATAAGGTGCCGCATCATTTCCAGAGCCTGCTGCCCATTGCCACCCACCCACATTACTCGCCATTTCATAATCCAATAATTTTTCGGCAAAATAGGTTTCTCCCCAGCGCCAGTCGATCAGCAAATGTTTGGTTAGAAAGCTACCCACCACCATGCGTACGCGGTTGTGCATCCAACCAGTTTGGTTAAGCTGCCTCATGCCGGCATCTACAATCGGGTAACCGGTATTGCCCTCGCACCAGGCCTTAAATTCGTCTTCGTTGTTACGCCATTTAATTTTATCGTATTGTTTTTTAAAAGAATCGGAAGCAGAGTAGGGGAAATGCCAAAGGATGGTCATGTAAAATTCGCGCCAGGCCAGTTCCGAAAGCCATACGTTAGATTTTGCTTCAATGGCATCTTTTACTGCTTCCCTGATACTCAAAGTGCCAAAACGTAGGTGCAAACCAATGTGTGTGGTGCCATCTATCGCCGGGAAATCGCGCTCTTTAGCGTAATCATCCAGTTTGCTTTTATAACTGATTTTCGGGAAATCGAGATTGCTCTTTTCAAAGCCCATTTCTTTTAGCGCCGGGTTTCCTAAATGTTTGGTTTGTAATAAGTTTTTGAAATATTTTTTGGTTGGATAGGCCTTCACATAAAAATCGTTCAGCTTTGCGTGCCATTGTTTATAAAAAGGAGTGAAAACAGTATATGGTGTTTTATCGGCTTTTAAGATTTCGTTTTTTTCAAAAATAACCTGATCCTTATATGTTTTAAAGGCAATTTTTTCGCTTGTTAAAAATTCGGCCATATTATCATCGCGTTCGCGTGCATAAGGCTCGTAATCGTGATTGGTGTATACTTCCTTAACTTCGTATTCCTTTAAAACCTCAGGCCATATCTTTTCAGGCTCACCGTATTTTACCAGTAAATCAGACCCATGTTGCTGAAGTTCTTTTTTTAAGTCTTCGATGGTTTGGTAAATAAAGGTTACACGGGCATCATCTTTAGGCAGTTTATCCAATATATTCTTGTCAAAAATGAAAAGTGGTAAAACCGGGTAATCACTTTTTAGCGCATAATATAAAGCGGCGTTATCTGCTAAACGTAAATCGCGGCGAAACCAGAAGACCCCTACACCCCCTAAAGGGGGCTTTAATCCCTCCGTCCCTAAAGGGGAACTAGACCTTTTGCTGCTGGTATATTGTTGCATAAATTCTTTATTATTCTTGATTTTTACGTCGGATTTCAAACTTCCCCTTTAGGGGGCTGGGGGGTACAATTCTTTCAAAGCATCTTCCAAATGTGTGAATTTAAATTTAAATCCTGCATCTAAAATCTTTTGTGCCGAGGTATTGTTACTCATCAAAACGGCGTCTACGCGTTCTCCCAATAACAATTCCAATGCCTTTTTCGGAATTTTGATTGGCCAGAATGGGCGGTGTACTATTTTTGCTATAGCTTTGGTTAAGGTGATGTTTGTTACCGGGAAAGGTGCACAGGCATTGTAGCAGCCTTCCATCTTAACATTTTCGATCGCTTCGATATACATTTCTACCATGTCATCAATGTGTATCCACGGCGTCCATTGTTTGCCAGTACCGAGGGCTGCGCCCACGAACAATTTTACAGGTTTATCCAGTTGGGGCAGTGCACCACCATCATTACTCAATACAATCCCGGTGCGGAGCTTTACGATCCTGAGGCTTAATTTTTTACCCTGATCTACCGCGTCTTCCCAAAGTTTACAGCATTCGGCCAAAAAACCATAGCCGTTTGGACTTTCTTCAGTTAAAATTTCATCACCGCAATCGCCATAAAAACCAACTGCAGAGGCAGAAATAAACGATTTTATCTGATGATCGGGTTTCGATTTAATGGTTTTAAAAAGTAATTCAGTTGATTTTACACGGCTATCAATAATTTGTTTTTTGCGTTCATCCGTCCATTTTTTATCCGCAACAGGTTCTCCTGCCAAATGGATTATGACAGCTACACCGTTTAAACAATCAGCATCGATGCTTCCCTTATAAACATCCCACACAAAACTATTCGGATCATTACCTTTCTTTCGCGAAAGTGTATTCACCCCATAACCCCTGCTTGTTAAATGCTTTTTCAGCTCAGTACCCACAAGTCCGCTAGCGCCGGTAATCAGAATCTTCTTTGCCATGTTTTTAAAACACCAAAGATACAAAAGGGTTTTTTCGATGCGATTTTAAAAGATATTAATTCCGTTCTAATGCTTTTGTTACCTGTTTGTAAAGAAATATTTAGGGGTTTGATGTAGACGAAAAATAAGATAAATTTGTATTCGCGTTCTTACACCCTTTTCGATAAAAGATGTCCAAAAAAATTTTAGTCTGGTTTAGAAATGATCTTCGCTTGCATGATAACGAAATGCTGGTAGAAGCAATTGCTAAATCTGATTCGATTTTGCCTGTTTACATTCTAGATCCCCGCACTTTTGGCGAAACAAAATACGGTACGCTAAAAACAGGTAATATTAGAGCACAGTTTATTTTAGAAAGTGTTTTAGGTTTACGCAGTTCCTTAAAACAGATTGGCGGTAATTTGCTTATCGCCGAAGGCCACCCTGAAGATATTATTCCACAACTTGTTCAGGAATATGAGATTACCGAAGTTTACCATCACCGGGAAGTGGCGAGAGAAGAAACACATGTTTCTACACTGGTAGAAAATGCGCTTTGGAAATTACGCATCAATTTAAAACATTTTATCGGCCATACCTTATATAATAAAGAAGATTTGCCTTTTCCAATCAAAGATATTCCCGATGCTTTCAACCAGTTTAAAAAGAAAATTGAGCGCGATTCGATTATCAAACCTTGTTTTGCAGCACCCGATCGAATTAACGTAGCTGAAGTGATTGATTGGGGTACATTATCCTCGTTAGAAGATCTTAATCTTATCCCTCAGCAAAAAGATCAACGTTCTGATTTTGAATTTGCTGGTGGCGAGGCCGAAGGTTTGGCCCATCTTCAAAAGGTGATTGTGGCGATGCAACAAGCTGCTACAACCAAGAACTTGATTTTGGCTTCAAAACTATCAGCCTGGTTAGCTATGGGCAGTTTATCTCCACGAAAAGTATATTGGGAAATTAAAAAAATGGAAGGCGTACCCAACACGAAAGCCATGTTCAATCATATTTTATTGGGACTGCTTTGGAGGGATTATTTTCGTTTCATGTTCAAGAAATACGGAAATACCTTTTTTAGTCCGGATGGATTTGGGAGTCAGGGTTTGATCGATATTGCAAATGAGCAGGATAACTTTAATAAGTGGAAAAATGCGCAGACAGGTTTTGCAGTTGTGGATGCAGTGATGACAGAGTTAAACCAAACTGGTTTCATCTCTAATATTGCAAGACAAACAGCAGCCTTATATCTGATCAATAATTTAGAGGTGAGCTGGATTTTTGGTGCAGCTTATTTTGAAGAAAAACTGATCGATTATAATCCTGCAAGCAATTGGGGCAATTGGGCCAATGTAGCTGGCGTTGGGAATGATCAAAAATCAAAAAGTGTTTTCGATTTAGATAAAAATATAAAAAATCTCGATCCAAAAGGGAACTACTCGCTAACTTGGGCATCGTAATTGTGGGGATTGGGTAATTGAGTGTTGAATGATTGAATTTTAACGAATTTTGCCCATTTATTATCTATTAGGTCATGTCAATCTCTCATTCACTAATTTAAATTTCTTTCATTTATTTTAATCGAGATTTTTGCCATTTATATAAGGTAAAATTCTAATTTTGTAGTGCTTATAGTAAACAGTTAATAATGGATAAATTATCTTATCTTAATGGCGCAAACGCCGAATATATAGAGTCTTTATATCAGTCGTATCAGCAAGATTCTGAATCTGTTGAGTTTGGTTGGCAGAAATTTTTTGAAGGTTTCGACTTTGGAAGAGGATCGGAAGCGCCAGCAGTAACCGCAGAAACTCCTGAACAATTTTTAAAAGAGGTTAATGTTTTAAACCTGATTGATGGCTATCGCAGCCGCGGTCACCTGTTTACGCATACCAATCCGGTGCGCGAAAGACGTAAACATTTGCCAACATTAGATCTTGCAAATTTTGGCTTATCTGATGCTGATTTAGAAACCGTTTTTAATTCTGGTGTAGAGATTGGTATCGGTGCTGCAAAGTTGAAAGATATTGTAGCCTTTTTAAAACAAACATACGCAGGTTCTATCGGAGCCGAATTTAAATTTTTACGTACACCAGAAGTGTTGAACTGGATTCAGCAAAAGATGGAAAGTGCACGTAATACCCCTAATTTCTCTATTGATGAGAAAAAACGCATTCTGCGGAAATTAAACGAGGCTGTAAGCTTTGAAAATTTCTTGGGAACAAAATTCTTAGGGCAAAAACGTTTCTCTTTAGAAGGTGCAGAAGCTTTAATTCCTGCTTTGGATTCAGTAATCGAAAAAGGTGCTGAACTGGGTATTGAAGAATTTGTAATTGGTATGGCTCACCGCGGTCGTTTAAACGTGCTGGCCAATATCATGCAAAAAACCTACAAAGATATTTTTGCCGAATTTGAAGGCAAAAGTTACAATCCTGACACCCCATTTGGTGGCGACGTAAAATACCACTTAGGTTATTCTACAGATGTGACTACGGTTTCAGGTAAAAGTGTTCACTTGAGCTTATGTCCTAATCCATCTCACTTGGAAACTGTTGATGGTGTGGTAGAAGGGATGAGCCGTTCTAAAATTGATTTTAAATATGGTGGCGATAACAGCCGTTTAGCACCAATTTTAATTCATGGAGATGCATCTGTTGCCGGACAAGGTATTGTTTATGAAGTAATTCAGATGGCTGGTCTTGAAGGTTATAAAACCGGAGGAACCATTCACCTGGTAATTAATAACCAGATTGGTTTTACCACCAACTATAAGGATGCACGTACCAGTACCTATTGTACAGATATTGCTAAAGTAACCTTATCTCCGGTTTTCCACGTTAATGGTGATGATCCTGAGGCTTTGGTTTATGCAATCAATTTAGCAATGGAATACCGTCAGAAATATAAAAACGATGTTTTTATTGATATTCTTTGTTACCGTCGTTTCGGTCATAATGAGTCTGATGAACCTAAATTTACGCAACCATTATTATACAAAACCATCGAAAAACACCCTAACCCCAGGGAAATTTATATCGATCAGTTAACAAAAGAGGGTAAGTTAGAAGCCGGTTTGGCAAAAGAAATGGAGAAAGATTTCCGTGGTATTTTGCAGGAACGTTTAAACGAAGCTAAAGAATTTGTTGCAGGCAATGCCGAAGTTAAATTTGGTGGCGCATGGGCAGATTTGCGTATGGCTACACCTAAAGATTTTGAAACTTCTCCTGTTACTGCGGTTAAAAAATCTACTTTGTTGGAAATTGGTAAACGCATTACTACGCTACCAACAAATAAAAAGTTCTTCAAAAAAATCGAAAAACTATTTGCCGAACGTAGCAAAATGGTTAACGAAACCAATATTTTCGATTGGGCAATGGGCGAGCAACTGGCTTATGGTACTTTGCTATCAGAAGGTAAACGTGTTCGTTTAAGCGGTCAGGATGTAGAAAGAGGAACGTTTTCTCACCGTCATGCAGTATTAACGCTTGAAGATAGTGAGGAAGAATATGTACCATTGGCAAACATTTCAGATCAACAGGCACCGTTTGATATTTACAATTCGCATTTATCAGAATATGGCGTTTTAGGTTTTGAATATGGTTATGCAATGGCAAATCCAAATGCTTTAACCATCTGGGAAGCTCAATTTGGTGATTTCTTTAACGGTGCTCAAATCGTTGTAGATCAGTATATTGCAAGTGCAGAAACCAAATGGCAACGCGAAAATGGCTTGGTTATGTTGTTGCCTCACGGTTACGAAGGGCAAGGACCAGAGCACTCTTCAGCGCGTATTGAGCGTTTTATGGAACTTTGTGCAGATTATAACATGCAGGTTACTAATTGTACAACTCCTGCCAATTTCTTCCACGTATTGCGCCGTCAGTTTAAACGCGATTTCCGTAAACCTTTGGTTGTATTTACACCGAAAAGTTTATTGCGCCATCCGGCCTGTGTTTCTAAATTGGAAGAATTTACAGATGGTGGTTTTAAAGAGCTAATTGATGATGTAAATGTTAAAGTTGCAGAGGTAACACGTATTGTTTTCTGTAGCGGTAAAATTTATTATGAGTTATTAGAAAAACAACAGGCTGATAAATTAAAACACGTGGCAATTGTTCGTGTAGAGCAATTATATCCAACTCCTGTTGATCAGATGGAAGCAATTCAGAAAAAATATAAAAATGCCAAAGAAGTTTACTGGGTACAAGAAGAGCCAGAAAACATGGGTGCATGGCCATATCTGTTCCGTAAGTTGTACAAAACTGCATTAAAAGGTATTGATGTAATTTCGAGAAGAGAAAGCAGTAGTACTGCAACTGGTTTTGCAAAACAACATGCCAACCAACAGGCTTACATTTTAGCTAAAGCTTTAGAAGTTTCAGTAACAGAAGATGTAAAGGATATTGCTAAAAAAGCAACAAAAAAATTAGTTCAGATCGATTAGGTGCAGTGCGCGAAGCGTTTTAAAGCATAGCGTTTGATATTGATTATTAGAAGATAGAAAAATATAACATTACAAAAATGAGTTTAGAGATAAAAGTTCCACCTGTTGGTGAATCGATCACCGAAGTTGTTTTATCAAGATGGATAAAAAACGACGGCGATGTTGTTGAAATGGATGAAGTTATTGCCGAATTAGAATCGGACAAAGCTACATTCGAATTAACTGCAGAACAAGCTGGAACTTTAAAAACCATAGCAGCCGAAGGCGATACTTTAGCCATTGGTGCAGTAGTTTGTAAAATTGAAGATGGCGGTGCAGCTGCTAGTCCAAAGGCAGAGTCCGAAAGCCCTAAGGCTGATGCACAAGCCCCGGTTGCAGTAGCTGAATCACCTAAAGCTGCCGAATCAAAAGACTCATACGCTACAGGAACTCCTTCTCCTGCTGCCGGTAAAATTCTTGCAGAAAAAGGAATTGAAGCTGGTGCTGTAAAAGGTACTGGTGTTGATGGCCGTATTACAAAAGATGATGCTGTTAAGGCGGAAGCAGGTAAAAAACCAGAAGCACCGAAACAGAGTGCCCCGATAGCTGCTGCTATACCTGCTGGTAGCCGAGGCGAGCGTCGTGAAAAAATGTCTCCACTCCGCAGAACAGTTGCAAAGCGCTTGGTTGCAGTTAAAAATGAAACCGCAATGTTGACCACTTTTAATGAGGTTAACATGAAGCCGATTATGGATTTACGCGGAAAATATAAAGACCAGTTTAAAGAAAAATTTGGTGTTGGTTTGGGTTTCATGAGCTTTTTTACTAAAGCAGTTACCGAAGCTTTAAAAGATTTCCCGGCTGTTAATGGTCGTATAGAAGGTGAAGAATTGGTTTACAATGATTTCGCTGATATTTCTATTGCCGTATCTGCTCCAAAAGGTTTAGTTGTTCCGGTTATCCGTAATGCAGAAAGCATGACTTTAGCGCAGATTGAAAAATCGGTATTGGAATTGGCTTTAAAAGCACGTGATAGCAAATTAACCATCGAAGAAATGACTGGTGGAACATTCACAATCACAAATGGTGGCGTGTTTGGTTCAATGATGTCGACACCGATTATTAATGCGCCACAATCGGCTATTTTAGGTATGCATAACATTGTTGAGCGTCCTGTTGCTGAAAAAGGTGAAGTGGTAATCCGTCCGATGATGTATGTTGCGTTATCTTATGATCACAGAATTATCGATGGACGCGAGTCAGTTGGTTTCTTGGTTCGTGTGAAACAATTATTAGAAGATCCAGCTAGATTATTATTGGGTATATAGACTAAAACATTTTTTATAAAGAAGTCAAGTTTTAATGGCCAGTGTGCTATAAAAACTTGACTTCTTTTTTTTGCCCGAAAATGAAATTAACACCTTGATTTCGTCACCCTGAATTTATTTCAGGGTCTATTAAGCAGGAAAGGTGCTAAACAAGTTCAGCATAACGGTCGTGTTAGGCAAAGAGGCTAAAAATTTAATAGAAGTCAGATTATTTAGACAGCGCCTTAATCGGTTTTAAATCCAGTTGTTTGAATTCTACTTCACTGCCTTCTGCCTGCAATGCAATTTGGCCGCTACTTACCGTGCACTTTGTGCCATAATTTACCAATGCATCATTAACCCAAACTTTAACTTCATCATTTAAGCATTGAATAATCATGGTATTCCATTCACCAAGTGGTTTTTCACTGCCATCGGTCAAGTTTTTAATACGGCGAAGCTTATCACCATTTACACCCCAGTTTTCTTTGGGGCCTCGCCTTGCAACCATATCAGGTACAGTAATATCTTCTTCAATGCACCAGAAATCACCCGCATCTTTATGTTGCATCTGTACTTCAAGCGATTTAGGAAACATACCATATAAAGCTCTGGGTGTTGATGCATGTACTAAAACGCCGCAATTGCCTGGTTTGCCAGCGAAGCGGTATTGCACGGTTAACTGATAATTTTTGTAAATTTTATTTGTTATTAAATGCCCGCCGGGAGTACCTAAACTTACCAGCATTCCGTTACGTACTATGAATGGATTAATGGTATCAGGCTTTTTGTCCATCGCTGGAACATCAACATGCCAACCATCCAGATTTTTACCGTTAAAAAGGCTTTTTTGTGCAAAGGTTGAACTGCTGATTATAACGAGCAGTAATAGGGCATGGTAGAATTTCATACTATTTGGTTTTTGTATTCCAAATATAATATTTTAAATAAGATATGATGAAATTCGAATCCCAGATGAGAATTGGCTATTTCAATAATCGGTCGTCATGCTCGCGCAGGTGGGAATTTTAACCTCCATGATCTACCAAGACATTCCGATTCCCAATCAGGTTGTGAATGACGGTATCTCGCTGGCTGATCTGGCATTAGCGAGCCGCTAGAATAGTAATTTCAACAATTCTTGGTATGGATCTCCCTCAAGGCCTAATAGCTTGGCAAATGCAGGTTCCGTTTTATAACCTTTTTGTTTTAAAGTGATAATTTCTTGCCTAAATGCTTCTCCCTTTTCTAAAAGTAATTTATGTTCGACTAGCATGTGGAGGTAGGCATTTTGTTGTGTTGTGGGTTTGTTCTGCCCGAATATTTCTATTTCAAAGTTATCGACTATGAAATTTGCTTTAATGGCATCAAACTTTAGGCTTTCAGAGATGGTAAAGCCTTTTTCAGTTCCAAACAGCGCCTTTAGTTCGGCATTAAATTCAGCTTTATCAGAAACTTCACAAATAACATCCAGATCACTGTTTTCGATATCAATATTAATTGGGATGGTACCTACCAGGATTGGATGATAGGCATAAAGTTTAGCTAAAATTTTATTGTCGGTTAATATCCTGAAAGCTTGCTTTTGCCTTTCATTACCATGTTTTAGATAATATATTTCGATGAAATTGATCATTTATTGAAATATTCAAGTTATTAAAAATCTTTTTTTTGTTGGTCGGTGTGACACCAACCAAATTATCATTGCGAGAAGGAAAGACGAAGCAATCTTTCATGCTTTCGGATTTTACTATAGAAATTGCTTCGTCGGCTGAAAAAGCCTCCTAGCAATCACGAATTCATTAAATAAATAAAAGCCCATCTCAGTTAAGAAATGGGCTTTTGTTTTCGTCCCCCTGGGATTTATTTCAGGGTCTTGCTAATATAAATGCTGAAACAAGCTAGGCAAAATGATCCGCTTTTAATCTTCAACAATTTCACTGTTGATGCTTACTTCATCTTTTACATCTTCTTTAAAGTAATTTTTCTGAAAGATCAGGATCAATATCACTCCAACTGAAATGGCTGCATCTGCGAGGTTAAAAACAGGTCTGAAGAAAACAAATTCTTCTCCTCCCCAAATTGGTAACCAGGTAGGGAAGTGGCCTTCTGCAATCGGGAAGTAGAACATATCTACCACACGACCATGAAACCAGCTTTCGTAGCCATAAATCTTTCCGTAAAATACAGAATCAATGATGTTTCCCAATGCGCCAGAAAAAATTAGAGCAACGTTCAAAATCAATCCCCGGTGGTATTTATGCTTAATTAAATAATGTAAGCCATAACCAATTCCTGCAACTGCTGCAATGCGGAAAAGTGATAAAGCCAACTTGCCAAACTCACCGCCAAATTCCATCCCAAAGGCCATTCCGTTATTTTCGGTAAAATGGATAATAAACCATTTTCCAATAATATGGAATTCCTGGCCAAGGTACATATGTGTTTTAACCCAGGTTTTAACCAGCTGATCGGCCAGTAAAACCAAAAAGATTATAATTAAAGGTTTTGTATAGCCTTTCATTAACTCTGTTTTAATTTAGCTTCCATGCTTAAAGTGGCATGAGGAACAGCACGTAAACGTTCTTTCTGGATTAATTTACCGGTTTCGCGGCAAATGCCATAAGTTTTATTCTCGATACGTACCAAAGCGTTTTCAAGGTTATCGATAAATTTTTTCTGACGGGCAGCCAATTGATTGATCTGCTCTTTTTCCATTGTTGCAGAACCATCTTCGAGTGTTTTGTAAGCACCAGAAGTATCTTCTGTTCCGTTTGCATTTGGGTTACTTAAAGAAGTAGTTAAAGAGTTAAGCTCCTCTTTAGCCATACGTAATTTATCTTGAATTAATTCTTTAAATTCCTGAAGTTCACTGTCTGAGTAGCGTGTTTTGTTGCTGTTTTCCATGTTCTTGTTCTAATTTTCTAATATATG